>ENA-OQIO01000514-OQIO01000514.1-human-gut-metagenome-genome-assembly--contig:-NODE-514-length-20598-cov-5.743979_pt1 | contig 20598 bp, 22 predicted proteins | sample MGYA00242573_ERZ504737 | MGnify/ENA primary metagenome ERZ504737 (study PRJEB26092, sample SAMD00036203) | human gut metagenome | host: Homo sapiens | study: EMG produced TPA metagenomics assembly of...
CGCCGGTGGTGTCCGATTGAATCTGGCATAACGATTCAACCTATGTTGGTTGCGGCTTATATGAGAGCATCACCCACCACTTTATCGGTACTAACGACGCTAGATTGCTTCAGGCTTTCGCTTTAGGCTCTAAGTCTTTCCTTCCTACGCTTAACACTGTACCTCACGATACAATGCCCAAGGACTAGATACTGGCCTCTTTGCTCAAAGAGTTACCAGGTCAGGAGTTTCACCTAACTAAATCAACTGCACCGAACTGGCGCACCATATAGCCACCCTTGACCTTAGTATTATACCAAGGTTTACACTATAATTGGTGATTTTATGTTGAAACAATATCTTAAGTTTGTCATACCATCCATATGTTCGATGGTTATCTTTAATCTATATACCTTAGTTGACGGTATATTCGTTGCCCACTATGAAGGCGATACGGCATTAGCTTCCATAAACGTGGCAAGTCCATATGTCACAACCATTTTCTCCATTGGAGTCTTATTTGCGATTGGATCAAGCACTGTCATGTCTATCTATCGAGGTGCGAATGAAGAAAGAAAAATGCATGAAGTATTCACAATGAATACCATCACAATTTCTTGTGTTGCCCTATGCATTGCGGTTTTATCTTTTATAAATTCGCATCGCATCACAGAATTTTTAGGAGCCAATGAAGATGTATTTAACTATACAGATACCTACATAAAAGTATTATCCTGCTTCTCCTTCTTCTATATAGTCTCTTATTGTTTTGAAGTCCTTTTAAAGGCCGATGGCTTCCCCCAAAAATCCATAATGGGCATTTGTCTAGGAGCTGGCACAAACTTAATTCTTGACCCTTTATTTATGGGAGCTTTTAACATGGGAATTGGTGGTGCAGCCTTAGCTACAGGTTTATCACAACTTGTGACTTTCTGCTTCTTCTTTTATCATTTTGCGTTTAGTCATAAATCACACTTCCATTTTGTGAAGGCAAACTATCCTTGGCATGAATATTCTAGAATTTTATCTTTAGGACTTCCCGATTGTATTTCTGAAATCTCTCCAGGCATAATGATTACAGTATTTAACTATCGTATCAACCAACTCCTTGGTACGGATGGACTTGTTACTTTTACTGTATTGATGTATATTTATAATCTTGTATTGATGGTAATGGTTGGAACCAGTCAAGGAACACAGCCTTTAGTTAGCTATTACTATGGTCGAAGCGATAAAAATGCCGTTTCAACTTTCCATAAATATGCACGTATTTTAGTCTCTTGTGCTGGCGTTTTATTATTCTTAATTGTAGAAGTGTTTGCACCAAATATCACGGCTGCCTTTATTTTAGTCAATACAGAAAATTACTTTAATACCATTATAGCGCTACGTCAATTTAGCTTTGTCTTCTTGATTATGGGACATGTCGTGATCACAAGCGGCTACATGGTTGCTTTAGAAGAGCCAAGAAAAGCCTTTGTTCTTTCGATTTCTCGTGGCATTCTCTTTGTCTTATTATCTCTATTTGTTTGTACTACATTATTAAAGGAAAATGGAATTTGGATCAGTTGTACCGTCTCTGAAATCTTCTGTTTAGGTATTGCCCTATATGATTTAAAAACACAAAGAAAAATATAAAAAAAAGGAATCAACTATACAGTTGATTCCTTTTTTCTTACTTTTAAAGTATAGCAAAAATAAATATTTTTTATAAGACTAGAAATGGATTAAAAAAATTTTTTAGTATGAAGATGTGGTGATAAATTTTTTAAAGAAAGGGATGAGAATATGTGGTATACAGTTATCAAAACTTAACAAAAATTTTAATTAATCATGGAGGGAAATATTTATGAAAACAAACAAATTATTTAGATTATTCATGGCAATATGTATTTCATTTTCCTTAATAGGAGCAACATCCATTCAGGCACAGGAAAATAATATTAAAATTAGTGAAGATGGGTTTGCTATAGTTTATGCTGATTTGAATAATGAGTTAGAAGTAAAAATGGAAGCTCAAAAAGCGTTCGATGCAGGTGCGACAGTTGTAAAAGTTGAAAATAATGCAGTTAAACCTAGATCATCAGGATGGAACAGCAACTCAGCTACTTATTATTTTGGAGATGTTTTACATGGTTCCAAAGGAACGATTCGTTGTTATGTTGTTGCTGGCACTGGAGTAGATCATGTAACAAATTGTAGTTTTTCAGTAGAAGTGTGGGGAACTGGTTTTAGTTTGTTAGAAAGATATATTGTCAATAATAATACGATGAATGTTGCAGGTAAATGGAAATGTCTTCAATCAGGTTTTGTTAATGTAGTTACTCCTCAATATTCTGTATCGTTATTTTGATAGTAATTAAAAAAAGATAGCAAGACAAATATGACTTTAAAAAAGAATATTTTAAATGTTTTTCTTGTGATAATGATGGTACTTTGTTTAACTTCATGTAAAAGTTCAAAATTAATGATTGAAGAAATAAATATAAATCAACTAGAAAAGTTAATAGAAAATAAAGAAGATTTTATATTACAAATTTCTTTAGAACAATGCCCTTATTGTCTTGAATTACGTTCAATTGAAGAAGATTTAGTTACAGAGAATAGTATTACGATATACGAATATACAGTAAAAACAAAAAATGATAATGACATTGACTATATAACATCTATATTACCATCTTTACAATATTACCCTAGTATTTATAAATTTACTGATGGAAAATTTACTAATGAGTTAGATTTATCTGAATGGAATGATTTGGAAGAAAGGCTTATAAATTGGTTAGATAAAAACAAAATCAATTAAAGGAAATAGTATGGAAAAATTATGCAGTATTAAAGGATCTAAACTCTATTTTAATGGAGAAGAATTATTAAAAATTGAGTCTATTGAAAAAATTGAAGTGAAAACATTGCCTGTTCGACAAGCTATAAAATCACAATTATTAAATTCAATGGCTACATTTATGTCAGGAAGTTTAATTAACGGAAATGAGCAATGTATCGTTGGATTAAATATCATTCAAAAAGATAAAAAAGAAATATGGATTCCATTTCATGAAGGAAGTGTGACTCGTTTTAATCTTGATTATCATCAGTATGTAAAAAATGCTAGAGAATTAAAAGATAAAATTTTGAAATATATTATCAAAACACAAGAATAAACTAAAAGTGAATAATATTCTTACATAAAATCTATATTTCGTGATATACTCTGATTGCGATAAGACTACGTAATGTAGTAACAGAAAAGAGGAAGCTACCAACTTCCTCTTTTTTCTAATATTAGATACCTAAAAATAAATGGCAGAACAAAGCAGCAAGCAATGCACCTACAAAAGGAGCAATGCCTGGAACTAATAGTCCATATTGCCAATCATTATTGGCTTTATTTTTAATTGGTAATAATTGGAATGCCAAACGAGGTCCTAAATCACGAGCTTGATTCATCGCAAATCCAGTTGTTCCTCCAAGACCCATACCAACAGCCCATACAATAAGTCCAACACCAATAGGTAATTGTGTTTCATACTTTGTAGCAACCGCTAAAATGGCACTCAAGAAAATAGTTGTAGCAATTGTTTCGACAAAGAAGTTTCTTGGCAAATTTCTGCAGTTTGGATTGGTAGAGAAAATATTACGAATGGCGATTGGGTTCACATTTCCTTCGCTTTCTGTAAAGTGATCCTTATACATCACATAACAAATCAAAGCTCCTACAAGTGCACCTAAAAATTCGGCAATAACGTATGGAATAAAGCTTGTCCATGGAAGCATACCTAAAACACATTGTGCAAGTACCATGCAGGATTCATGCATACGCCACCAAAAATGTATAGACAAACACTGATGCCAAATGCCCATGTTGTGATCGCAAAGATGTGTCCGCTTCCGTGGTATTTTGTGTTTGTCAAAACTTCATCGCAGTGTACACCGACACCAAATAAAATCATAAGTCCTGTTGATAAAAATTCCGCAATTAAATTGTGTAACATAAATTCAAATTTCCTTCCTTAAATATTTACAACGACACCCAAACCATCAGGAATAACGGCAACTTTGGCATCTTTTCCTTTTATTTCAAACGCTTTTTGTAGCGCTTCATCTACAGTTGTAGCTAAATCCATATGCATATCTTTCACAAGTTGAGGATCCACTAAATCAGAAACCAAGATTACTTTGTGATGTGCTAGAATACGTGCACAGATTTGTGATGTCCATTGATCTGGAACGGTTTCTAAACGAGGAGTATGAATAGCTTTCTGTTCAAATTCTTCTGGATCTTTTACATCCGCAATATTGTGGTAGAATCCAATTCCACCATGTCCATCACGACAACCTGCAATCATAATAATAATACCATCAGGATTTAATGTAGCTTCAGCAGCTGTCATTCCTTTGATTGCCTGATAAATATTTTGATCCAAAGGATATCCACCATTCGTACTGATTGCGATATCGCAATTGACTTTATTTACACTTGCCAAAGAACGAACAAAATCACAACCTTTTTCATGCGCTTTTTCCATGTCTCCGGCAAAAGAACCAATAATCTCATGATTTCCATTCAATACGACATTGACAATAAAGGCAAGTTTAGCCGTTCTTGCAGCATAAACCATATCTTCATGGACTAAATTGTGCTTCAAATTTCCTGGACGTGACATTTTATCATTGATAAATTCACCACTGTGATTTGCCATGATTGTTTTATAAGATGCAATGCCTGGCAACACAGATTTTCTTCCTCCAGAGAATCCTGCAAAGAAGTGTGCTTCAATAAAGCCTTCAGAAATCAATAAATCAGCTTCAGCGGCAACCTTGTTGATAATGCAGTCTCCTCCGCTTGGTAACTGTCCAATTTTTACCATGGAAGAATCATCTGTAGATACGTGCATAACAATTTCTTCATTTTTTACAATGTCTTCTCCATATTTAGCTACAAGCTCTTCATGAGTACTTTCTCTATGAAATCCTGTCGCAACTAAAATACGAATACGTGCATCGGGTGATACACTACGAATTCTTCTTAAAAGAATAGGTGTAATAATTTTTGAAGGTACAGGACGCGTATGGTCTGAACTAATAATGACAATATTTTTCTTGCCTTTGGCAAGTTCTTCTAAACTTTTGGATCCAATTGGATTGTTTAACGATTGTTCTACAATTTCATTTTCAGAAAGTGTAGTTTTATAATCGCTTTGTCTTCCTTCAAGGACACCAGCTAAGTTCTTATCTTCTAATTTGATTTTCATTTGACCTTTATCATAAGGTACATTCATTTCAAACATTTTTATCTCTCCTTTTTTTCAGGGATTAATATAATCCGAAATATTCAATTGCGAAACACCATCCGTTGTTAACGTTTGTTGTTTCGCAAAATTTAGAGTATTGTTATAATTCAAAACCGGTAAAGGAGAGCGAATATGGACAATGAGTACTTATTAAACTTTTTAAAAGAAAAAAATGTAGCAATCATCAAGAAAAAGAAACATACCTATTTAACGTATTATGGACTTGAACAACAAGATACTTATGTATTAAAAGATGGTATCGTCAAGACAAGTGTCATTTTACCAGATGGTTGTGAATTCAACATTTCTTACATCAATACCCCAGACATACTATCTTTATTAAGAGACCAAGTAAGTCAATATACATCCGCACCATTCAATGTTCGTATTGAAAGTGATGTGGCAACATTTTATCGTATTCCTAGAGTTTTATTTTGGGATTATGTGAGTCAAGATAAAGAGCTGCAGGATTATGTCAATTCGTATTATAGAGAAAAATTATCTGAAGCTATTTTTCGCCAACAAATCATGATGATGAATGGAAAAACAGGTGCAATATGCTCCTTCTTATATCAATTGATTGATTTATTTGGTCGTAAAGTTGAAGCAGGTACTCTTATTGATTTTCAAATCACAAATGATGATATTGCAGGATTTTGTGGAATCTCCACTCGTAATAGCGTGAGTCGAATTATCTGTAAATTAAAAGAGGAAGGCATCATTAAGATTGTGAATCAAAAAATATTAATTTTAGATGTAGATTTCTTAAAACAATATGTACAATGTTAAGTATTGATATGTCCATACATCCTTACCAAGTATTTTTTAGAAGAAGAGGTATTTTACGATGAATAGTATCACAAGAAAACTAGTATCATGCGCTTTATGCATCGCTTTAGGTGTATTACTTCCTATGGCATTTCATGTTATCCCAAATGCTGGAAGCATATTCTTACCAATGCACATTCCAGTATTGATTTGCGGACTATTTTGTGGATGGCCATATGGTTTGGCATGTGGAATTTTAACACCTTTCATTTCAAGCGTAACAACTGGTATGCCACCTGCAATGATTTTGCCACAAATGATGGTTGAATTAGCTGTATATGGTTTAGTTACTGGTTTGTGTGCAAGTTATATTCCTGTTAAAAATGAAATGACCAAATTATATATGAGTTTGATTATTGCGATGCTTGCAGGAAGAATTATGAACGGTTTAGTCAATACATGTATTCTTAGTACACAAGGCTATACATTATCCGTATTTATGAGTGCTAGTTTTATTACTTGTCTTCCAGGTATCGTCATTCAATTGATTGTCATTCCTGTTTTGGTTCGTATTTTAAATAAAAGAATTCCTGCATAAAATCATAAAAATGGACCGAATTTTCAGATTATAGATCTGATATTCGGTCCTTTCTTATTGTCGATCAAAATATTTCTTACCAGAATCTGGATTAAAATAAGTTCGAATATACCCATCCGTGGATACAACCACAAATTCGTTGGTATCCTCTTTATAGTACACATCATCCCCATCTTCCTTTTCGGTTTTATGTAAGGACTCTGGATTATTGACTACATCACTTGCAGCCATTTCATATTCTTCACTGGATACAAATCCCATGTCTTTACCATGTTTTTCATAATGTGATTCTAATAAATTCTCATTACGAAAATGGTATTCTTGATAATCAACAACAACTTGTTTTTGTTCCTTAACTTCACATCCTGTTGGAAGTACAAGTGAGAATATACAAAGAAATAAGAGTAAATATTTATTGATGATTTTTTTCATATTGTTCTTTGTACTCCTTTAAGCTGAAGCGGTTCGCTCCACCTTTTAAATTTGGATCTTTGTATTGTGCTTTATCATCTTCCCATCCACATACCGGACATATTTCATAGCTTCCTGGTCCGGATTGAAATGTATATTGTCCACAAACGGGACATTTAAACACAAAAACATTTGATAGTGTTTTAATAACTTTATCCATATCGATTGGCTTTGCGATATAGCCGTTCATCCCAACGGATAATGCTTTTTGTTTATCCTCTTCAAAGGCATTGGCGGTCATCGCAACGATTGGAATATCACTAAATTCACGAATCTTTTGTGTAGCTAGGTAACCATCCATATTTGGCATTTGAATATCCATCAAAACCACATCATATTCTTTTTCTTTGACCTGTTTTACACAAGCAGCCCCATCGCTTACGCGATCTACAATCAATCCATAGTCTGTTAAAAGTGTCATCGCAATTTCTGCATTTAAATCATTGTCTTCAGCAAGTAAGATGTGTTTTCCTTTAAAATCTATAATATTCGTTTCTTGATTATTCTCGAGCTCATTTTCACTTGCTATTTCGAACTGAAATTTAATTCGAGTTGTTGTACCTTGATTAACTTGACTTGAAATTTCAATCGTACCATTCATTAATTCAACCAAAGATTTTACAATCGCTAAACCAAGTCCAGTACCTTTTACGCTCGTTTGCGTACCCGATTTTTCTCTAGAAAAGTCTTCAAAGGCATGTGGCAAATACGCTTCACTCATTCCAATACCTGTATCTTGAATCATGCATTGAAAATGGCCGGGCTCTGTTTCTTCTATTTGAATTAAAACCATACCTTCATCTGTATATTTAATGGAATTACCTACAATATTCAGTAATATTTCTTCAACCTTAATTTGATCACAATATACATATGGATGTTGAATCTTCGTAGTACACTGATAGGTTAAGCCTTTTTGTTCTGCTTGTTTTTCAAAGACTGAATTTAAAGATTCAATAATATCATATATATTACATACCTTTATATTTAATGTTTCTTTTCCACTCTCTATATGTGCCATTTCTAAAATAGAATTAATCAAATCCAAAAGAAATGTACTCGAATATCGAATCTTTGATAAATAATCTTTTTCTTTTTCAATATTTCCAACATTCTTTTCCATTAATTCCGTATATCCCATGATTGCGTTCATTGGCGTACGAATATCGTGTGACATACTGAATAAGAAACGGGATTTGGCAGCACTTGCCTCTTGTGCTTTTTTGGCCTCCATCTCAATTTGAGTCGCATATTCTAAATCTTTTTTATGACGAATCTCAAGCTGGGCAATGGCTGCCGTCACAAGAAAGTCGATCATAATACTTGCTACAACTAAACTCATCATTTCATATTTGTTGATCCAGCCATTTTTGGGAATGATTTCAAAATTCCAATTATTATTAGGAAGTGCACATTTCACCAACAATGTATCTGAACCTATATTTTCTGAGCTTTTAGAAATAATGATTTTCTCCTTTGTGACACGATCTTTTTTCCAAATCACAAAATCATAGGAAGCTTTTTCTAACTCATTTAAATGAATTTCTGTAAGGAATGCATCCCAATCAATAACTAGTATTGAAAAGCCCCAAAATTCACCATTCACATAGATTGGATCATATAATATGGCTCCTTTTCCACCTTGTTTTAAATCATAAGGACCTTCCATTGTATATTTCCTTGTATCTTTTGCCAAAGTAGCAGCCTCTTTACGTTCATGTTCTGTCAACATATCCATGCCAATAGCTTTTTGATTTTCTTTAAAAGGATATACATTTTGAATAATTCCGTTTGGCGCAAGTTCAATTGTCTTAACAGCCGGATCATCTCCATATAGTCTAGATGCCACAGATTCAAAGTAAGCATCATCTAAATCAATTCCAGCTTCAATTGTCTTCTTTAAAAAGCCTACTTTTTCAATATACGACTCAAGCTTTATTTCAACACGACTGATTGTTGAATTTACTGTATATTGCGCCTTTAATTTTTCTTGACTAACCACATTTTTTTGTAATGCCACAAATGCCATATTTGTCACAAAGGTTACTACCACAAAAACAATAAGGATTCGATAAATCAAATATTTATTTTCCATGATTTCATTATAAACCATCACGTAGCTTTCTCGTCAAATTTTGTACTATAATTCACCTGCATTGCCTGCCAATCCATAAATAAAACGTAGAATACTTTGCCAAAACGTACGCTTTCCACAATTCTACCTTGATCAAGTACAGGAATATAAGTTCCATCTTGTTTTCTTAATGGATAATGAATATAGTCATTCTCACTTCCACTTTCAATTTGATTCCAAATACTTGCTTCTACCGTTTCTCGTTGATCTTCATGAATCAAATTTCGGAAACTTTTCTTTGTACTTTTAAATAATTCATCTAGATTTTCATATCCAGCCATATCTAAAAATTCTTTATTTGCGTAGAAAATTTCATCATCCTCTTTATCCGCTCGATAGATCATAGAAGCTCCTGGTAAATTTTCTGATATGTCATTTATAGTAAATCCAAGTTGTTTACGAACACCCGACTGAAGTCCTTCTTTATAGGCCATACATCCATTTTTACCATGAAGTTTTACTTCATAAAGAGCTGCATCGGCACAACGCATGAGTTGAGATCTTACAATCGCATTATTTGGATATTCGGCATATCCAAGTGAAATACAAAAAGAATATGTTTGTCCTTTATACGAAAATGTTTTTGGAGTTTTTGTGAATTCAATCAAAGATTCTTTCATTTCTTCCATTGTACAATTTGATAAAAGAATACAGAATTCATCTCCACCATTTCTACCAAGCAATGCAGAAGATGGAAAAAATTTTTGCATATTTTCAGCTAGACTTATTAAAGCTTTATCCCCATAGGCATGTCCATACATGTCATTTATTAATTTGAAATCATCTACATCTAATAATACGGCTACGCAATGTTCTTTTGGATTTTTTGAAATCATCTTTTCTGCTATTTCATCAAATCCATATCGATTATAAAGCTTAGTCAGTACATCTTTATGGGCTAGTTCTTTTAATTCAACTCTTCTTTCATCCAATAGGAATAAGACTATTGTAAGTCCAGTTAGTAGAAGAACTAAGGATAGTCCTCCAAAGAAAATTAAATATAAAGTTTTAGAGTTGCTCCATCCAGCTCTAGGCATGATTTCAAGTTTCCATTTTTCTTTTCCAACAGTCAAATTATAAGTGACTGGGCGAATCATTTTATCACAATTCGCATCAACCTCTACATATTTCTTATCTAAAACAGACGCTTCTCTTGAAAGTCGATAATTATATTTAAATTTAGATAAAGCATTTGTCGAATCCTCAAAAATTTCAGGAACGTGCAAAATCACAATCGTAAATCCCCAAAAATATTCTTGTCCATTTTCATCTTCTAGATAAATGGGATTGCGAACAACAAGCCCAGAATCTCCTTGTTTCAATTTAATAGGACCTTGGATAATGGTTATATTATGATCTTTTGCATAATTCGAAATTTCACCTCGCTTTGAATCCTTTAATAAATCAATTTTACCTGCTTCATTTCCTTCTTCAGGATAAACTTCTGTTACAACTCCATTCGGTGCTAATTGCACACTTTGTACAGAATAAGACATTAAATTTTCGGCTATTTTGGAAAAATTTATGATTTGGCCATTTCCATTTATCAACACCTGTTTTAACGTATCTGTTATTTCAATTCCATTTTCAATATCATTTTCTATACGCTGACCATATGTCACTGCATTTAATTTTGCGATCGTACGCCTATCTTTTTGAATTTGAACATTCGTATTATATGTAAATACACTCAATAGACATATTCCTACAAGAAATACAATCAACGGAACTATAGTCTTTTTCTTCACTTTCTTGTACCTCGGTTATATTTTTCAATTTTATATTATAGCACAAATCATTATTAAGAATTGTAAACTTTTTGTATAATACTTAATGTACGATTGCTGCATAATGTTGTCAGTTAAGGACTCTTACTGTTTGCGGTGAGGAGTAGTCAGTACTTATTAAATAAGTTAACGGCACTTGAAAATGTTACTCTATCTATGGATATTACGAATGTGCATCAAAATGATAAAGAAGTAAGAGCTGTTGAATTATTGGAAAAATTCGGTTTAGGCCAAGACCAAATTCATCATCGTATTTTAAAACTTTCAGGTGGTCAGCAACAAAGAGTGGCCATCGCAAGAGCTTTAAGTTATGATCCAAAAATTATCTTGCAGATGAGCCAACGGGAAACTTAGATCCGAATACGCGTGATGAAATTATGGATATTTTTGATAATTTAAAAGAAGTGGCTCAAAGAGCCGATAAAGTATATGCATTATAAGAAATAAAGCGTAGGAATATGATTCTTTGTTTCAATCAATTTTTTAATATACAAAAAGAGATGTAGACACATCTCTTTATTAATTTACCGACTTAACAATGATGTCAATAAAATCATTGTAATTCTTTGCTTCTAAAATATAGTTCAGATTTTGATAATCACATAACAAATTAATAATGCCATCGTATAAGACCATGAAGTTTTTTCTATCCTCTTTATTAATTGCTAACATCATAATAAACTTCACATTTTGTTCTTCCCACTTGATTGGCACTTTACTAATCATAACCGCAATTGTTGTTTTTATAGCGTTCAGTTCAATAGAATGAGGTATTGCAAAATGATCAAAGAAACATGTGGATGACAATTCTTCTCTGTCATTTACAGATTGTGTAAAGCCAGATGGAACAACACCAAAATCTTCTAATTGTTGACCTAAAAAGAAATGCATTCTTCTTTACTCAATGGCTTTTCGTTAATGAAAAATAAATTCTGATGGAAGTATTGAATTAAATCTTTTTTTATAATTTTATTTGTCTTTTCTTTTTCACATTTTCTTATGGCTTCATCAACACATGTTTTATCTTTAGGCGTTAAAAACGGAGAAATTTGAACTGTATCTGCCAACAAAATCGGACCATCTATCATGGAAACAATCAAATCTGCCGGATTTTGCATCGAACATACTTCTTGTGAAAGAATTTCGACTTTATCTCCATATTTATCCATAATATATTGGGATACTTTTTCAACAATGTTTAAATAATTGCCATATAAAAACATAATACGAATTTTACTGATGGATTCCATCGAGCTTTCAATAGCAAATCCAATATGCATCGCAATAAAGCCTATTTCACTATCTAGAATTCGAATATGGAATTCTTTTTCAATTTCAACCGCAATAAAAACAGCCACCTCATATACGAATGGACAATTCATCTGAATGTTGTATTGAAGTAAATTATTTACATTGATATTTAATCTACAACGATTGATCATGGCATTGATGTGAATGACAAAATTGATTAAAAAATCATCGACATCAATATCCAGCATAAAATAATCAAATGTCTTTGTCAGGATACGTTTCATAGATTGATAAATATTTGTATCCGATTCCTGTTCCATTTGCGTAATATAGTTATGAAGATAGACCGGTTTCATCAGTCCTAATAACAGACCTCTTAAATACTCTACATTATGAGCATCAATAACAATATCATAATTTGTTTCTAAAACCGCTTTGAGTTCATATACCATTTTAAAGCTAGTTTCATCCATATCCCATGATAAATCTGGAAAACAAGATTCATTCAAGACAAAACCTTTTTTCATTCGCGATATAGCTATGGCTAAGTTTAAAATGAGATTATCCCCATAATAGTCTTTAATATAATAACTATATTTTTTAACAATTCCATTCACTAATGTTTTTAATTCATTTAAATTAATATCCGAAAAAACAAAGATATTGTTTGTATATTAGCAATATCATTGTTAGCCTCTCGATATATTAAGGATGAAATGAGTGCACGTTTATTAAACTCACTGCCAATAATATATAGACGATTCATTTCGACTTTAAAAGTTAAATTAAATTCCTGCATTATTGGTTTTAAGCTGTCGAGTATAAGCATAAATCGTTTTCTGCTCATATAAAACTGCTCACATAATCCATCTACATTCAAGGCTACTTCGTTGGCGAGAACAATTCTTAGTAATTGATTTTTTATGTTTTCATCTTCAACATCAATCAATTTCATCCAATCCTCACTACTACAATCCAAAAAGTATCCCTGTGAGTTTGATTGGATACACTTTACTTCCAATAATGAATTAATATTCTTAATTTCATTTCTAATCGTCCGCGATGTAACGTTTAACAAATTAGCCAAATCATTTCCACTTACTTCATAAGAAGAGTTTTTTAATACTTGTAAAATCTGGCTTTGACGCTTAGACAAACTCATTTCCATCCTCTTTTCTAAATCTCACTACCGTTTGTTTCTATAATATGTTTGTACCATTCGAAACTATCTTTTTTTATTCTTTGTTTAGTACCTTGACCATGATCATCAATATCTACATAAATAAATCCGTATCGTTTACTCATTTCGGCTGATGAGCAACTCACAATATCAATCGGGCCCCACATCAGACATCCTAACAATGGTATTCCATCATAGATGCATTCTTTTAATTGAACTAAATGATTTTGTAAAAAATCAATTCTATATTCGTCATGTACTTTTTGATCTACAACTTCATCATGAGCTCCAATTCCTAGTTCTGCCAAAAAGATTGGTAACTGATATCGGTCATAGAGCTCATTTAAACAATATCTTAAGCCGACAGGATCGATTGTCCATCCCCAATCATTTACATTTAAATATGGATTGACATCTTCTGGATCTCTTAAATTTTCAAAACTCTTTTGCGATACCGTTCTTGATGCATAATAAGAAACACCAATAAAATCTGTAATACACTTCGATAATTCGGTTAAATCTTCTTTGGGAATATCTAAATTAAAATTATGTTCTTCAAAGAAACGATACATATATTTTGGATATTTTCCACGAACCAATACATCTAAATAATAATTTTCCAATTGATTGTGATGCAATGCAGCTAAACAATCTTGTGGATTACATGTTTTTGGATAAGCACAATGCGCTGTAATCATGGCACCAATTTGGTTTTCACTATCAATTTCTTTAGCCATTTGACTCACTTTAGAAATCGCAACCAACTCATTATGCAGAGCCTGAAATTTGGCTTCCATCACATTATCCACTAAATCAGATGGGATTCCTAAGTGATTAAAGGATTCTTGCATAATCAAGTTGATTTCATTAACAGGAATCCAATATTTAACCTTCCCTTTATATCGTTCAAAGATAACGCGACAATACTTAACATAAAAATCAATCATTTTCCTTGAATACCATCCGCGATATTTCAAAGTCAAATGAATTGGTAATTCATAATGAGACAGTGTGATCATAGGTTCGATACCTAGTTTTAGCATTTCATCAATGAGAGCATCATAGAATTGCAACCCTTTTTCATTTGGCTCATCTTCATCGCCATTTGGAAAGATTCTTGCCCAGTTGATAGATGTGCGTAAACATTGAATTCCCATTTCACGCAATAATCTTAAATCCTCTTTATATGTATGATAAAAATCAATCGCATAGCGACGAGGATAATAAAGTTCTTTATCATTTAAAGCATGTTTAATTTCTTCACTTGTAATTTCGGTATTGATCTTTTCTTCTAATTTTCCATCCCTATATGGAATAATGTCGCTGTACACCAGCCTTTGCCATCTAAATCAAAAGCTCCCTCAGTCTGTGAGGCGGTCATTGCACCGCCCCACAAGAAATCTTTGGGAAACTCTTTCGGATTTATTATTTTATGCATGGAAACTCTCGATTTTTTTTAATGGCTTGTTCTAAGACTAGATCGCCTCGCATCATGCCATAATCACGTGTTTCAATTACCATATAGGGGATCTTGCCTTCTAATGTTTTTTCTACTTCTTTTGCAGAAAAAACGAATTTGTGGTCCTAAAATTACAATGGAAGTATTTTCATCTACAAACTGAGGAAGTTCGGATAAAGGAACTGCATTGATATTCAATTCAATATCCTTTGTTTTTGCGTATTCCTCCATCTTTTTCATCATAATACTCGTAGACATTCCTGCATAACAAACTAGTAAAACGTTCATATTATTCCTCCTCTTCTGCTAAACATTGTTTTTCTTGTGCTTTAAAGAATGGATAGTAAATTAATGTATCAATAATTGTTAGTATGATAATAAAGATAACAGCCTTAACATCTAATGTTGAAAGGAAAGCTCCAATTGGCGCAAACATATTCCAGCCTGGTTCGATAAATGTTTTTGCGATAATACCCAAATCCATAACAATATATGTAGTTGCGGCATTAAATACTTGAACTAATACAAATGGTACGAGCCATAATGGGTTTAAAATGATTGGAATACCAAATAAGATTGGTTCATTAATATTAAATAAAGCCGGAATGATACCTAATTTACCAACTGTTTTTAATTGTTTTGACTTACTCTTTAATAATAGAACAGCTAAACCTAATGTACAACCAGATCCACCGATTTGACAGAATACCCACCAGAATGGAGCTGTAAATGTATATGGAAGATCAGCTACAGCGGTTCCAGCAGCATATGCAGCGGAGTTCATTGCGATATTCGCATCACGAATTGGAGAAATAACAGCACCGATTGCTGTATCATGAATTCCAAACCACCATAATACTTGTTGTAAAACAGCAATTAATGAAACGCCAAATACGTTATCAACAAATTTAATTAATGGACTAATGATTGTTAAAACGATTGATGGAAGTGTTGTTCCTGTTAAATTTAAAATCGCAACACTTAACATACCTGTTAATAGAATCATAATTGTTACTGGAACTAACGCTTCAAATGATCCAGCTAATGCAGGTGGAACGCCATCTGGCATCTTAATAGAGCCAACCTTCTTTTCTATTAAAAATCTAAAAATTTCGGTTGTTACAACACCTACAAGAATAGCCGCAAATAAACCAGTTCCATCAAAGAATGCATTTGAGAAACCACCATCAATTAAACTACTGTTTAACATCAAGAAGTTTGCGATTGTAACTACAACAGGAATAAATGCTTTTAAAGCATAGCTTTTTGATAAGAAATATGCAATTCCTACGGCAACATAGAATGACAAACTTCCAAGTGTAATCGTAAATACTAATTCTAAGAATGGTCCTGCAAAAGTCGCAAAGGCTGACCAGCCTTTAAAGAATCCATAAAAAATATTCGTTGTTTCAAGCGTCGTATAGTCTACTGGAGGTTCCCAAAAAATCAATGCGAAACTTCCAATAATCATAAAAGGCATACATGATAAGAATGCACTTTGCACACATTTCAAATGACGTTGAGAAGCTAACTTATTCGCAAAAGGCGCCAGCTTCGTTTCAACAATTTCCATAACTTTATTATTCATCTCTTATACTCTCCTGTATTTTGGTTTTATACCAATAATAACTATCTTTTAAAATTCGCTTATTATCATGATCATAATCAATATAAACTAAGCCATATCTCTTTTTATAACCGTTGATCCAACTATATAAATCCATCGTTGACCAAACAAAATATCCACGAACGTCGCAACCTTCTTCCATGCTTTTTTCATCCAATCAATAAAGCCATTCAAGAATTCGATGCGATATCCATCATGCACTTTTCCATCTACCAAATCATCATAGTATCCCAATCCGTTTTCTGTGATGATAATTGGTGTTTTTGGATATTCCGCATTTAGTGCAAGTAATAGATTATATATAGACTTTGGATATATCTCACATCCCCAAGCATTTTTCTTCGTGTTTGGATCTTCATCCAATTCAAACCAGTTTTTTATTATAGTTGCGTTCTTTGTGAATCCATCACCTGTATTATTCGCTACCATACCAGTTTCACCCGTTGTATAAGGTTTAACTAATGTACGATCATACGCATTAATGCCAAGATAATCCACGATTCCTTTTTCAAATATTTCCTTATCTTCTTCTTTCATGTAAGATAAATCATATTCACTCTTTAGTTTTGCGATAAATGCATCCGAATACTTTCCTGTAACAGAAACATCATTGACACACTTGTTATAGAATAAATCTGCATTTTTTATTGCTTCTTGATAAGCTTCATTATCCACAAGTGCTTCAATCGAATAACTATCACTTACAATACCAATCATTCCACTTAAGGTTAATTTTCGATATTCAATTACTGCTCCTGCACTAGCAAGTAATAAGTGATACATCGCTTTCCATCTACGAGACAAATCCTTCACATTTGGAGGATAATTTCCCCTACCATAACAACAATATGTTTCATAGTTAGGCTCATTGATGGTAGCCCAATATTTTACTCGATGTCCGAAATATTTAAAACAGACTTTTGCATATTCAATAAACGCTTCAACTGTTTCTCTATTTTCCCATCCCCCATTTTTAAAGTATTCTATTGGCATATCATAATGATACAAGGTTACAAATGGTTCCACATTATACTTTTCGCATGTATCTATTACGCGATTATAAAAATCTATGCCTGCTTGACTCACATTTGTTTTTCCATCTGGAATAATTCGTGTCCATGCCAAAGAAAATCGATATGCATTTTGTCCCCCTTGCGACAATAGTTTAATATCTTCTTCGTATCTGTGATAAAAATCCGACGCTACATCGCCAGTAACACAATTGATATTATTCTTTTCACTATGACAAAAATCGTCCCAATTGGAAATTCCTTTATCATCCGCATTCCATCCACCTTCACATTGATAGGCAGATGTGGCACTTCCCCATAAAAATTTGTCTTTAGTCATGATGATTTGTTTTATCTACATACTCATATACATGTAATAGTTCAACCACTAAATTTTTTATTATAATCGCATTCATTAAATGATCCTGCGCATGAACCATTACGAGACTATATGGAACATCGTCTGCATTCGCCTCTTTGACAATTAAATCCATTTGTTGCGTATGAGCCTTATGTAAACTCTCGTCTCCTTTCTTTAGTAACTCTTCAATCTTAGAATTATTATTCTCATTTCGAGCATGCAATGCCTGCATGTAGTATCGGTAGCTTCTCCTGAATAAGCAATCATTGAAAAAGCTAACATGCTTAACTCTTCTTTGTTCGTAATAATTCCTCCTTTCTGTCTTTATACTACTAATAATTCATTTATGTCTCAAATCACTTTTTCCTATGGCTAGGAAAACAAAATAATTTGAATCAAGTAAATCCTAAAATCATTATATATTTACATAAGCATCAATAGATCGAAATAGTATAAATACAGAAAGACTACTAGATGCAGTGTCACTCTGAATTAATTTATGTCAAAAGACACTAGTTTAATCTGTTAGATTTGGACAAACTAGTGTCTTTTACATTTTCTATAATCACCAATGTGATTCTTAGCATTTCTACTATGGCCATTAAACACATGGCTACATCAATATATAGATAAATATACATACAACACATCCTCCTGCAAAAAATAGAAGAATCTGTCGAGAATGCAAGCAGATATCATTTTTAATTCAGAGAGTTCAAAGTTACTACATCCTGTAGAACTTCTAATTATAATGGTTCCATGTGAAAATATTGTGAATTTCAATGCATTTGTAACGAATGATCTTATCTTGTCTAAACCGCATTATTTTTATCTATTTAGAAAGATTGCCCTGACTTTTAGAAACAAAGAAAAAAGAATCCTCAACTAAGAAGATCCTTCTTACTCAATATTCCTGCGCTTTTACAGTAATATATACTTATTTTCTTCAATTAATCGAATTACTTTTCGTACAAATTGCACACTTACCAAATCATTGACTTTATGACCTGTCGTTTCTAACTCACTAATTTCAATAATGGGTAAAGAATATTTGTCTAATTCTTCTTTTTTAATAGGTGTATGAAACGTATGTCCACAATCCAAGTCGTAGAACAAGTAATAGTGATATATCGGCTCATCCTTAAGTTCAACATCTCCAAAGTACACAATGGAATAATCATCATCGATATATTGTCCTTCGTAAAAGAATTGTTTCTTATATTTTTTGTACTCCTCAATTTCATAGCTGTAGATTCTTTCAGTCTTGTAACCAATGAACTCTTTGTGGATACAAATGGGTGTCAAAACTTGCAACAACATATCTTTCATGCGATACATCTCTAGTTTCTTTTCTCTAGCTCCTTCAATAAATGCAGAATTATCTACATACCGATGACATCTAGAATACGCTCTTTGTTCCCTTTCTTTGTCGCGATAGTTTTTGGCTCGTTTATTCACGCTGTACAAACAATCCACTAACATTTGTTTGGTGATAATGTGATTTAAAAGATTATCCCTATATTCTTTTGGTGTTTTCATATTTGTCCTCCATTGTTTATAATATTCAAATTTATAATTCGTATTTGAGAACAAATATTTGCATATTTATTATATCATTAATAATCACTTTTTAGAGATAAATAATTCTACTGACAATTCTGCACAGTTTTGACATTATTTTCAGTAGCATTGACATTTATGTTTTAAAAATAGCGGACTTGCCGCTATTTTTTTAGTACAGATTCAATTGTTTGTAGTAAAGATTGAATTTTAATCGGTTTCGAAACATGTTCACTCATACCTGCATCTAAACAATCTTTACGATTTTCTTCAAAGGCATTGGCCGTTAAGGCAATGATTGGAAGTTTGTTTCGATCATCTGGCAAAGAACGTATGACTTTGCAAGCTTCAAAGCCATTCATTCTTGGCATTTGAATATCCATTAATATGCAGTCGAAACAATCCATCGCATTTTCCTTTACCATCATTACGGCTTCTAATCCATCCTTCGCCCAAGTCACTTTAATCCCTTTGTCTTCAAGTAGTGTTTGCGCAATTTCAGCATTTAAATCATTATCTTCCACAAGAAGAATGTGTTTTCCTGTAAGATCAATTTCTTTATCATCCACTTCTTTGACTTCTTGTTCTTCTATAATATATCGATGAGGAAGATTTACAACGACAGTTGTCCCCTTACCTTCTTCACTTTCGATACTTATAGTTCCATGCATTAGATCTACCAGTTTTTTAACGATTGGCATACCTAGTCCTGTTCCTATTACACCTGATTCACTAGATGTTCTTTGTCTTGAAAACGATTCAAAGATATGCGGTAAATAGTCTTTAGATATACCAATGCCCGTATCTTGAATAATACCCTTATAGTCGGATACCCCTTCTTCTCTTTCAATTTCTTCTAAAGAAAAAGAAATGGTTCCACCAGCATCCGTGTATTTGATCGCATTACTCATTAGATTCACATAGATTTCTCTGATCTTTAATGAATCCGTTAAAATCATATTGTGCTTAATGTTCACTGCATAGTTTAACGTCTGATTCTTTTGACGAATATCGGGTTCAAAGAATTGTAGAAGATTATCGCAAGACGTATAAATATCCCATGGTTTTCTTTCAATTCTTCTTTTCCGCTCTCAATTTAGACATCTCTAAATATTA
>ENA-OQIO01000515-OQIO01000515.1-human-gut-metagenome-genome-assembly--contig:-NODE-515-length-20551-cov-6.094007_pt1 | contig 20551 bp, 29 predicted proteins | sample MGYA00242573_ERZ504737 | MGnify/ENA primary metagenome ERZ504737 (study PRJEB26092, sample SAMD00036203) | human gut metagenome | host: Homo sapiens | study: EMG produced TPA metagenomics assembly of...
CGACAAGATCGGTCGGGTCAGAGTTCTCGAGATCGGTAATCGCATGGCGGCGAAGCATCCGTCCATGCTCGTCTCGAGGCAGCGAGGCATAGAGCGCCACGGTGCGGCGAACGGCGCCATCGCCTGGCAATGCAAGGAGTATCGGAAGCCTCAGCATCAATTGCACGCAGCTCGTTCTCAATCAGATCCCACTCTGGCTCCTCGACGACCGTCTTGCCGGCAGCGCCGCATCGGCCGTGTCCTCATAGGGGTCAATCATCTCGGCAAGCCCCACCCATACGCCGCGATCGGTCATACGGTTGAAGCCAGAAAAACGAACGAACGGTCCCCGGAAGCGCTCTCGCGCCTCGCGGGCATATGCCAGATTTGCACCGGCGCCACCGGCTGCGACATCATAGAGACGCGAACCGTCAGCTCACCAGATTCCTCACGGCGAGCCATTTCGTCGGCAAAGCGTAGTAGTCATCAAACGCCATTTCCTTGATGGCGGTAACGCCGCGCTCGTTAAGCATGCTCATGTAGTCCGAATACCCGGCACGCACCTCGGGCAGCGCGAGGAAATCGCTCATCATGCGCCAGATCTTCTCGGCATAGCACGCCTGGGGTGTAAAGCATATCGCGCACTGGCGGCAGCATTGAGAACGCAGGTCTCCGCGCCCGGCGTAAAGCAGACGACAGGGATATCGCCAAAACACTCGTCAAACACAGCTGCTGTATTTGCGTTCTCGGCATCCGATGCCAACGTTTCGGGTAGGTTGTGGCCAAAAGCCGCCGCGCAATCCGGATGACCTTCTTTCCATGCACGCAAGAGCGACACGGCCTCTTTGGCATCAGCGATGCCGGATAGATCAGACCCCAACGTCCGCAGCGCCCAACCTGTATAGAAGGTATGCACATCGATCAGGCCAGGCATGACAGTGCGGTCGCCCAGGTCAACTACCTCGTCCGCCTGGGTCAAATACGAAGCTACCTCACACTTGGTGCCAACAGCCTCAATTCGATTGCCACGGACCGCTACGAAACCTTCAAACGGCAGGTCCCCCGTACCGGTAAAGACGCTCTTAGACGTCAGGACCGTCAAACGATCAGACATCACAACCACCTACACCGGAAGCATGCCAGAGATTGCCGTTACGATCAGGCCAAAGACGACCATGAAAATGAAGAACTTCCAAATGGTCTTCCACCATTGGCCAAACGAAATCCTAGCCACGGCAAGACCGGCGACCGTCATGCCCGCCACGGGGCTGATGGTGTTGATGGTCTGGTTGGCAAACTGGAGCGCGGTGACGGCCGCCTCGGGATTGAGGCCCATGAGCTCGGTCAGGGGGCCCATAACGGGCATGGTGAGCGCCGCCAGGCCAGAACTCGAGGGAACCAGCAAAGAGAGCAGGCCAAGGACGATATACATAAACGTGGTGTAGACGGCGGCGGGTGCACCGGCAAGCGCAGTAGCGAGCGCCTGGAGGATGGTGTCGATGATCATGCCGCCCTCGGCGATGACCAGAATACCGCGAGCGATACCGATAACGATGGCAGCGTACGCAAAGTCGGCAAGACCCTTAACGAACTCCTCTGCGATCGTCTGCTGGTCAAGACCGCCCAGGATACCGGCAAGCAAGCCCATGCCAAGGAACACGGCGGAAATCTCATTCATGTACCAGCCCTGGGTAACAAGACCCCAGACGATAATGCCCATACCGCAAGCAAAATCGATAAGCACGAGCTTCTGACGGATAGTGAACTCTTCCTCGATGGAGGCATCGGTCACGGAAAACTCAATACGCTTGAGCTTATCGTCCTCGTACACAATGGACGACTCGGGATTTTTCTTGACGCGCATGGCGTAGCGCATGGCCCATGCGATACCGACGGCAGTGAAGATGACCCAAGAAACGGCGCGCAGCCACAGTTGCGGATTACCCTCGATGCCAATGATGCCTTGGGCGATCAAAACATTAAACGGGTCGATGGTCGAAGCACAATATCCCAAGTTAGGACCAAGGAAGCAGATGATGAATGCCGTCATCGAGTCATAACCGATACCCATCATGATGGGAATGAAGATGGCATAGAACGGCAGGGCTTCCTCAGACATACCAAACGTAGTGCCGCAAATGGACAGCAACGTCATCGTGATGGGAATGATGAGGATGTCCTTGTTCTTGAGCTTTTTAATCACACGGCTCATGCCGGCATTCAAAGCGTTGGTCTTGGTGATGATTGCGAACGATCCGCCAATCAATAAGACGAACGCAACGACGTCGGCAGCCTCTTGGATACCTTGGTGGGCGCTTGCAGGACCGCGAAGATATCCTGGCCCAGATTGATGGTCTCGCCGGTCTCGGAATCGGTGTAGTTCTTATCGACCTGTTCATAGGTTCCAGCAACGGCGACTTCACGCTCGCCCGCCGCTGTCGAAATCGTCTTGCGCTGATACTGACCAGAGGGAACGATCCAAGTCAGGACCGCAAAGACAACGATCAGCAAGAACATGATCGTATAGACATGCGGTAATTTGAACTTAAAACGTCTGTTTGTCTTCTTCGCCTTCGTATCTGACATAGATACCTCCAAAGAACTCGAGACTGCATCGCATCTCGCTTCAACGTTTGCACAATGCAAACGTTCTATGACGTCCCATAGATTACCAGCAGCTTTTCTCGTCATCAAGATAATTTCAAACTGATTGCCGCAACGCGGTTGAACGGTTGCGTTTGCGCCGTGAACGGTATGGAGACGCCCGGTGAGATGATCCACCGGGCGTCTCAATTCGCAATGTCCTAGATGTCAAAAACGTAGCGAGACCCAACGATCCGCTGACGACCGATGATAAACGGCCGCCGCTGCTCGTCGAAAAAGAAGGCTTCCATATAAAACAAGGGTTCGCCAACGGGAACTGCCAACAGCCGAGCGACCTCGGGCGACGCGCACGCGATCTCGAGTGTGCACGGTCGGTAAACGCGGGCGTACGGCCCGTCCGGTTACGCACGAACTCAAAAATGGATTGGTTAGATAGAGGTGCCGTTGATAGATAAGCGTTGTCCTCGTAAACGTATATGTTGTTCTCGAGCATGACGGGGACTCCATCGGCAGTACGCACACGCTCAACGCAAATCAAATCAGTTCCAACGGGAACACCAAAGAACTGCGCTTCGGTGGAATCCGCCGGCAGTATCTTTCTCGAAATGACGCACGCCCCCGGCTCCATTCCGTTAACGCGGCATGCGTCTGAAAAACTCTGGACGTCATCCTTCTGGCGAATCTTGCGCTTAAGCTTGGGGGCATTGACAAACGTGCCTTTCCCCTGCCGCTTCGTTAGATAGCCCTGCTGGACGAGCTCCTCAATAGCGCGTCGCACGGTAACGCGGCCAACTTTATAGCTCTCAGCCAATTCGAATTCATTGGGTATCCGCGCGCCCGCCTTGTAGGCACCGGAGTTAATTTCGTTTTTAATGATATCGATAACCTGTTGGTACAGCGGTATCGCTGCTTTACCGTCAGTTAGCCCTTCAGTCGGTGGCATATACCCTCTCCCAGCACAATTAAGTCTAAAGCGGCCCAAGGGCATTCAACAAGCCTTAAGCCGCATTAGCATTAAGTATGCTTGCTGCCGCACCAAAATGTCGGGTATTTACTCATCGGACCCGAAAAACGCGCAACTACCGCGCTCCTAAGAAAGCGTGAGCAGCTCCGGCAGCTGGTCGATAATCTTGTCCGCGGCATCTTGCTAAAGCCGAAGCGTTCCTCGCGCTTGGCAATGACCGTCAGGCCGGCTCGCTTGCCGGCAGTGATGCCGGGCACCGAATCCTCAACGCAGCAGCAGCGATTCGCGGGCAGCCCCAGCAGGTCCAATGCATGCAGGTAGATGTCGGGCTCGGGCTTGCTCTCCTTAAACTGCTCGCCGCTCACCACATACTCAAAGGCATCCGACAGCCCGCATGCGTTGAGCACTTCCTCGATGCTATCCATTGGAGACGAGCTGGCAAGCGCCACGCGAACGCCGCGGCGCGGCAGCTCTCGAATCGTATCCACGGCGCCTGGGTTAATCAAAGCCTGATAGTCGCGCGGACGTTTATGCGCCCACTCGTCCCAACGGGCCAACGCTTCCTCGCCAGTGAAATGCCCCTTACCGGCGCGCTCAAACCAATCGACCAGCATATGCAGGAAGACTGATGGGAGGTACCGACCTGCCCATTCAACTCCTCTTGAGTCAGATTAAGCCCCAGCTCCTTGGCAAACGCGGCAGTCTCGCCAGGTAGTAATACTCGGTATCGACAATGACACCGTCCATGTCAAAGATAACGGCGTCGAACGGAAATGCGGACACGGCACCCTCCCTAACAAAAGGGCGCCTGTAAGCAGGCGCCCGAACCATGCATTATCGGCGATTCTAGCCAGCAGCTTATCCAGCGCCACCGCAATACCGTCTTCGTTGTTATTGGCGGTCACCATCTGGGCCACAGCCTTAACCTCATCGACGGCGTTACCCATGGCAACACCGGTGCCGGCCCACTCAATCATGGACTTGTCGTTCTGGCCGTCGCCAAACGATACGACATCGCTGGCATCGATGCCGAGCTTGGGCAGGGCACCCTCGAGCGCACGGGCCTTGTCGATACCGGGCGCCGTGTACTCAAAGTACCAGTCGGCCGTAAACATGCCCGAAAGCGTCTGCTTAAAGGGCGCATACATCTCCTCGTAATGCGCCTGCAGGTAGGCCGGATCGCCCGCCGTCAGCAGCTTGTCCACGGGATAAGCGTCCACAACCTCATGCAAGCTCTCGACCTCGCGAATCTTAAGATCGCACGCATCGCGCTCATACTTGACGATATTCTTCTGCGAGTCGTCAGGCAGCGTGATCATGCAATGGTACGAATCCTCGACGTGCAGATTACGACCGAGCGAAATCATAGGGATCACGTCAAAATTACGCAGGTGATCAATCAGGCGATGCAGCTCGTCAGCCGGCATGGCCTGGTCAAAAAGGACCTCATCGGTCTGAGCGTCGACACATGCGCGCCATTAAAGGCAACTAGAAGACCGTCATGGTTTTGAAGGTCGAGCTCCTGCGCCAAGGCGTGCAGCCCCCATGCGGGACGACCCGAAGCCAAGATGAGCTTAATTCCCGACTCCTGCGCCGCGAGCAGCTTCTCGCGCGTACGCGGCTGATGACCTTTTGGTCGTTGGTGAGCGTACCGTCGATATCCATTGCGATGGCTTTGATTGCCATATATGCCTCCCTGTCATTGAACAACCTTGTCTGAGCCATCATACAGAACACCCACGGCGGCTCTGTCTGCAACGGGTAAAAAGTCATATTGTCCCGAACATGAACGGGACGCCATCTCGGGGCTCAATCGTTCCAGCCAAACGCTGAGCCACCACATACATAGCTGGCGACACCAAGCGCGACCGTTCCACGAACCTCGTTTCACCCCGTAGAAAAAAATTTCAAAATTAGTCTTGTCAAATCAGCAAAACGAACGTACTTTAAAGATGACCGCTTCGGTGGTCATCGTTTGATCGAGCATATTCAGTTTCAGTTTTCAGCGTGTAAGAGAAAGAAGATCGGCAAAGTACAACCCCAAACGCAATGACAACTTAATGAGGTAACTGCCACATGTGAGGCGCCCAGGGCATTGCTGTCTCGATTTTGAGCACGATGCCTTCCGCCTTGCATGGGCCGTTCCATCCCGCCCCTGCAGCAACTGCCTCACGGGCTCATTGAAAACCGCATAGCACCCCAACGTCAGCACATCACCCACGGCAAGCACATCACTCACGACAACCAACACATCAACAAACAGCACGAACATCAACCGATTGGAGAAGCTATGACAAACCACCACGCTGAAGACGGCGATAAGAAAAGCATTCTGGATGCCCGCATTGAGCGAGCATATGCAAACGAATATGACGCCGCCTTTGCCGCCGCGACCATCAAGAACTACGCGTCGCTACCGCTCGCGACGATCTTGGCCGACCACCCTCAACTGCTGAAACGCTGCACAAAGATCATGGGCGACCCCGACATTCGCAAGCTGACAGACCCCTATGCCCCAAAACGCGACAACGATTCGTACGTTCTTACCGTAGGCTGCCTAGCCATATGCTTACGGCGCTCGACACAAAACTCAAGCTCGCATGGGAACCCGACGAGCGTCATGAACTCGAAAGCAAGCGGAACACCCTGCGCACCGCACTGTTCCTTCCGTTGGACGGCCTCAAGCGCTGCAACGTCGAGCTCAATACACAGGCGCGGCAAAAGCCCGGGGCCACGGGGCAGAAAACTCCAAGACCCCATGCGGCCATCGTCGACCGCAACCGATATAACCGCATGACCGCGCACTTTTCTGCCGAGGGAGCAGCCATAAGGACGCTGATCGACCTGCTGTGCTCCTGAGCATCAACGAGCTATTTGAGGGCTATCTCGCCCTTGTTCCCGCGACGGCACCCAAGTCGGTAGCAAAGATCATCGAGACCTGCAGACGCCAGTTTGAGCGCCATCGCAATGGCAGCGAGATGAATGCCAGCATCGCGCAGTACTACGCGGCTCATTACAAAAATGACGGATGTGCCCCCGTCGAGCATCAGCTGCGGCTCGCCTACACCACGCCCGCCGCAACGCTCCATCGCTTTGGAGCCCTTGGCGCTTGCGAGCCGCACGGACAGGCAGCCCGCCCCACAACCGAGCTCGATCTGAGGCTCAGACGAACCCTGTAGCCCGCCAGCCCCTCCGCGGGCAACAATCCTATTCCACAACACAACCAACAGAAAGGAGTCCTCATGGACACCAATCATTCCCCCATCATCAGCCCCCTCACCATGCGTGAATCCGCCCGAGGTATCACGCTCACCAGCATTTACGATGAGATGCTCGCCCGTCGCGAGCTCTCCGTCATGGGAAACATCGAAACCCCGATGGCCCACGACCTATGCCAGCAGATCCGCCTGCTCGATGCCACCGACCCCAGCCGCCCCATCACCATATTTGTCGCCAGCGCCGGCGGAAGCGTGCGATCGGGTCTTGCGATCTATGACGCCATGCGCCTCGCATCGTGCCCCATCGCACCGTCTGCCTGGAATTCGCCGCGTCCATGGGCGCCGTGATCTTTATGGGCGGCGACGATCGCCGTATGGCGCCCCATGCAGAGCTCATGATTCACGACCCGCTGATCCCCCAGGGGGCAGGCGGCTCGGCACTTGCGCTGCAGGAAACCAGCCGGCGTCTCATGCAGACCCGCAAGACCCTCACGCAAATCCTCTCGGACCGCAGCGGCCTCACGCCCAAGCGCATCCAGTCCCTCACTGCAAAAGACACCTACCTTTCGGCCGAGCGCGCCGTCGAGCTCGGCTTTGCCCACGAAATCCTCTCGACCACCAAGGAGGTCGCCCATGTCTAACCTCGCCAGCCGCCTCGCCGCATCTGAGTCCGCATCGTCCACCATCCTCGCCAAGGATCGAACGCTTTCCTGCAACACCCGCCAAACGGGACTCAACAACAACGCACTTGTGATCGGCCCCTCGGGAGCCGGCAAGACCCGAAACGTCCTCAAGCCCAACCTGCTGCAAATGAACGCAAGCTACATCGTGCTCGACACCAAAGGCACGCTCTGTCGCGAAGTGGGACCCGTGCTGGCAGCCCACGGTTACCGCGTGCAATGTCTCAACTTCGCCGACCTCAACACCGTCCCGGCCCTTGCGCCCGGCATCGAGCGCTGCGGCTACAACCCCCTGAGGCACATTCGCCGCAAGGCGGACGGCAGGCCCAACCAGCAGGACATCCTCTCGGTGGCAAAGGCCATCTGCCCCATCGAGGACAACAACCAGCCTTTTTGGATCATGCGGCGGCAAACCTGCTGTCGTGTCTTATCGCCTACGTCACCGAACAGCTACCCGCCGACGAGCAGACGATCAGCTCGGTCATCAAGCTGATCGAGCACCTGCAGGACGGTGCCACGGGTCGATTGTTTGACGACCTGATCACGACCGATCCCCAAAGCTATGCCCTCTCGCTATGGCGGCGCTACGCCATTACGCAAAATGCCGAGCGCATGCACGCGAGCATCGTCGGCATCCTTGCCGAAAAGGTCATGTGTCTGGGATTCGACGGTGCGGCACAGCTCTATCGTGAGTGCCATCAGGTGGACTTCGCGTCCATGGGACACACCCCCTGCGCCCTGTTTGTAACCGTGAGCGATATTGACCGCAATCTCGATCCGCTGACCGGCCTCTTTATTTCGCAGGCGTTTATGGGCCTCATTCGTGAGGCCGATAGGCAGCCCGATGGCAGCCTGCCCGTGCCCGTGCGCTTTATGCTCGATGACTTCGCAAATCTGCAGATCCCCCAGATCGACAACGTGCTCTCGATTATCCGAAGCCGCAACATCTGGGCAACGCTGCTGCTGCAGTCGACCAACCAGCTCGATGCGCTCTATGGCGAGGCACGCGCACGCTCCATCATGGGCAACTGCGACACGCATCTGGTGCTGGCGTTCCAGGATCCCGAGAGTGCCCGGGTGTTTTCCGACCGCGCCGACGCGCTGCCCAGCACGCTCATGGCGACGCCGATTGATCGCTCGTGGCTCTTTGTACGCGGTCGCACTCCCGAACAGGTCGAGCGCTTTAGGCTCGAAGACCATCCGCTCTACGGGGAGCTGCCCGAGGCGCAGCGAGGCCATGCGGAGGCCGAGATCTAGGCGCAGGGTTCTCGCGGCGCGCGGCGCCCCGGCAATGTTCCACAAAGGCCGTGCGCGCGAGACCACGGCAAAGCAAAGGGGCCCGCATCCGATAGGATACGGGCCCCTGACTATAAGGCGCGATGCGTTAACAGCAGCGACTACTTGCGATGCGCGCGGTAGAACTCGATGAGCGCCTGGGTCGAAGCGTCCTGCTCGGCCTTGGCGGCGTCGTCGTGGAAGGCCGGGGTAATCTGCTTGGCAAGCTGCTTGCCCAGCTCGACGCCCCACTGGTCGTAGGAGTCGATGCCCCAGACCGTGCCCTCGACAAACGTGATGTGCTCGTACAGGGCGATGAGCTCGCCGAGCGCAAACGGGGTCAGCGTGTCGCCAAAGATCGAGGTCGTCGGGCGGTTGCCCTCAAAGCAACGGGCCGGGACGATCTGCTCGGGCGTGCCCTCGGCACGAACCTCGTCGGCCGTCTTGCCAAAGGCGAGTGCTTGGTCTGGGCCAGGAAGTTGCCCAGGAACAGCTCATGCACGTCCTGGCCGCTATCGGTCGCAGGGTTGGCGGTATTGGCGAAGGCGATAAAGTCGGCCGGAACCACCACGGTGCCCTGGTGCAGCAGCTGGTAGAAGGCATGCTGGCCGTTGGTGCCGGGCTCGCCCCAGAAGATCTCACCGGTGTCGGAGGTCACGGCGCTGCCGTCCCAGCGAACATGCTTGCCGTTGGACTCCATGGTGAGCTGCTGCAGGTAGGCCGGGAAACGGTGCAGGTACTGGCAGTACGGCAGCACGGCATGGCTCTTGGAACCGAAGAAGTTGACGTACCAGACGCTGAGCAGGCCCATCAGCGCGACGGCGTTGTTCTCGAGCGGCGTGTTGCAGAAGTACTCGTCGATGGCGTGGAAGCCCTCAAGGAACTGCTGGAAACGCTCGGGGCCGAGCACGACGATCAGCGACAGGCCCACGGCGGAGTCGACAGAATAGCGGCCGCCGACCCAGTTCCAGAAACCGAAGGCGTTGGCGGGTCGATGCCGAAGGCTCGACCTTCTCGAGTGCGGTGGAAACGGCGACGAAGTGCTTTGCCACGGCCTCGGCGTTCTGCTCATCGGAGCCATCGATGCGCCCTGAGCCTTGAGCTGCTCGAGCATCCAGGTCTTGACCTCGCGGGCGTTGGTGAGGGTCTCGAGCGTGGTGAAGGTCTTGGAGACGATAATCACGAGCGTGGTCTCGGGATCCAAACCCTTGAGCTTCTCTGCCTGATCGTTGGGGTCGATGTTGGAGATGTAGCGGCAATCGATACCGGCGTCGGCATAGGGACGCAGGGCCTCGTACGCCATGACCGGGCCCAGGTCGGAGCCGCCGATGCCAATGGACACCAGGTGCTCGATCTTCTTGCCGGTAACGCCCTTCCACTCACCGGAGCGCACACGCTCGGCGAAGGCGTACATGCGGTCGAGGACCTCGTGCACGTCGGCGACAACGTCCTGGCCGTCGACGACGAGCTGCCCCTTCTCGCTAGCCGGGCGGCGCAGCGCGGTGTGCAGGACGGCACGGTCCTCGGTGGTGTTGATGTGCTCGCCGGAGAACATGGCGTCACGGCGCTCCTCGAGCTTCACCTCGCGGGCAAGATCGCACAGCAGCTTGACGGTCTCGTCGGTCACCAGGTTCTTGGACAGGTCGAAGTGCAGGTCGCCGGCGTCAAAGCTCAGCTTGTTCACACGCTCGGGATCGGCGGCGAACCAGCCTTGAGGTCGATACCCTCGGCCTCGAGCTTCTCCTGATGAGCCTCGAGCGCCTTCCAAGCGTCAGTCGACGTGGCGTCGATAGGTGCGGCAACAGTTGCCATAAAGTCCTCCTCAGCATACGGGCGCACACCTCCATGCACGCCCGGATATTCAGATATCTCTATTCTAGCGCAGGTCAAGACTGCAATCAGCGAGCGTTGCCAATCGGCCCCCAAACGGCGACCGACCAAAAAGGGACAGGTTTATTTTGGCAGGTCAAACGCTTTACCAATCAAAAATAACCCATCCCTTTATGGCAATTATTAGGCCGCAGCGCACACACTGCCGAGCAACTCACGCAGAGGAGACCCGATGCCCTCCAGCAGCTCGGGCGCGATGATGGCAAAAACGGGAGCCTCGCCGGCTCCCACCGTAGCGGGCACCTTGCCTCCGAGACAATGCATCCATAAGGGACAAAACCGTCTTCGCCGGCATCGAACGACGCCATGCGACGCGCGAGTTCGCGCGCAAAGCCAGCAGTATCGGCATCGCCAATCGCCAATACAAAGTCCACCCCTTCGTCGGTCGCCAGGGCCACGGCTTCGTCGATCAGCTCGTCTCCCCCGTCGCCCTCAACCGAGCCGCAGCGGAAAAGCACGCGCTCGAGCAGAGCTCGATCAAGCGAGCCGAGTGCCGCCGAGACAAGCTCATCACGCGTGTGCTTGTCGCCTCCCAGCACGACCAGTGCCTTAGTGCCGCCATAGTGGGCAACCAATCGCCCGCACCAGCGAGCCACATCCCCATCCGCAACCAAGCGCGTCGGCATACCAAACCCATAATTGACCATCTTTCCCACAGCCCTTCCGTGCGTATAGGCGGTATCGATTGTTAGGCTCATGCTACGAAGCAAGGTTTTCCGAGCTGTTTCGCACTCTTTAGAGCTGCGTTAAAAAACCCGATGCAGCCGCACGACCATACCTACCAAAAAGGGACAGGTTTTGACGATGTCCGGACGAGCGGGTATTATCGAACAAGTATTCGATAAGAACATGTGTTTGATGGGAGGACGCGTGGGACACGAGCGTCACACCTATATCTGCATCGACCTCAAGACGTTCTACGCCAGCGTCGAATGCGTCGACCGCGGTCTCGACCCGCTCACCACCAACCTGGTCGTTGCCGACGAATCGCGCGGGCGCACGACCATCTGCCTTGCCATCACACAGGCCATGAAAGACCTCGGAATCCATAACCGCTGCCGTCTGTTCGAGATTCCCGACGGTATCGACTACATCAAGGCCGTACCGCGCATGCAGCACTACATGGAGGTGTCGGCGCAAATCTACGGTATCTATCTGGAATTCGTCAGCCCACAGGACGTGCACGTCTACTCCATCGACGAATGCTTTATCGACGTGACGCCCTATCTGGACCTCTATCACACCGATGCCGAAGGGTTCGCCTGCATGCTGCGCGACGAGGTCCTCGCGCGCACCGGCATCACGGCCACCGTCGGTATCGGCCCCAACCTATTCCAGGCTAAGGTAGCGCTCGATATTACCGCAAAGCACGTACCACCGCATCGGCATACTCGATAACGAAACCTTTCGCAAGGAGATCTGGCCGCATCGACCATCACCGATATCTGGGGTATCGGCCCCGGTGTGGCAGCCCGGCTCGAAAAGTACGGCGTCTACGACCTGATGGGTGTCGCCGCGCTCGACGAAAACCTGCTTTACGATGAACTCGGCGTCAATGCCGAATATCTCATCGACCACGCTTCGGGCGCGAGCGACAACCATCGCCGATATCCAAGCGTATCGCCCGCAGGCAACCTCAACCACCACAGGACAGGTGCTCTCGAAGGGCTATGCCTACGAGCAGGCCTACACCGTCTTACGCGAGATGGTCGACAACGCCGTGCTGGACTTAGTCGATAAGCACGTGGTGTGCGACAGCATCTCGCTCTTTGTGGCTACGCGAGCGAGCGCGCCGACATACGCCGACTCGATGCCAGCGGTACAGCGCAATATGTAGACGGATGCGGACACCTACGCTCGAGCACGTCAAGTATCGAGCCCACCGCAACCGCCGGCCCTGAGCTCGCACCCCGTGCGCCCAAGCCCGTCCAGCGCAATGACGAACGGCGCCGACTGGTACGTGAGGCGCAGGCAATCGATGGCATCTTTGTGGGAGAGCATGGCGGCAAACCGCGCGGTGGCTATGCCGCGCTCTTCGCGCACTCAAACGCTTCGCGAAAGCTGCCCGAGCGCACCAATTCGTTTAAGAAGATCATGGGCTATTTCGATGAGCTCTGGGCGCAGACTGTCGATCCCAAACGACCGGTCAAGCGCATCAACCTGGGATTTGGCAACCTCATGCCCGAGGAATTTACCACTATCGACCTGTTCAGCGATGTTAAGGCCGATGAGCGCGAGCGCGACCTGGCGCGCGCCGTCCTGGCCGTAAAGGGCAAGTACGGCAAGAACGCGCTCGTCAAGGGGCTGAGCTTTACCGCCGGCGCCACCGCACGCGAACGCAACGATCAGGTAGGAGGACACCGTGCCTAAGCCCCAACAACAGCCGATGCGGCCACCGACATCCTTTGAACGCCTAGCGGACCCCGAGGGAAGACGTCGCTCCGCCGACTCAAAGCTCACCGCCAACGGCGCCGTTCGCGCCGGCCGTGCCGCGCAGTTTATGCCCTTCGCCGCTCTCACGGGATACTACGAGCTCGTACGCAAGCAAGAAATCACTGTCGAGCCCAAATGCGAACTCACGGAAGAAAAAGCCCTCGAGCTTTCAAAAAAGCTCGAGGGCCTCAAACGTGGCGACTTGGTTCGTGTCACCTATTACGATACGTACGGCTATCGCGCTCGCACGGGCATCCTTGATGAAGTGCTCCCCGCGTTCAAGCTGCTCAAACTCAGGGATATCGCCATCAACTTCGACGATATCCAAGGCATCGAGCTGCGTGGTCGAGCCTAGCGACGAGAACGCTTGCGCAAGACGAGAGCAATGCCAAGCACTGCGGCAGCTGCAACCAGCAATCCCAAGACAAGCGTGAGGTCGAGTCGCCAGCGTGAGGCAGCGAGCCGTCCTTCGGAGTCTTCTTAGTGGTCGTCGAAACGGTCGTCGTGGTGCTGCTCGACTGGCCGTTGCCGCCCGTCTGGCTGCCACCAGGCTGATCGCCGCCACCCGGCTGCGAAGGATTGGTGGGTTCCGTCGGATCCGGAGTACCGGGATCAATCGGATTCTCAGAATTCTCCTTGCGCTGGATCCAAACCTGGCAGCCATTGAACGGGTTGGCGGTACCGAGGCACAGACCCTGGTTGGTCACCGCAAAGGTGCGCAGACCATGGTTATACGGATCGTTAAAGCCATTGGTCGTCAGCGTCGTAAAGTTCACGCCGTCCTCGGTCACATACATATCAAAGCCACGCTCGGCATTGCGAAGGTAAGACATGCACGTAAGGACACTCTGCAGTTTCTTGAGGTTCTCCTTACTCAGCAGCTTATCGAGCGCATCCTGAATATCGCCCGGCAGCTCGGTGCCATAGGCATCCTCGTACTGCTGCTTCAGGCTCTCATAGCTATCGAGCATGTCCTGATACTGGTCGGCAAAGGACTTGAAGTACGCGATCTCGCCATCGATCTTCTGGACGTAAGCGGCGTCGTCCTCAACGTCCTGGGACATCGTCGCGGCCTGATCGCAAAGGTCGCCCGCGGCATCCTCCAGCGCATCGCTCAGGTCGCCAAAGCCCTTAGCGACCTCGGTCTTCTCGTCATCGGCCTCGACGGCCTCAGCCTTCTCGTCATCGACCTCGACGGCCTCGTTTGAATCATCGTCCGCAAGCGTGTTCACGGGAACGATGGGGTCGTCAGGCGATTTCTTGTCGAGCAGGTGATCGAGCAGGTCCCTAAGGCGCTGAACCTGAGAGTTCCACTCCTCGGGCGTCATATCGATAATGTCGCCATTGGAGAACTGGCCGATCGGCTCAAGCAGGCTCGCGGTATCAAAGGTACCGATATACAGCTTGCCGTCGAACTTCTGCATGCGCCAAATGTACTGGTTCTCGTTTCGGCCAAAGCCCGAAGCCAGGCCGGAAATACCGCCCTTGGGGAACATGACGGTGGGATCGCCAACGACAAGATCCATGTCCTCGTTCTTGTCCATGCGACAGATGTTGACCGACTGCTCAAGATTGGCATTCACAAACGAGCAGTCAACGCCGCCCATGCCGCTCTTGCCGCCCTCTTCGGTGTTGGATTTGTTGAACAGGATGCGCTCGAGGGCAATCTCCTCGTCGTTATATTCACCGATATAGAGGTAGTCGTTGTAGACGATGAGGTTGGCAGCACCAGAACGGGTGCGGGCAGGATCGATGCCAAAGCAGTACTTTGCACCGTCCCTCTCCTGATCGCCAACAACGGGAGTCTACGAATAGCTGCCGTCGGCGTTCTTGTCGCCACGGACCATGGCGAACGACTGCATGGAATTATCATCGGGAGCGTTCTCAGGCGTACCGGTGCAGATGGTCGCATAGAGATGGCCATTGTACGAGACCATATCCCAAATGGCGCCGCCGTAGATGCTGTCCTGATAGCGAATCGCCGGATAGCCAAACAGCGTGCCCGAGTTGGCAATCTCGGTGAAGCTGTCCTGGCCCTTCGACGGGTCAGACGACGTCAGGATTGTCGACACAAAGTTACCGGCCGCGTCTTTACCCACATTACTGATGACGAGCTGGCCATCATGGACACACATGCCGCGGATACCGGTAGAAATGCCCTGCTTGTAGGCAGCACCGTAATCCTGCATGCTCGAAAGGCCTGATAGACAACTTTGTACTTATCATTCTTAGGATCGATCTCATATACAGCAGGCAGGCCGCTTTTGCCGCCATTGGTCCTGACGCTGCCGCAGAAATAAAGCTTACCCTTATAGCTCACGGCATTGCGGAACAAAGGACCGACGCCGTTGAGCGATTCAGAGAGCAGCAGCTTGGTCTCACCGGTCTTGGTATTGATCTTGACCAGGATGCCGCCGCTGTCCTTGTCGGCCGTGCCGTCCTCCTTCTGCTGTCCATAGAAGAAGGTGCCGTTAAACATGGCCTCCAGCGTCAGGCGCATGGTTTCGGCATCAAAGGAATCACCCAGCGTGCCGTTCATGAGCGTCAGCGTGTTGCCCATCGCCGCATAGCAGGTGCCCACATAAAGCCAGTCACCATAGCTCACAGCCGCCCAAGTGTAGCTCTGGCCGCGATCGCCTTCGTTGTTGGCCGCGTTACCGTCGCGCCCGGAACGCAACGGCACCGCCACCCTGGTAGTCGACGATGCCATCCGGCTGCGACGTTCCTACCGTAGGATGCGAGAGCTTTTCAAAGGAATACCCATTTCCCGCATTGTAGGTAACGGCACCCGAAGCGTCTTCGGCATGCGCCGGCAGCGGCGATACCAAGATAGCGGCAAGCGCTGCCACCAAGCCAAGTGCTCCCACTCGTCTCATAAGGCTATAACCTCCCCTGTCCTAAAGCCCAGCTTTAGCATTCTTCATTTCTGTCCACGGTTAATTGCAATCTGAGCACAGCAATAATCAGCGTATAAATATACACCTGTAATTTTTTGGACGGGTTAATAGATGCTCGATTGGTAGCGAATTCCGCGCAAACCGTCACCAAACTCCACTTTTACCGCATCTAAAGGTATTTTTTACGCAAATTTTTGGATGTCGATAGTCGCAATGAGCAGGAGGCCGGTATCCACCGGAGAGGGCAACGCTACATTTTCATAACGTAATAGCCCGCGCCCCTCACCGCCGTCTCGAGTGTGTCGCGATCAACCGGGAGCTTCGAGCGTACGCGTGCTGTGTGGTCCGCATACGTCACCGTAGCCCACACGCCGTCCAGTGCATTGAGGGCATTGGCTACGTTCTGAGCGCAGCCGTCACAGCTCATGCCGCCGATGAGCAGCTCATCGCTATAGGGATAGTGGGACTCGTCGGTGTCTGCCACCACAACCTTCTTGGCTTTCTTGCCGCTCGCGCCATCACTGCAACAGCTCTTTCCATGCGTCGACGCCGCAATGCGACGCAGCCCAAAAAACATGCCGACGGCAATGACGGTCAGCACGATGAGATTCGCAGGGTTGAGCAAGTCACTCATGCGTTCCCCTTTCAAGTAGCCCTATCTAGATACCCCCATGGGGTGTTCCCATCTTAACCCAAAATCATGTCCGTTCGGTCAATTAGTTTCCCTCTTCAAACTTTTTAGTTGACCAAGGCTTACTTTCGTGTATAAGTTTTCCTAGGCTAACAGTTTAGATCCGTAAGGAGCGTCGTGACTCGAACCATAGACATCCCAACGTTTCAGGCGGCAGTCGTGCGCAACTGCTCCCCCACGCTCGCGGGCATCAAACCGGCATCGCTCTTTACCTATCCAGGAGTCTATGCCGATCAAGACGGCTCAAGCGTAACTGCGGCGATCGAGGATCGCCGAGCACGCCTGCTCAACGTTATCGCCCGGTGCAATCACGAGCTTAATCCGTTCGGTATCCATCTGAGCGTTTTGGTCTGGCGCCTGCGGGGCGCTCGTATACGCATATCGGCCAATAGCCTCGCCACTTACCTTGCTGACCCGCGCGCCAAAACGGCACTCGCCAAGAAGGGCTACGACACCGGCAACCTCTCGGCATGTCTTGTGCACCTGGCATCACGCATCACGCTCGCGAGCAATAACGCCGCGGAATGCGCCTGCGGCCAGACTCGATGCGCACTGGATCAGCAAGTCTGCTGCAACAACGACTGCGCCTGCGAATTTCCACACGAGATTGGCTACTTCCTGGGGTACCCCTGCGACGACGTATACGAGTTCATCGCCCAGCGTGGCGAGAACTACAAGATCTTTGGAGCCTGGAAGGTCTATACGAATGTCGAGCAGGCGCTTGCGACGTTTGATGCGTACCGTGCCTGCACCCAACACCTCACCTTTATCTATCAGCAGGGCTGCAGCTTGGCGCAACTTGCCCAGGCGACCCGATAGAACGTACAAACCGCGGCCGCACGCCGCACAACCGAAAGGACTCAACATGAGCAAGATCGCCGTCGTCTACTGGAGCGGCACGGGCAACACCGAGCCATGGCAAACCTCGTTGCCGAGGCACCACGTCCGCGGGCGCCGAGGCCGAAGTCATCCCCTGCGCCGACTTCTCTGCCGACAGGGCCGCCGACTATGATGCCTTCGCCTTCGGTTGCCCCGCCATGGGCTCCGAGGAGCTTGAATACGATGAGTTCCAACCGATGTGGGACGAAGTCAAGGAGACCCTCGGCGACAAGAAGGTCGTCCTCTTTGGCTCTTATTCGTGGGCCGAAGGCGAATGGATGGACAATTGGAAGGCGGACGCCGACGAGGCAGGCGTCAACGTGGTCGACTCCGTCATCTGCTACGACGCACCCGACGACGAGGCGAAGCGGCCTGCAAGGCCCTGGGAGCGGAGCTGGCCTAACGAAGCCGTCAGAAAGTCGCAAGGCAACTGACAGCCGAGTACCGCACAACAACAGTCGCTCATGCCCAAACAAAAACGGGGACCGGATATTTACATCCGGTCCCCGTTTGTTATATCGATAACCTCGACGCGCCGCTATGAGATATTGCCCAGGAACGCCTTGGTGCGCTCGCTCTTAGGATGGTCGAAGACCTCGCTCGGCGTGCCATCCTCCACGATAACGCCGCCGTCCATAAAGACGACGCGGTCGGCGACGTCGCGGGCAAAGCCCATCTCGTGCGTCACCACGATCATGGTCATACCGTCATGCGCAAGATCGCGCATGACGCCCAATACATCGCGGACAAGCTCAGGATCGAGCGCCGACGTGGCCTCGTCAAAGAGCATCACGCGCGGATTCATCGACAGGGCGCGGGCGATGGCCACGCGCTGCTGCTGACCGCCCGAAAGCTGACTCGGCATAAAATCGATGCGCTCGGCCAGGCCGACCTTGGTCAGCTCCTCGATGGCAATCTTCTCGGCCTCTTCCTTGCTGCGCTTGAGCACCTTTTGCCGCGCAAGCATGACGTTCTTTTTGACCGACAGGTGCGGGAACAAGTTGAACTGCTGAAACACCATGCCCAAGTGCGTACGCACCTTATTGAGGTCAACGCCCTTGGCGCACACATCCACGCCCTCGACGACAATCGAACCACTCGTGGGCTCCTCGAGACGGTTAATGCAGCGAAGCATCGTCGACTTGCCCGAACCCGAAGGGCCCAGGACTACGACGACCTCGCCCTTGTGCACATCAAGGTCGATGTCGCGCAGGACCACGTTATCGCCAAAGGCCTTCTGGAGATTCTTGATGCTGACGACGACCTCGTTCGAGTTATTGGTTTCGCTCATAATAGAACCTCCTTACAGACCAGCGATATGGTCGGCGGGCGTCGCGACAACCTGTCCGGCGCTCTTGGTGGGACGCTTCTTTTTGGTTTCGGCCGTACCCAGCAGCCTCGCCTCAAGACCGCTCACCAAGCGCGCAAGCGGCAGGGTAATGACCAGATAGAACAGGGCGGCAACCACATACGGCGTAATGGAGCCGTCGTTGCCACGATGGTGCGGGCGTTCATGACGATCTCGACCACGCCCACGGCGGCGAGCAGCGACGTATCCTTGTAGAGCAGGATAAACTCGCTGGTCAGCGTAGGCAGGACATTGCGGAACGTCTGCGGAATCATAACGTAGAGCAGCGTCTGGAAGGCATTCATACCCAGCGAACGAGCGGCCTCGTTCTGGCCCTTGGGGATCGATTGAATACCGGCACGGAAAATCTCGCACAGATACGCAGACGAGTTCATGGCCATGACGATAACGCCCAAGACATAGTCGTCCACCTTGACGCCGGCAAGCGGCAGGCCAAAGAATGCAATATAGATCTGCAGGAACGCCGGCGTACCGCGGATGACATTCACGTAGATGCCGGCAAGGCAACGCAGGATGCGCGATTTGGATATGCGCATAAGCGACAGGGCAAAGCCAAAGGGGATCGCCAGCGGAAACGCCACGAGCACGATCGAGAGCGACATAAGGAAGCCCTTGAAGACGATCGGCAGGCTCTGGACCAAAATGACCGGGTTCAGGAACAGGCGAAGGAACATGTTGGAATTCCATGCCTCGACCCACGGCTGTTCCTTAAGGTCGGCCAGGAAGTTATCGAACGCCGTCACGCCTTAATCTCGACGGAAGGAATCTTGGAAATCTTCTTGGTCGAACCGTCGGTGAGCGTATAGGTTCCGCTAAAGGCTCATCGCCGCCCTCGACGGGGAACGTCACGCCGTAAACCTCGACACGGAAAAAGCCGCCGGCAGGCGCCGTCTCGCCAAAGTCAATCTTGAGCGTCTGGCCGTCAGCCTTGCACGTGGGCTTCATGGGCGTACGATCCATGAGGTCCTCGCCCGAGAGCATCGTCAATCGCGTGTCATCGGTACCAAACGTTGTGCCGTCGACAAACGTCAGAGAAAGACCGCTCAGCTCCTCGTCGGCATCGGCTGAACTTCCCAGGTAATGCGCGTCTCGGTGCCGCCGACCACAGCGCTGCCCGAACCGGTGTTGGGTCGGGCGGTAATCTTTGCGGTCTCAAGCGCCTGGGCGGTCGTGGGCGCATATGCCCCCACGCACACCAGCGCGAGCGCCACGGCCATGGCGCAGGCTAGCTTTTGGAGCAAGGCGGGCAGTGGAAAACGCTGCTCCGCAGCCCTTGTTCAGTCGAGACAAGGTGGCTCCTATCGTAGAAGTTGCCGGCAAAACGAGACGGAAACACTCTCCGTCAAGAGAAGCGCAAAGGCCCTCTCCGCCAAAACGGAAAGGGCCCGCGCGCAATCAAGTAGCTATTTTACTTGATGTTGTACTTAGCCATGAGGGCGTCGACGGTACCGTCGTCAGTCAGGTCCTTGATGGCCTGGTTGATGTCGTCCTTGAGCTTGGTGTTGCCCTGGTTGATGGCGATGGCGTACTCCTCGCCGGTGCTGACCTGCTTGATGGTCTGGCAGGTGTTGAACTGCTCGGCGGTCAGCTGGCTGGCACGGAGCGGTTGGTGACTACGGCGTCGCCCTTATCGGACTGCAGGGCGCTGAAGCACTCGGTGGCGTCCTTGTAG
>ENA-OQIO01000517-OQIO01000517.1-human-gut-metagenome-genome-assembly--contig:-NODE-517-length-20526-cov-2.436198_pt1 | contig 20526 bp, 28 predicted proteins | sample MGYA00242573_ERZ504737 | MGnify/ENA primary metagenome ERZ504737 (study PRJEB26092, sample SAMD00036203) | human gut metagenome | host: Homo sapiens | study: EMG produced TPA metagenomics assembly of...
ATGAAATGAAAAAGTATCTTGCAATGATCCTTGCTCTTGTCATGGCGCTTTCTCTCGTCGCCTGCGGCGATAAGAAGGATGACTCCGCTGACAACAGCGACGGCGATACCGCCTCCGGCCGCGTCTACTGGCTGAACTTCAAGCCCGAAGCCGACGGGACCCTGCAGAAGGTCGCCGCCATGTACACCGAGAAGACCGGCGTGCCCGTCACCGTCGTGACCGCCGCTTCCGGCACCTACAACGAGACCCTGACCGCCGAGATGGACAAGTCCGCTCCCCCGACGCTGTTCGTCGTGGGCAACCAGGCCGCTGTCGACACCTGGGGCGACTACTGCTATGACCTGAGCGGCACCGCCGTTGCCAACGAGCTCAACACCGACGCTACAACCTCTATGACGCCGACGGCAAGCTCTGCTCCATCGGCTACTGCTATGAGTGCTACGGCATCATCGTCAATGAAGACCTGCTCGAAAAGGCCGGCTACACGCTTGGCGACATCACGAACTTTGAGACTCTCAAGCCGTCGCTGAGGACATCCACGCTCGTGCTTCCGAGCTCGGCTTCGACGCCTTCACCTCCTCTTCCATGAGCGACGATTCCAGCTGGCGCTTCACCGGCCACCTCGCGAACCTCGAGTATTACTACGAGTCCGTGGACGATCCCGACGCCTGGAAGGAATGCCCGTCTTCCATCAAGGGTACCTACATGCAGAACTACAAGAACCTGTGGGATCTGTACATCAACAACAGCGCCGTGAATCCTGCTGATCTCGCTGCCGGCGGCTTTGACGCGGCGGACGAGTTCGGCAAGGAGCAGGCCGTGTTCTATCAGAACGGCTCCTGGGAGTGGGCCAAGCTCACCGGTACCGGCGACGGTCAGTACGGTCTTGACAACCTGTCCATGATCCCGTTCTACTGCGGTGTTGCGGGCGAAGAGAACGCGGGTCTCAACTGCGGCACCGAGAACTGCTGGGCTGTCAACGCCAAGGCTTCCGAGGAAGACATTCAGGCCACGCTCGAATTCATGAACTGGATGGTCACCGATCCCGAGGCCTCCCGTATGCTGGTCGATGAATTCGCCGCCATGCCTATAAGCAGGCTGCTGAATCCACCAACGGCTTCCTCGCCGACGCCAACGACTACACCACCAACGGCAACTACATCATGCCCTGGGTCACCAACTTCCAGCCGAACGTTGATGCTTACCGCGCTGCGCTCGTCTCCGCGATGAACCAGTACGACGCCGACCAGAGCGATGCCAACTGGGAGCTCGTCAAGACCGCGTTTGTCGACGGCTGGGCCACGCAGTACGCTGCCGCCAACGGCTAAGCCGCTTTTAAAAAAGCAAGCGCATCTGAAAAGCACAAATGAGAGGGGCGGGCGATTTCGCCCGTCCCTCCCTGCATATCACGCGAGCGCCGCATGAAGCGCCCGCCGTGCAGAAACAAAAGCAATATTCTATCTTTGGCTGGGAGTTGATCGAATTGAAACATAAGCACAGCAACGCTGCGGTCAACAGCTCGATGATCCGCCGCCCGATCCGCCGCTGGTTCCCGCTCTTTATGGGGCCGATGGTCTGCGCGTTCATCATCGGCTTTGTCTATCCGTTCTGCAAGGGCATCTATCTCTCCTTCTGCAAATTCAAGGTCACGAGCGATGCGCATTTTGTCGGCTTTGAAAACTACCGCCGCGCGTTCCAGGATGCGAGCTTTGTGCATTCGTTCTGGTTCACGGCGCTGTTTGCCGTCATATCGCTCGTGCTCATCAACGTGCTGGCCTTTGCGGTGGCCTACGCGCTCACGCAGGGCATCAAGGGCAGCAACCTGTACCGCACGGTGTTCTTCATGCCGAACCTCATCGGCGGCATCGTGCTCGGCTACATCTGGTCGATGATCTTCGACGGCATCCTCTCGCGCTACGGCACGTCGATCCTGCTCAACACGAAGCTCGGCTTCTGGGGTCTCATCATCCTGATGTGCTGGCAGCAGATCGGCTACATGATGATCATTTACATCGCGGGCCTGCAAGCCGTGCCCGAGGACATGCTCGAGGCCGCGAAGATCGACGGCGCGAGCCGCTGGCAGACGCTTTGGAAAGTCACGATCCCGAATGTGATGCCCTCCATCACCATCTGCACGTTCCTCTCTCTTACGAATGGCTTCAAGCTCTTCGACCAGAACCTCGCCCTCACGGGCGGCCAGCCCTATACCATCCTGTCCGACGGCAGCTCGATCAAAGAGACCGAAATGCTCGCGCTGAACATTCTCAACACGTTCTACGGGCAGAATGCCAACTCGCGCGGCACCGCGCAGGCCAAGGCCGTGCTGTTCTTCATCCTCGTCGCGACCATCGGTCTTCTCCAGCTCAGTGCCAACCGCAAAAAGGAGGTGCAGCAGTAATGAACAAGCACTCTCTTTCCGCAGAAGCCCGCCGCAAGACGATCCTCTCCATCGTGCTCGGCGTCATCTGCGTCATCTATGTGCTGCCGGTCCTCACGGTGGTCATCAACTCCTTCAAGCTCAACACCTATGTCAAGACCGACACGTTCGCCCTCCCGAACGCGGAGAGCTTTGCCGGCTGGGCGAACTTCATCAAGGTCTGACGTTCGGCAACTACCCGTTCTTAAAATCTGCCGGCTACAGCTTATTTATCACCATCGTCTCGACCGCGCTGATTTTGCTCTGCACGTCGATGGCCGCGTGGTACATCGCGCGTGTGGACAGCAATTCTGCCGCATGGTCTATTATCTCTGCGTCTTTTCGATGGTCGTGCCGTTCCAGATGGTGATGTTCACACTGTCGAAGAGGCCGATACCCTCAAGCTCAATACCCCCTGGACCATCCCCATCATCTACCTCGGCTTTGGCGCGGGGCTTGCGATTTTCATGTTCGTCGGCTTTGTCAAATCCATCCCGCTTGAAATTGAGGAGGCGGCCGCCATCGACGGCTGCGGCCCGCTGCGCACGTACTTCTCCGTCGTGCTGCCGATGCTGCGGCCCACGATGATCTCTGTCGGCATTCTCGAGATCATGTGGGTGTGGAACGACTATCTGCTGCCCTATCTCGTGCTCGACCGCACAAAGTACATGACCATCCCCATCCACATCCAGTACCTCAAGGGCAGCTACGGCACCGTCGACCTCGGCGCGACGATGGCGCTGATCCTGCTGAGCATCATCCTGTCATCGTGTTCTACCTGCTGTGCCAGAAGTACATCATCAAGGCGTGGCCGCAGGCGCGGTAAAGGGTTAACGCCTTTCATCCTTCATTTTCCAGAAAGAAGTGGTTCCATTGATCGAACGTTCCTCCGGCATTCTGATGCCGATCTCGTCCCTTCCCTCGCCCCACGCATCGGCACGATGGGCAAGGCCGCCTATGACTTTGCCGACTTTCTTGCCGCCGCGGGGCAGAAATACTGGCAGCTCTTGCCGCTCGGCCCGACGAGCTACGGCGACTCGCCGTATCAGAGCTTTTCGTCCTTTGCGGGTAACCCGTATTTCATCGACTTGGACTTGCTCGTCAAAGATAAGCTCCTGACGCGCGTGGAGGTCAACGCCTGTGATTGGGGCGACGATCCCCGCTATGTCGACTACGGCAAAATCTACGCGAGCCGCTTCACGCTGCTCGAAAAGGCCAAGATGCGCGGCTTTACGCGCGACCGCGAGGCCGTCACGGCATTTGAGCGGGAAAATGAGCGCTGGCTGCCGAACTACGCCCTCTTCATGCGCTCAAGCGCCACTTCGGCATGAAGTCCTGGACAGAATGGGACGACGAGGACATCCGCTGCCGCACAAGCGGCGAGGTCATCGAGCGCTACCGCGCCGAGCTGCGCGAGGATGTGGAGCTTTTCACTTACATTCAGTTTCTCTTCTTCCGCCAGTGGAGGCACTCAAGGCGTACATCCACTCGCTCGGCATCCGCATCATCGGCGACCTGCCCATCTATGTGGCGATGGACTCCGCCGACGTGTGGGCAGAACCCGAAATGTTCCAGCTCGACGAGCACAACGTGCCCACCGAGGTCTCCGGCGTTCCGCCTGACTGCTTCAGCGAGGACGGGCAGCTCTGGGGCAACCCGCTCTACAACTACGAGGCCATGGCGAAGGACGGCTTCGGCTGGTGGATCCGCCGCATCGGCGGCGCGCAGAAGCTCTACGACGTCATCCGCATCGACCATTTCCGCGGCTTCGAGAGCTACTGGGCCATTCCCTACGGCGAGACGACCGCCAAAAACGGCCGTTGGGTCAAGGGCCCCGGCATGTCGCTCGTCGGCGTGCTGACCGGCTGGTTCCGCGACCTCGATTTCATCGCCGAGGACCTCGGCTATCCCTCGCCCGAGGTCGTGCAGCTGCTCTCCGATTCCGGTCTTCCCGGCATGAAGGTCCTCGAGTTTGCGTTCGACTCGCGCGACCCGAGCGACTACCTGCCGCATAGCTGCAACTTCAACAGCATTTGCTACACCGGCACGCACGATAACGCGCCCCTCGCCCTCTGGCGCACGGAGGCGGATAAGGCGGACATCGCGTTCGCGAAGAAGTACCTCGGTCTCAATGACGAGGAGGGCTTCAACGCCGGCATCATCCGCGGCGGCATGAGCTGCCAGAGCAGGTTGTTTGTCGCACAGATGCAGGACTATCTGGGCCTTGGCAAGGGCTGCCGCATGAACACCCCCGGCACGAGCAGTGGCAACTGGCAGTGGCGCATGCTGAGCGGCGAGGCGAGCAAAAAGCTCGCAAAGTCCATCCACGAGACGACCCGCATCTACGGGCGCCTGTAAGGAAAATATGGCACGGTGTTGGCATACGCCCAAAACCGCCGTGTTTCGTTATATTTCGACAGAATATTACGAATTGTATTTATATTTTGACAGAAAAAGAGAGCTGGGTATTGCCCTGCTCTCACTTTTTCAATTCACAGGAGTAACAGTTTGCTGTAGTCCAGTGCAACGCGGACGGCTGCCCCCGCTTGCAGAGCACTTTCATGTCCAACAGTGATACGCAGCATCGGCGCGCCTTCGGCGCTGCCTCCGGACGCAGCAGGAGAATGTTCTCCTCCACGCCGAGGATCATGCGGCAGACGGTGCAGCTCATGGCGCCGTTCTCGCTCATGGTGATGGCATTGTCTGGAATGCCAATCGTCGTAAAGGTTTTTTCCATGCCAGCAAGCGGCAGCGCCACGTTCCACTCGGGCAGGTAGACTTTGCCGTCTCTCGCCTCGGCGGCGAAGAAGTTCTTGCAGCCCGCGAGGCGCGCCGCGCTGACGCTGCCCGGATGGCGGATCATCTCGTCCATCGGCGTGACCTCGCCGGTCCGGCCGTCTTCCATCACGCAGACGCTGCGGCAGTTGCGGTAACACTCATCGCGGTCGTGGCTGACCCAGAGGATGGGGCCGTTGAACGTCGCGAGCAGGTCGGCAAGCTCGATCTCAAGATTCCACTTTAAGTAGCTGTCCAGCGCGGAGAACGGCTCGTCGAGCAAAATCGCCTCCGGCTCGGAACACAAAATGCGCGCGAGCGCCACTCGCTGCTGCTGACCGCCGGAGAGCTGCACGGGGTGCTTTTTCTCAAGGCCCTCGAGGCGGAACATGCGAATTTTTTCCGCCAGAACACGGCGCTTTTCCGCCTTATCTCCGCCGCGGATGCCGCAGAGGATATTCTGCTCCACGCTCATGTTCGGGAACAGCCCGTACTGCTGGAAAAGATATCCGACCCTGCGCTGCTGAGGCGGCAGATTGATCTTCTTTTCACTGTCAAACAGCACGCGGCCGCCGAGCACGATGCGCCCGCGGTCGGGCGTCACGATGCCTGCGATGCACTTTAATGTCATGCTCTTGCCGCAGCCCGAGGCGCCGAGCAGCGCCATCGTCTCGTCCGGCGCTTCAAACTGTGAGCGCAGATGAAACGCGCCAAGCTTTTTTTCAATATCGACAGACAAACTCATCTTCTCGCCCTCCTCGCCTTGCTCGCATCCGTGAGGAAGTCACGCCGCTCGAGCATGTTGACCGCCAGCAGCACGACGGCGGAGATCGCAATATTGACCAAGACCCACTTCGTCGCCAGCACATCGTTGTTCGTCTGCCAGAGCTGATAGACCGTGGTGGAGATCGTCGCGGTCTTGCCGGGTGTGTAGCCCGCGATCATGCTCGTCGCGCCGTATTCGCCAAGTGCTCTGGCAAAGGCCAGCACTGTGCCGGCCAGCACGCCCTGACGGCAGTACGGCATGCGGATACGCCAGAAAATGTAGGTATTCGACAGGCCCAGCGTCTGTCCAGAATAGGCCAGCGTCTCGTCAAAAGACTCGAACGCGCCGCGCACCGTGCGGTACATCAGCGGGAAGATGACGACCACCGTGGCAAAGATGGCCGACCACCAGGTCATGACCATCTTGACGCCGAACGTTTCGAGCACCCACGCGCCGATGACGCGCTTGGGGCCGAACACGCGCAGCAGCAGATAGCCCACGACCGTCGGCGCAGCACGAGCGGCAGCGTCAGAAGCACATCGAGCACACCTTTGACCAGGCGCGGAAGCTTTGCGATATAATAGGCGGCAAAAATGCCGGCAAAGAAAATAACGACCGTGGAGATCGCCGCAATGCGCAGCGAGTTCCATAAGGGGTACCAATCCATAAGTGACCTCCGATTTTCTGGAGTTTGGGAGATTCAGGCGATCTCCAGCTGCCGCAAATGCGGCGTTCAAGCGTTTTGCCGACAGGCAAACCTTGGCGCGGACGGAATTCACTTCCGACCGTGCTTTTCAAATCAGGGCTCCCGTTGGGCGGCAGCCAATGACGAGCGCCGCAATGCGCAGCGAGTTCCATAAGGGATACCAATCCATAAGTGACCTCCGATGTTCTGGAGTTCGGGAGATTCAGGCGATCTCCAGCTGCCGCAAATGCGGTGAAAAAAGTTTGCCGCAAGACAAACGGGTTTTGCCGCCGACGGCGGGAAGTTTGTGCCGCATCCTGCGGCAGGGAACGGGACAAAAGGGATATCTCTTCCGAAAGAGATATCAAAAGCGTCGCAGATTTGCGCCGCGCACGGCGCAAATAATCTTGAAATTTTTTGCCGCGACATGTGCGTGGCAAATACCTCTCACGCAGCGAGCGTTGAAGGCCGCTCACCGAAGTGAGCGGCCAAGGCGCAGAGCGTAGTGCAGCTCTTTAAAATTGAAAGCCTTTTAGGCTTTTTATTTTAGTTAGCGGCGCTGAAGCGACGCTCTCGAACACGGATATGGCGTCAGCGGTCTGGAGATAGTCGAGGAAGGCCTGGGCGACTTCTTCCTTCTCGCCCTTCAGGACGGCGGCGGGATAGATGACCTGGCCGCACATCTCGGCGGTGGCGCTGTCGACGACTGTGAGGCCGGCGGAGTAAGCGTCGGTGGCGTAGATGATGCCGCAGTCGGCGCTGGCCTCGCTCACCTGAGTGGTAACTTCCTTGACGTTGTTGCCGTAGGTCAGAGAGTCGGCGAGAGCCGCTTCGTCAAGGCCATAGTAGGCGAAGATCTTCTCGGTGTACTGGCCGACGGGCACGTCGCTGTTGCCGATGGCGAGCATGACGTCGCCGCTCTTGAGGAGTTCAGCAAGCTGGTCGAAGCTCTCGATGCCCTTGGGGTTGCCCTCGGGAACGGCGAGCGTGACCTTGTTCTCGAGCAGGTCGATGCGGCTGTCGGTCACGATGAGGTCAAGACCGTCGGGGTTCTTGTCCTTGTCGTCAATGAGGCTTCCGTCCATGGCGTTCATCTGCTTGGGGGCGGCGGAGATGAACAGGTCACAGTCAGCACCCTCGCTGATCTGGGTGAGGAGCTTGCCCGAGGAGTCAAAGTTGTAGGTGATGTTGACGTTGGGGGCAACTTCCTTGTACATCTCGGCGATCTGAGTCAGGGTCTCGGTCATGGAGGCGGCGGCGAAGACAATGAGATCAACGCTCTCGGTGTTTTCACCGTTCTGGCATCGCCGTCAGTGTTCGCGCCGTCGTTCTTGCTGCCGCAGGCGGCCAGAGAGAACACGAGCGCAAGCGCAAGGAGCAGAGACAAAAGCTTTTTCATGTTTGGATACCTCCTTTCAAATTTTTTCTTTTTCGCGCGTTCATTGAAAAGCGCGGCGATACAGGAACGCGCAAGAACACGCCGCACGCAATTTATTTCCAATTCCCATCGGGAAACTTAGACAAAATCATTTCGCTATCCTCAAAATAGATAGTGCCCCCCAAGATTTCGCGCCCGCAGGCGCGAAGCGTTAAAGTTGTCAAACAGCACCGACTCATTCGGTTCAAAAATCCACCAGTCCTGCCCCCCTAACCCCGCGCCCCTGGGGCGCGAAACAGCGTCGCAGACTTTTCCCCGCAAGGGGGATGCGGCATCCGTAAAGCGGCAAAGCCGCTAACGGCTGCCCAAGCCGTCCGCAGGCGGCAAATAATCTTGATCCGTTTTTTGACGCGGTCACCGTCGCGGCATTACGATTCCCGCGCCCGTTGGGCGTGCCAATCGTGCCGCTTCCTCGAAACTGCTCGCTTCATCCGCCGCTGGCGGCGCTTCGCCAATTTCCATGCGCGTGGCAAAAAACACCTCTCAGCCTGCAAGTGTGCGAGCGCAAGCGAGTGCGCGCAGCAGGCTGTACCCCCCCCCCTCAACATGCTCCGCCATCGTTTTGAAGTTTTATTTTCCAAACGGCAGATCGGATAGTGACACGGCTTGCACCCAAGGCACAGCCCGCCCTCACCGAGCGCCGCGATATCCGCGCGCGTGACGCACATCCGCCGCGATCTTCGGCAGCACCAGATCAAAGACCGTCGCGCCCGCATACATCACGCAGCCGGGCAGGCCCATGACGGGCATACCGTCGTCAAAATAGCCGAGCAGGAACATAGCCCCCGGCAGGACCGGCGCGCCGTAGGCGATGATATTCGCGCCCGCGGCCTTGATGCCGCCCGGCGTGTTGTCGTCGGGGTCGACGCTCATGCCGCCGGTACAGAGGATCATGTCGGGCTTCTTTTCGCGCATCGTGAGCACCGCGTCGCGCACATTCTCCACCCCGTCGCCGGAGTAGACGACCTCGAGCGTTTCGATGCCGTAGGTCTTGAGCTTGTCGATGACGACCGGCGTGAACGTATCCTTGATGAGGCCCTTTTTGACCTCACCGCCGGTGGCGACGATGCAGCGGTCTTGCGCACATAGGGCTTGAGAGACAGCAGCGGCTCATCGCCCGCGGCCTGCTCGGCCTTTCGGAGCTTTTCTTCCTCGATGATGAGTGGGATGACGCGCATGCCCGCGAGCTTGTCGCCCTCGCGTACAGCCATGCCGCCCTTGCGCGTGGCGATCATCACCTCGTCCTGGCTATTCACGGCGACAAGGCGCGCGGAATCGACCAGAAACACGCCGTCACAGGCGGCCTTGAGCTCGATCTTGCCCTCTTTCACGCCGCTGCGGATCATGTTTTCCTGCCCGCAGAGGGCCAGAAGCCGCTCCGCCGCGTCGTTTTCGTGCACCATGCCGGGCGTCATCTCCCAGACGTAGAGGTGCTCCTTGCCCATGCTGAGCAGCACGGGGATGTCCTCCTCCGTCACGACGTGGCCCTTGCGGAAGCGCGCGTCCTTATACTGGTCCTTGATGATCTGCGTCATGTCGTGGCAGAGCACATGGCCCACCGCGTCCTCGGTTTTAATGAGTTTCATTTTTCAGCACCTCGATCTCGTCTCCGGCCTGAATGCGGCCTTCTTTGATCACAATGGCAAAGATGCCTTCGGTCGGCATCACGCATTTGCCGTCGTGCGCTTGATCTCGCAGTCGTTGTGGCACTGCTTGCCGATCTGCGTGACCTCAAGCTCCGTCTCGCCCACGCGCAGGCGCGTGCCGACGGGGAGCGTCTTGAGCTCGATGCCTCGGGTGTTGATGTTTTCGGCAAAGATACCCGCATCCAGCTCAAGCTGGCAGATAGCGCGCATCGTGTCCACGCTCTCGTCGGCCAGCAGGCTGATCTGGCGGTGCCAGTCACCCGCGTGGGCGTCGCCCACAATGCCGTGGCGGCATTTTACATCGATATAGGGCACCTCGTGCTTGCGCACGCCCTTTTTTCGCTGATGTTCACAGCGGTCACCTGTGCCATTTCTTCATTCCTCCGCTTCATAAACGCCGCTCTTGCCGCCCTCTTTATAGAGAAGGTGGATACTGTCGATGCGCATATCGCGCTGCACGGCCTTGCACATGTCGTACACCGTGAGCGCGGCGACGCTGACAGCTGTCAGCGCTTCCATTTCAACGCCCGTTTCGCCGTGGCAGCGGACCTCGCTGCGGATGTGCAGGGCGGTTTCTTCGATTTCAAATGAGATGTCCACCTTCGTGAGCAGCAGCGGATGGCACATCGGGATCAGTTCACTGTTTTTCTTCGCGGCCATGATGCCCGCGACCTGCGCGACCGCCAACACATCGCCCTTGCCGATGGAGCCCTCTTTGATCTTGTCCATCGTCGCTTTTGCCATGCGGACCGTCGCGGCGGCGCGCGCCACGCGATAGGTCTGCACCTTTTCGCTCACGTCCACCATGCGGGCGCGGCCCTGTTCGTTAAAATGCGTCAGTTCCATCCTCAGCCTCCGATCGCAAACATGCCGCGGTGCGTCTCCGTAACGCCGGTCTCGTCCATGTGGTGGCGCTCCGGCTTCATCAGAATGCCGCGGCGGATGGCCTGCTCCAATTCCTCACCGGACAAGCCCCGCAGCGTGATCTCTGCGTCCGAATGCAGGCACGGCTTTAATTTCCCGTCCGCCGTGATGCGGATGCGGCTACACTCTGCGCAGAACGCATGACTCATCGGCGCGATGAGCCCGACGGTCCCCTTTGCGTCCGGCAGACGGTAGCACGCGGCCACGCCGTCGTGCGAAACGGCCTCCAACTCCGGACAGCGGTTCAGAACTGCCTGCGAGGGGAGGTATGTACCGAAATCCTTTCCGCAGCCCATCGGCATGCGCTCGATGAAGCGCACCTGCCAGTCGTGCGCGCGCGTCAGCGCGGCAAAATCGGCGATCTCTCGTCGTTGACGCCGCCGAGCAGCACGCAGTTGAGCTTGATCTTCGCAAAGCCCGCGCGCTCCGCCGCCTCGATACCGTCCAAGGTATCCTGCAGCGTACCAAGCGCGTGATGGCGCGAAAGCGCTCCTCGTTCAGCGTGTCGAGGCTGATGTTGAGGTGCGTGACGCCCGCGTCGCGCAGCGGCCGGGCAAACTCCTTGAGCAGGCTGCCATTCGTCGTGACGCAGAGCTCTTCAACGCCGGGAATTTCTGATAACATGCGGCAGAAGTCCACCGCACCGCGGCGCACGAGCGGCTCGCCACCGGTGACGCGGATCTTTTTGACGCCGCACCTGACCGCCGCGGCGGCCATGTCGCGCATCCCTTCCAAAGAACAGATGTCCTCGTGCGCGCACTTTTCAATGCCGCCGTCCGGCATGCAGTAGCGGCAGCGGTAATTGCAGCGGTCCGTGATGCTGATGCGCAGATATGTAATTGATCTTGCAAAGCCGTCCAGCATCTGAAACGCCTCTTTCTTCCATGGTACAGCATGATATTTTAGCAAATATCACGCTCTTACGCAACACAGTTGTCCGATAATGTCGAACTGTATTTTTATATTATCGTAATCTTGACTTTTTCCGCAGTATTTTTTAGAATACAAGCAACGATTTTTGACCGGGAGGGCCGATTTATGACTGACGGCAACACCATCCGCTCCGTGGCGAAGGCGATGGAGCTTTTGCAGCTCCTCAGCGACGCGGGCGAGGCGATGACGCTCACGGCCATCAGCGAGCGCGCAGGGCTGCCCAAGAGCACAGTGTTCGGCCTTTTGACCACCATGCGCGACTATGACGTCATCACACAGCACGCAGACGGCAAATACGCCTCGGCCTGCGCCTTTTTGAATACGGCTGCCGCGCCAGCGCGTTCTGGAACATCTCGTCCCTCGCGCGGCCTTACCTCGAGCATCTGGCAGAAGCGACCGGCGCCTCCGCCATGCTCTCCACCTATGAAAACGGGCACATCGTGGCCCTCGACCAGGCCGAGGGGGCGCGACAGCCTTCGCATCGTCTCCGCGCCGGGGGCGCGGCTGCCGCTGCACTGCACCTCGCAGGGCAAGATTGTCCTTGCCTGCATGAGTGAGAGCGAGGCGGCGGCTCTCCTTGCCCGTGTGCCGCTCACGCCCTACACCCCGCACACAGAAACGGATGCGGGTGCTTTGCTCGCATCGCTCCCCGCCTGCCGCGAGGCGGGCTTCGCCGTGGAAAACGGTGAGTATAAGATCGGTCTTCGCTCCATCTCCGCGCCGGTGTTCACCGGCGGCGGCGCGCTCAAATATGTCGTCAGCGTACTGGGGATGTTCCGCTCCGTGCACTCGGACGAGTTCGCGCACGCCGAGCGCGCGGTCGTCGCCGCGGGGCAGATGCTTTCCGCCGCACTGGGCTATCCGGGAAAGTGAGACCTTTTCCCGCGCGGAAAAATCTACGCTTGACTCTACAATTGTTATAGAGTTTATGATGACTCCATGCTATACTGATAAGGAGTCCTTTCCGATGCAAAACGATCTCACCACCGGCAGCGTCTTTCGCAACGTTTTGTCCTTTTCGCTGCCGTATCTGCTCTCTTACTTTTTGCAGACGCTCTACGGCATGGCCGACCTCTTCATCATCGGCCAGTTTGAGGGCGTCGCCAGCACGACCGCCGTCTCCATCGGCTCGCAGGTGATGCACATGCTCACAGTCATGCTCGTCGGCCTTGCGATGGGCGCGACGGTCAGCATCGCGCAGGCCGCCGGCGGCGGCGACAAAAAGCGCACCGCCTCTGCCATCGGCAACACGGTCACGCTCTTCATGCTGCTGTCTCTTGCGCTGACGGCACTGCTGCTCGCGCTGCGCGGGGGTATCGTCTCCATCATGTCCACACCGGAGGAGGCCGTGCAGGGCACGCTCGCCTATCTCACGGTCTGCTTTATCGGTATTCCGTTCATCACGGCGTACAACATCATCGCCTCGATCTTTCGCGGCCTTGGCGACAGCAAGAGTCCCATGTACTTCATCGCCGTGGCCTGCGTCGTCAACATCGCGCTCGACTACTACTTCATGGGCACGCTGCACCTCGGCCCCGCGGGCGCGGCGCTCGGCACCACGCTCTCGCAGGCGGTGAGCGTCCTCGTCTCGCTCGCGGTCATCTTGAAGCGCAGGCTCATCTCCGTCCGCCGCGCGGACTTCGCCCGCAGCGCGCCGTCATGGGTAAGCTCCTTCAGATCGGCGTGCCCGTCGCTTTGCAGGACGGCTTTATTCAGGTCTCGTTCGTCATCATCACGATCATCGCCAACCGCCGCGGTCTGACGGACGCGGCCGCCGTCGCATCGTCGAAAAGATCATCGGCTTCCTCTTCCTCATCCCGTCGTCGATGCTCTCGACCGTCTCGGCGCTCGGCGCGCAGAATATCGGCGCGGGCAAGCCCGAACGCGTGCGTCTCACACTGCGCTACGCCGCGATGATCGCCTGCTCGTTCGGCATCGCGGTCGTCATCCTCATCCAGTTTATCGCCGAGCCGCTCGTCGGCCTCTTCACGCCTGATGCCGCCGTCGCCGCCGCGGGCGGGCAATATCTGCGCGGCTACATCTGGGACAGCTTCTTTGCCGGCGTGCAGTTCAGCTTCAGCGGCTATTTCTGCGCCTGCGGCAAGTCGGGCATCTCGTTTCTGCACAATTCGCTCTCGATCCTGCTCGTGCGCGTGCCGGGGGCGTACCTTGCGTCCAAATACTTCCCGCAGACGCTGCTGCCCATGGGCCTTGCCAACGCCGCGGGGTCGCTTTTCTCCATCCTCGTCTGCGTGATCGCCTACGCCATCCTCACGCGGCGGGAAAAACGTGCGCAGGAGGCAACGTAAATGGCTCTTCCCCAGCTTTTCTCCATCGGCGAAATGGCAAAAATTTTTCATCTCAGCGTGAGCAGCCTGCGCCACTACGAGGCGCTCGGCCTTGTTACGCCGGAATACGTCGACCCGTCGACGAACTACCGCTACTACAGCGTCCGCCAGTTCGAGCCGCTCAACACCATCCGGTATCTGCGCGCGATGGACATGCCGCTCACCGAGATCGCCGATTTTCTGCAAAACCGCGACGTGGAGACGATCGAAGAAAAGCTGCGCGCGCAGAAGGCCGCCGTCGTACAGAAGCAAAAGGAACTGAAGCGCATCGAGCGCAAGCTCGACGCGCGCCTTAGCCAGCTCCAAGATGTGCGGCATGCGCCGCTCGGCGAGATCACGCTCATCCATTCGCCCGCGCTTCGCCTTTTCTGGATCGACACGGCGCTGACCGCGCCGGACTACTCCGCGCTCGAGCTCTCCACGAGCCGCCTTGCCGCCGCGCAGGCCGAGGCGCTGGTCTTCCTCGGCAAGGTCGGCTTCAGCGTATCGCAGGAGCACTTGAACGAGGGCAGCTTCGGGCAGTACGACGGCGAATTCCTCGTGCTTGACGAGGCCGACCGCTTTACGGGCGACGTCATTGATCTGCCCGCTTCGCTCTGCGCGTGCGTGCGCTTCCGCGGACACCACGCCGAGTCGCCCGCGCAGTACCGTCGCTTGATGCAGTTCATCCGCGAGGAAGGCTGCACCGCCGCCGGATTTTCGCGCGAGATTACAGTCATCGACTACGGCTTCACGCCCGACACGGAAAAGTTCGTCACTGAAATCATGATCCCCCTGCAAAAGGTATAAAAAAAGTTCCCGCGTTCATACGTGGGAACTTTTTATACTTTTTACTCAATGCCCGCCGCCGGCGATCATCTTGAGGGCGTGGTCAAGCGCGCCGAGCACGGCGCTCAGGTTTTCGCGCGCAGCCTTTTCCGAGCCGGGGAGGTTCAGGATGAGGCTGTTTCTTCTCGTGCCGGCCACGGCGCGGGAAAGCATCGCGCGCGGCGTGATCTGCAAGCTGTAATAGATCATCGCCTGCGGGATCGCGGGAATTTCGCGCTCGAGCACGGCGCGCGTCGCCTCGGGCGTCACGTCACGGGGAGATAAGCCGTGCCGCCGCTCGTAATGACAAGGTCGCAGTGCTTTTCATCCACGCAGGAGATGAGCTCTTCGCTGATCTTCTCCTGTTCGTCCGGCACGATGGACGTGTACACGACCTCGTAGCCAGCCTCCTTCAGCATCGCGGCCACAGCGGGGCCGCTCTTGTCCTCGTACACGCCCGCGGACGCGCGGTCGCTCACGGTGATGACTGCCGCCTGATAGCTCATAGCATTGCCGCCTTTCTCAAAAGTCGATCGTGCCCTCGCGCACGCGCAGATCATAGGGCTCGTAGACCACCTTGCGGTACGCGTCCACGTCGAGCTTCACACCCGTCCAGTCGGAATGGATCTCGCCGGTCTGCTTGATGAGGATATCATAGAGGATATCGTAGGTCACGCCGTCGTCACCCGTCTCCACGATGGTGGAATAGGGCAGCGTCTTATGGTAGGTCATGTGCAGGCCCTTGTAGTCGAAGTGGTAGCCGTTGCGCATGCGGCAGCCGTCGAGGCCCTTGTAGGTGAAGCGCTTTTTAAGGTCTGCCAAAATCTTGTCGCCCTCCTCCTGATAGAGGTTCTCGGGCGTCGTCTCGGTGTAGTCGTAGCGGAACTGCACGGGGATGTTGTACTTGCGCCAGCGCTCTGCGTAGTCCACAAGCTCGTCGGCGGGATAGTCCATGTACAGCACGCAGTTCACACGCTTGGGCGTTGCGATACGGGCGACGACCTCGTCGGGCGACTCCTCGACATACTTCGTCAGGTGGCGCGAGATGTTGATGCAGGTGATCTTGTCGCGATTGCGCTCGGTGAAAGCGATCATTTCCTCCGCGCTGCACCCGGGCTGCACGGGGAAGGTCGTGTTGATATAGACCTTGTGGGTCGTGGGGATGGCGTCGAGCATGCGCTGGAGCGCTTTTAAGTTGGCAAACGGCTCGCCGCCGGTGAAAACAAAGTCGCAGCGCGGCGTGATCTCGTCCATCACGGCGATGCTCTTGAGGATCGCCTCCACGCTGAAGCCCTCAGCATGGGCGTATTCCTGCTTGTTCACGCAAAACGGGCAGTGGTTCCGGCAATCGTAGGGTACAAAGATCGTTACCGTCGCGCCGCCCTCGCGCGTCTTGTAGGGATGAGTCATTGGTTCTTGTCCGTCCTCTGTTAAAATTCTATAATGAAAATAGTTTACTCTGAAATATGCAGGATTGCAAGCGATCTTCTGACAGTTTTCTCATTTTGTCGGACATTGCTTTTCCTCGCGCAGAAGAGCGCGCACATAGTCGAACGCCGCGTCCTCGCCCTGCTCCTTGAGTACGAGCAGCATCTTGCCGATGAGCTCGCCGGTCTCGGGATGGATAAGGATATGGCCGCGCGACTTTTCGTAGTAGTCGTAGGCCGAGGCGTCGGTATATTCGTCGCCTGATAGACCTTGCAGGCGGCAATGCGGTCGCAGAACATTTCGGCTACATATTTGAGCGGCATTTTGCACCCGCCCATGTAGACCTTACCGTCGTCGGCAATACAGTAGTCGATCCAGTATTCAAAGTGGTGGCGGTTGCGCCCCTTGTGGTGGAGCCACGCAAGGCTCACGCCGTTTTCGCGCCGCTCAGCGTCGTTCGGGCTGCGGTAGCCCTGATAATACTTGACGCCGCGCCAGAATTCCGAGGGGCTGTATTTGCTCAGGTCATGCGCTAACCCCTGATAGTACAGGCCGAGGCGAAAACAGTATTGCCGCACCAGATGGCGATGATGCGTGATGGTTTTAAAGTGCTCGATGGCGCGCATACGGACACCTCCCTGCGTATTCCGGCAGGCCGCCCGCCGCGGTTCGCCGCTTTCCCGCGCGCGTATGTTTCCGTTTGAAGTAATACATGCACAGTTATCGAAATTTTATATCAAATCAACAGAAAATGCAATAAGGTATTTTTGCAAATAAATTGCGCAAAATGAGCACCAAGGGCGGCAAGTCCCCTGCCTTTTGTCTCCTCCGCGCGGGAATGGAAAATATTCCCGCGCGGAGCGAGCGTGCCGGAAGGCTTTGCAGAATATCTTCTGTCATTTCGTCCATCACAGCAAAAAGGGCACGGCCTGTTGGCCGCGCCCTTTGTCTGCAATTTGCGAAAGAGCCTTTTTTACAGGTTCTTCTCGTAGCTCTCGATCATCTTCTTGACCATCTGGCCGCCGACAGAGCCGGCCTCGCGGGAGGTCAGATCGCCGTTGTAGCCCTGCTTGAGGTTGACGCCGACCTCGCTGGCGGCTTCCATCTTGAACTTGTTCATAGCGGCCTTGGCCTCGGGGATGTTGAGCTTGTTGCTGTTCTTGCTGGACATAATGATTTTCTCCTTTTCCTACAATTGTTTTTGGTTTCACCTGTTTGAAAGAGTTTTGCTGTTTGGGTATCGCAAGGGTAGTTTGACTCATAAAAAATCGGATATGCAGTTTTTCTGCTGGTAAGTTTTATCAGCGCTTCTTCGCGCACGAACGCTGATTTGACAATCGCTTTTCTTTCCTCTATAATTTATAATCAAAATTGCAACATGACGGAGGTATTTACGTTATGATCTCTTCCGATAACCGCCGCTACGCCTACGGCAAATCTCAGCTCATCGAGGTCATCTGCCAGCTGCGCTTCCCCACCATTCTCTCAATCGACACGCGCGAGCCCGCCGACTTTCAGGAGACCCGTGCGCGCGGCATTTCCGCGCTACCAGTGCCAGGTGGAAAATCTGCCCGGCGTGAACGGCGCGCCCGCGCGGACGGTCAACAACCACACGTTCATTTCCGAAGACGGCAGCTACAAGCTGAGCCTCACGAAGGACTTTATCGCCCTTTCCACCATGCGCTACACGCACTGGGAGGACTTTGCCGCCCGTCTCGACGAGCCGCTCGGCCAGTTTATCAAGATTTACCGTCCCAACTGCTTTGACCGCGTGGGCCTTCGCTTTGTGAACGCCATTTCGCGCGAGCAGCTTGGCCTCACGGGCCGCCGCTGGAACGATCTGCTCCAGCCGCCGTATCTCGGCATTCTTGACGAGGACGCGTGGACGAAGCGAGCGTCACCAAGTGCTCGGTCGACGTCGAGCGCAAGCTCGATGCGCTCGCGGCGCTCAAGCTGCACGCAGGCCCCGGCTTTGTCCAGCGCAACATCCGCAGCGGCAACCAGGTCCAGCAGGTGCAGGAAAAGGAAGTGCGCTTCATCTTCGATCAGGATGTGTACTCCACTGGCAAGGTGAAGGTCGCCGCCGTGGCGGAGACGCTCAACGCCCTGCACGCGCACTCCGACAGCGTCTTTTCCGACGCGATCACCACCGTGCTCCACGACGCGATGGAGCCGGAATATCTGTAAAAGCGATGTGATTTGAACTTTGGCAAAGAAAACACATGAACTGGCGCTGTGCGGCGTACTGTGCGCGCTCGCGGTCGCCTTTCTCTGGCTCAGCGGCGTCATCCCGCTCTCGACCTACGCCTGGCCGATCCTCGCATCGGCTACGCTTTTGCCCGCGCGCGAGGAATGCCGCAAAAGCTACGCATGGAGCTGCTTTGCCGCGGCGGCGGTCTTGGGACTTCTTCTCTGCGCGGACAAGGAAGCAGCGCTTGTGTTCTGCTTTCTCGGCTATTATCCCCTCGTGAAGCCGAATCTTGACGCGATCTCGTCCAAAGCGCTGCGGCTCTTTGCGAAGCTCGGCCTCTGCACCGTGAGTATGGGCGTCATGTACGCGCTCATCATCTTTGTCTTCAAGCTCCCCGCCGTCGTGCAGGAGTTTTCCGAGAGCGCGACTTGGCTGCTGTGGGCAACGGCAGCGATGGGGCTTCTGCTCTTTTTTGTCTACGATCTGCTCATCGACCGGCTGGCGGTCGTCTATCGCCGCCGCGTGGTAAAAAGGCATAAATTTCGGTTCTTTTTGTTATCTATCTTACCAAAATGCAGTATGAAAGCGCGGTTTTCCATTGTGGAAAGCCGCGCTTTGCCGTATACTGGTTTCGAGCAGTTTTGCTCACTTCCATTCCCTCCCGCCTGCGCTACTCCACCTCTACGTACCGCCCGCGGGAAATACAAAAGGAGGAACGTTTTCCGCCGAACCGGCGGTGCGGCAGTGTGGAGACCTGCCGTAAAGCGGCGCGCTCAGGCGGCTGCGAGGTCCTGCATCGCGGAGGCGGCAGGGCTGCGGTTCACGATTATGGCAGAGGTCATTCTGAAAAATGTCCGAAAGGTCTACCCCAACACCGAAAGCAAGAAGAAAAAGAAGAAAGACGAGGCCGTCGAAAAGAAGAACAATCTGGAGATCACTGACGAAGGCGTTGTCGCCGTGCAGGACTTCAATATCGACGTGGCCGACAAGGAGTTCATCGTGCTCGTCGGCCCGAGCGGCTGCGGCAAGTCGACCACACTGCGCATGATCGCCGGTCTCGAGGAGATCAGCGGCGGCGAGCTCTTCATCGACGGCAAGCAGATGAACGACGTCGCGCCCAAAGACCGCGACATCGCGATGGTCTTCCAGAACTATGCTCTCTATCCGCACATGACCGTCTATGAAAATATTGCCTTCCCGCTCAAGCTCAAAAAGATCGCGGAGACGGATGCGGACGGCAAGACGCATCTCAAGAAAATGCCCAACGACGAGATCGACCGCCGCGTGCGCGAGGCGGCAGAGATCCTTGATATCACCCAATTCCTCGACCGCAAGCCCAAGGCGCTCTCCGGCGGCCAGCGCCAGCGCGTGGCCATCGGCCGCGCCATCGTCAGAAGCCCCAAGGTGCTGCTGATGGACGAGCCGCTCTCGAACCTTGACGCAAAGCTGCGCAACCAGATGCGCGCGGAGATCATCAAGCTGCGCGAGAAGATCGACACCACGTTCATCTACGTCACGCACGATCAGGTCGAGGCCATGACTCTCGGCGACCGCATCGTCATCATGCGCGACGGCTACATCCAGCAGATCGGCACGCCGCAGGAGGTCTTCAACCATCCGGCGAACCTGTTCGTCGCGGGCTTCATCGGCTCGCCGCAGATGAATTTCTTTGAAAACTGCCAGCTCACAAAGACCGCCGACAGCTATACGCTCACCGTCATGGGCGAGACCGTCACGCTTACCGCGGAGCAGAGCGCAAAGCTCGCCGCCGCAGGCGTCGAGAGCCGCAGTGTCACCGCGGGCGTGCGCCCTGTGCATATCTCGCTCGGCGAGAGCGGCATCCCTGCCGAGGTCGACGTCAGCGAGCTGATGGGCAGCGAGCTGCATCTGCACCTTGCCGCGAATGGGCAGGATGTTGTGGCAGTCATTCCCACCGCGAATATTGATCCGGGTGCGTATGCGCGGCATACGGCGGTTAAATTTGGCTTTGATGCCAAACTGGTGCATTTGTTTGATGCTGATTCTGAAAAGAATCTCATTTGATTTTTGGAAAATTTCCCTTTTAAGAAGAATATTGCAGCCCAAGGGCTGCAGTGAATAAAGGGGGCCATTCTCTCACGTGAGAGAATGCCCCCTTTGACCCCCAAGAGAACGCGAGGGGAGCTTCCC
>ENA-OQIO01000518-OQIO01000518.1-human-gut-metagenome-genome-assembly--contig:-NODE-518-length-20507-cov-2.655250_pt1 | contig 20507 bp, 22 predicted proteins | sample MGYA00242573_ERZ504737 | MGnify/ENA primary metagenome ERZ504737 (study PRJEB26092, sample SAMD00036203) | human gut metagenome | host: Homo sapiens | study: EMG produced TPA metagenomics assembly of...
TTTTTTTTAATAAACATTCTCATTTAGTTGTCAGATTTTTACAATCTGCACCGAACTATATTGAAAATTATCTAGGTATCTTTGACAGTGCAGCCTTATCAGCAACGATCGTCACATCTCTGTGGAGCTGAAGGATAGACGCCGGAACTTCCGGTGTTACCGGGCCGAAAAATGCCTTTGCAACGATATCTGCCTTTCCTTCTCCATTAACAACCAGAAGGATCTTCTTTGCTTTCATGATCGTTCCGATTCCCATTGTATATGCCTGTCTCGGTACATCATCTGCGGATTCAAAGAAACGTTTATTTGCCTCGATCGTGCTTTCTGTCAGATCTACGCAGTGAGTTGTAACAGCAAAGTCTGCTGCAGGCTCATTGAAACCGATATGTCCATTATGTCCAAGTCCGAGAAGCTGGATATCAACTCCACCCATGGACTCGATCAGTGCTTCATATCTTGCACACTCTTTCTCTGCATCTTCCTGAGTTCCGTCCGGTACATTTGTATTCTCTAACTTAATATTTACACGGTCAAATAAATGCTTATGCATGAAATAATAATAGCTCTGGTCATTGTCACGGGTCAGTCCTCTGTACTCGTCAAGATTTACTGTTCTTACCTGAGAGAAATCAACATCTCCTTTATTATACCAGTCTACTAACTGATCGTATGTTCCGATCGGTGTAGAACCTGTTGCCAGACCCAGTACACAATCCGGCTTTAAAATAACCTGTGCTGAAAGAATATTAGCAGCCTGTCTGCTCATCTCCTGATAGTCTTTTGTCTCATAAATCTTCATCTTTTTTCCTCCTCAGCTCTGACTTGTCTCATCATATTAGATTCTTTGCAAATACCGGACCTGACTTCTTATATCCAATCCTTCTTATCCGGCAGATATCGTTCTGCACTGTCAGATAAAGAAAACCAGACTTTCAGTCCATAAAGCAACCTTTATTTTCCGAAATCTGGTTTTGCCTTCTGATAAGTAACAATCCAGTATTTTCAACTACTGTTAATCTTAGCAGTGAAACGTTCTATTGTCAACACCTCTTTGACCTTTGTGGGAAAATGTTACCGCCTCTTTACTCCCTCAAATTCATACAGATATACATCCTCCAGCGTCGGGCTGACTTTCACTGCATCATATTTAACGGGACACTTGTCCGCAATCACCCGCACGATGATCTCGCCGTCTCTGCGGAACAGATTGCTGATTTCATATTCTTTCTTCACTTCCGCCAGTTCATCCTGGCTGATGCACAGTTCATAAACATGACCGTAAATCCTCTTTTGCAGATTTTCCGGGCTGTCCTGATCCACCAGTCTCCCGTTTTTCATTAATAAAATTTCTTTAGAAATAAATTCGATATCCGATACCACATGGGTTGCGATCAGTACAATCCTGTCTTCACTCAGATCTGAGATCAGGTTCCTGATCCTGATCCGCTCTTTCGGGTCAAGTCCGGCAGTCGGTTCATCCAGGATCAGAAATTTCGGATCATTCAGCAATGCCTGCAGCAACAGCACCCGCTGCTTCATTCCACCTGAAAGTTCTTTCAGTTTCTTCTTTCTTACCTTTTGCAGATTCAGAAGCGGGAGCAGCTCGTCCATTCTTCCCTGGATGTCCCTGCTCTTCATCCCTTTCAGCGTTCCCATATAAGAAATAAAATGTGTAACCGTAAAGGTATCATAAAGCTGTTGCTGCTGCGGCATATATCCCATAATTTCCCGATAAGATGCCCCCAGGTTCAATATTTCCTCTCCATCATACAGGACGCTCCCGGAATCCCGCAGAAGATTATCCGTCAGAATATTCATCAGTGTACTTTTTCCGGCTCCGTTGGGACCAAGGATCCCGTAGATACCATTCTCAAATTCTGTTGTAAAGTTCCACAATGCTTTTTTCTTTCCATAACTTTTACACAGATCCTGTATCTTTAATTCCATATCGCCTGCCCCCTCTTCTTATAGACTCTGTGCAGAACGGTTCCTGCCGCCAATGGAAGGACTCCCCAAAAGACCAGTACCGTCAGTGCAAACTGCATTCCTCCTGACTGTAGCAGACGGTGTCCGTCCAGTAATGTATTGATGCTCCAGGAATGAATCATTCCAAGTCCGCCCCATTCCATGACCAGCGTACCGCCAAATAACAGAACCGACAGGATCAGTGTCAGCATCGTATCTTTTAAGACTGCCGACAATGCTGTCACGCACAGGATCACCACATACAAAGTTCCCAGCTGCAACAGAAGCAAAAGCAACACATACGCCCACACCGGACAGTTAAAAACCGATGTCCCTGCAAATCGCATGGAACGGACTTTTGCCGTCCATCCTGTCAGTGGATAATTCTGAACGATCCGCATCACAACCGGTATCTTTACAAGAACGAACATGACAGTAGTGACTCCCGCTGCCACTCCAAGTTTTACCCGCAGAAGTGTTCCCCTTCCTTTCTTCGTACTCTGCAGAAGATTCATCACCTTCAGGTCATATTCCATCCCAAGAAGTCCTGCAGCACTGTATACTGCCACAAGAACACAAAGCAACTCTCCGATCAGCCTTCCTTTCATGGAAATCTCTCCAAACAACTGCTCATATCCACCTTCATAGATCAGCTGCTGTTCGTCCGTTCCTGCTGCCCGGTTATTTTCCACCACATACTGAACCTGTTCATACGCTCTCATGAACCCACTGTACTGATACTGTATTTCCTCCTGCCGGCTGCTGATCTCCTCACTGCTCAGTCCGCACTGCTCCGGGGTCATGGAATAAATGTCATCATAACGTTTCTTTTCATTCTCAAAAGTTTCCAGTTTCTCCTGCGTCAGTTCTCCCTGTCCTTTGGTCATATAATATTTATAGTATTCTTCTTCCACGCTGTTCCATATCATCAGACCTCTTCCGAGAAGAATTGCTCCATACAATACTGCCACGCACACCCACACTGTCCGGTTCGTCAGAAAACTTTTGAAACTCTCATGCCATACCAGGCTGTCCGAAATAAAGCCTTTTTTCTTCCGCTTCCTTCTTTTTTTACCCCGGGCAGTCTTCCGGAGTTTTCTCCATAGTTTCTCTGTACCTCCCTGTCTGCCAGATTTTGTACCATATCTGTGGCTACAAAATGTGGTCAGATTCAGCACGATAAAAAGAAGCAGCAGACACGGCAGCACAATCGGAAAAATCCTCATTGCATTGACCGGATATTCAAAAAAATCAAGATTATGATACTTCGTAAAAAGCGGATATATTTTGATATACTCCACAAGATTGATATACTTCAGTCCGTCCGCATAAGAGACTGACGGGAGCAGCACGGTCAGCAGATATTCTGCAACTGCTCCTGTGCTGATCGCAAGAATCGCTCCTGCCGGTGTCCCTGCCTTTTGTGCGATCCATATCATCAGCAATGCAGCTGCATAGCACACCACCAGTTTCAAAAGCAGATACATCCACAGATATTGCCCTGCTGTCAGTCTGAACGGGCTTTCATAAAACGCTGTCACTGACTGAAGGGGACGTGTGAGATTTCCAAAACCATACTGATAGAAAATAAAAAGATAATTACTTCCATATAGCAGCAGAACCAAAAATCCCGTGATCCCTGCCATCACTCCCAGTTTTGCACCAATGACCTCTGCCCTGCCACGGCTGGCAGATCTCAATAATGGATACAATTTATTCTTTTTCTCATCAAGGATCAGGAAATAAACTGCTGCCATCAACAGAATCGTCATGCACAGATCAGTAAAATCTGCCTTTGTTGCCTTTATAACACCATCCGACAGATCAAAGGAAAGCTTCGTGCCTTTCAGTTTCTCATAAGCCGCAGGAGTCACTTTTGCGTTTCTCCAGGCAAAGGTTCCTTCATCTGAGAAAATAGAACCTGACATTTTTGCACTTCTCTCTTTGATCTCCTCCAGATATTCGTCATATTTTTCTGTCTGAATCCATTCTCTCGAAAGCTTTTTAAATAATTCTTCTTCCATATACTGGTTGCCTGTATAGTGAGCATTTTTTTTTGCTTTCTGCTCTTCCAGCCATTGTCCTTTCGCTCCTTCCGGCTGCTCCTGAAAATCTATATAAAGCTGCCGGACAGAGGATGCCGGAAATTCCATCCGGATCTGCTCCGAAAGATTCCATAGATTAAATAACAAAAATACTGCACATAAAAACCAAAAATAACGAAAAGAGAAAAACTTCTCCCATTCATATTTCAGATGCCGCATCCGCATCCCCTCCTCCCGCAACATCTCCTTTACCTTTTAATACTGAATCATTTGCTGCCGGTCATATTGCCGTCTTCATCCACCGGATTCTTGATTCCTGTATTCTTTTTCGAGCATCCGGTTCCTGTGATCAGCATTGCAACGATACTGCCTGTTAAAACGAAAACTTTTCCCCATTTCTTCATCTCTAACACCTCTTTGTTTAATATCACCAACCAGTTACTGTCCGTTTATCGGATTTCCATTTTCGTCAACCAGTTCACCCATAGCTGTCATACGTGGATTTATCACATTTTTTATGACACTTTTCTCATTGACTAAATCCTCCACTCCGTGTATGCCTGCCAGTCGACATTGTCCTGAAAACCATTGGATTCAAAATCCTTTAAATACCAAAAGTACATTCCTTTCTCTGTTGCACATATCACATCATAGAAATGAGTCCCTGCAACCGGAAGTTGTTGTGGCATCGACAGTTCCTGTATTTTTCCATTATGATCCAGTAAGAACATCTTCTCTTCTCGCTCCTCAGTCCATGTTCTGACCCAGTACACGATTCCTTCCTGACATTTTCCACACAGGTCTGATCCAACAATATCCCCTCCGGCATTCTCCAGAATTTTCTCATTTTCAAGGCAAAGCTTATTTTTTCTACTGTCAATATCATATTGATAAAGATTTCTTTCTCCGCCCTCAACACTCAGATAATAAAAGCTGTTTTCATTTTCTTCAGGTAAAATCCGCTCATATCCACTTTGAAATAATTCAATCTGTTCCGATTCACATGACTCATAATCCAGCTTGTAAAATAAAGTTTCATCATCCTTGATCAAAGAATAAATCTGATATTCTTCCGTTCCTCCAAGTAATTGAAATCCCAAAGCGTCTTTACATTCTACAGAATCTAACTGCGTTGCCTCAAAAGTATCTAAATTTAGTTTTTTCAATACTGAAATCCACTTCATATTTTCCTGGTCATCCACTTCAGGCATTGTTGCTACATAAAAAAATGAATCTTTCGCAATTACGCCTTCATTAATGAACATATTAGAACTTTCCAGTTTTTTCTTCACCTTCCGGTTGCTCCCGTCTATATCAGAACTGTAGATTTCTTCATTTCCTTTTGAATCTTCACTGATTCCGAGCAGCTTCCCCTTATATGGAAACACTCTTGCCCCGTCAATCGCTGCATCACATTCTGTATCAGCATCTTCCGCTTTTGAAAGATGCCTGCAGTCCGGTTTATTGCAGACCGGAATTGCATCCTGCGTTGTGAAATCTACATAATAGAGGATTCCACTTGCATTTGTAAAATAGCCTGTCCTGGTTATTGTATTCCCGCCATATATTTCCATATAATCCGACCCGATTGCTGCTCTTTTTTCCTGAGGGATACGCCCCGCACACCCACATACAGCTAACACGATCATTCCTGCAAGGATTCTCGATCCGAACTGCCTTTTTCCCCATTTCTTCATCTCCAGCACCCCTTTTCTTTTAATTTATCAAGTATGACTTAAGAGAGCCTTTGGAGAAAATGAAAGAATTTCTAAAGAAGATTTCCTGCGGATGAAATATGCGGACTATGTACTACTTTTATTTTTCCCTCTTTATCGAACAGCTCCGACCAGCTAATATACGCATACCAGGTAATAAGATCTCCCTTTGTATCTGATTTTTCATTGTTCGCCTGATAAGAAAAGAAAAAGCCTTCCTCTGTGGTACTTCTAATTCCGCTCAGCCACGCTGCTTCTTCCGGCAGCCGCTCACTAAGCCCTGTTCTCAGAATTTCCGTCCCCTTCTTTACATACAGTTCATTTTCGGGTAATATCCTGAATAAAACCGTTCCCTCATGCTCTCCTTCTATCACAAGTTCTATCTCCGTAGCCGCAGTAATTTTTTTCAATTCTCCCGCTCCCACAACAGAACTTATTTTTTCTGCCTCAGTCTCATATTTATAAATCTCTTTTCCATCATTTCCTACATAGTAAAGAGACTTTCCATCATCTGACATTTTTATTTTGGAATAACTTCCTGTATTCAATAGTATCGAAAACGACTCTTCGTTCTGATAATCAAATCTGTAATACTCTGCACCACGGTCTTTTATTACCGCATAAAACTGATACTCCTCATTCCCTCCCAACAGGCAAAAACTTCGTGCATCCTTTATTTCTAAAATTAGTTTTTGATCCATGGTATCTAAATCCAGTGAACATAACTTCCAGACAGGTGTCTCAGCCGCTTCTCCTGATCCGGTTATCTCTCCTGTTGCATCATTCATCACCGTACTGACATAATACAGCTTATTTTTTCTCACAACTGCATCCGTCAAGAGTGATCCAGTATCAAAAGTTCCTCCACTTTTGGGATTGCTCCCATCTAAGTCTGACAGAACCAGTTCACTCTTCCCATTTCCTGCTGTCCTGATACGATAAAGTTTCTCCTTATATGGAAAAATTCTTACCCCATCACAAACTGCATTGCACTGTGTATCTTCGTCTTCATATACTGACAAATGACGACAATCCGGTTTATTACAGATGGGGGTACAAATCTGATTTTTATAATCTGTAAAATATGCAATTCCTTCCATTACCTGAAAATCTCCTTTTTTTGTTACAGCAGGATGCGTTCCAAATAATTCCATATACCCGGATTCAAATTGATCTTTCACAGCAGAATTTTTTTCTTTCCCACATCCGCTCAAAAGCACAAAAATAATTCCAGTTAATAAAAATAACTTTCTTTTCATTTTGTCACCTCCGTCCGGTATATAAAGTCTCTTTTACTTTGTATTATATTTGGATTTCCCCTCTCATTTCCGAAAATGTAACAAATACCCCCTTTTTATGTAATAATTCACACAAAAAGAGTATTATTTTCAATTTTATACCATATTCAATCTATTTTTATATCAATACACTTCTATATCATTTCACTTTTTTCCCACAGATTTACCGTAACTTTAAATAAACCTGACTTCATCTGATATTCCCAAAAACCATCATATTTTTTTACAATCTGTGCAATACTTCCCATCCCAAATCCATGGTTTATCTTATCTTTCTTCTTTGTCTGAAGTGTCTCTGTATCTTCATTGCATGGATTTCGCAGTGTATCACTACTCCGCTATTCTGATATTCTATCAGAAGCCGGATCTTTTTTTCTCCCTGAAACTCCTGGCATGCTCGATTGCATTATCCAGTAAGTTCCCCAGCAGTACGCCTAAATCTGTTCCCTGAATTTTTAACTGTTCCGGTATGTGAATATCAAACTCATATTCTATCTGAGCCATTTCCATTTTCTGTAACTTCAGATTCAGGATTCCATTTACAACTGCATTTGCAGTAAAAATTTTCTGTTCTGCCGCAGTCATCTGCTGAAGAAGTGTCTCAATCTCCTTTTTTCCTTCTCCCACTTCTCCATTTTCAAGATAACCATAAATGCCCGACAATTCATTTTTTATATCATGCCTGATTCTTCGGATTTCCTGCTGATGTTGTTCTAATTCCCTGTAATGGGCTGATTCATATTCCAGTTCTTTTAACTGATTCCGGATCATTTCCTCTTCCCTGAAATAAACTTCCTGCCTGCGGAAAAGCACATATAATACTGCATTGATAATCAGAATAAACAGGATCAGCATCACTTCCATCCACACATTGATCTGCTCTCTTGCAAACTGATCCTCTGTCACAATTACAAGCAGAACCGCACTAAGTGCCGGGATGACCAGCAGTTGTCCCTGTATATCCCTTTTCTCTGTATCTCTCTTTTTTCTTGACAGCAAATAGAAGAACATTGTTGCAATAACCCGGATTTCTCTGGAATATCTCTTTCCCAACAGGATCACTGCCTCCTCCTGATTTCCCATATCACTGATCCGGATATCATATGCTCTTGACAGTCCCACAGCCACAACACCTTCAGCTAAAAATGCAAAGACTAAATAGAGCAGTCCAGCCAGAATTTTCCTCTTCACCCCACCATCGAAAAAGGATAAAAGAATGAACAGTTCTATCACTGCAATCAATATATTTATATTCGCATCCTGAAAGTAATGATTTCCGATTGTTCCAACTTCCGAAACTCCAATCAGAACCAACCAGTCCAGCACCTTTCCAAACCTTACTTTTCTTTTTAAAAAAGCACGATACGAATAAATAGGTCTGTATCACCTCAATTATTGGTATTATCATATCATTCCCACTCTCATCTTCGCATTTCCAGGCAATAATTCTGAAATGCCCTGTTAAACTGATCTTTATATTTCCTTGTCACCGGAATTTCTTTTCCTGACTCCATCGTGATCGTATCTTTCCGCACACTTCGTATTTTCTCAAGGTTAATGATAAAAGAAGCATGAACTCTCACAAGCAGACTGCCTTTAAATTCGTGTTCCAGGTCATTGAGCCGGACATAAAATTCACCGCTGCCTCGCCTGCTGCAGATCCGCACTTTTCTTTTTTCACTTTCTATGTACTCAATCTCCTCGTGATAAAAGATCTCCACTCCTGACTGATTTTTTAAAGCAATCCGGTTTCTTTTTTTTGACAGATACCGGAAAGAACGCAATAATGCCTGTCTTACTTCCACCTCATCCAATGGTTTCACCAAATAATCCAGTGCCGATACCTGAAATGCCTTACGGATCATTTCTTTATAATTTGTTGCAAAAAGGATCACTGCATGGTCGTCTTTCTCCCTGATCTTTTCCGCCAGTTCCATTCCCGTCATCTGACCAAGCTGAATATCCAGCAGATAAAGATCATAAAAAGGATTTCCTTTTTCCAGTAATTCTTCTGCCGATGAAAACACTTCGCAACTCCCATTGATCCCGGCTTCTTTCATGCACTCACATACCTGCTTTTCTAAAAAAAGCTGAAGTGCCTCTTCATCTTCGCAGACCACTGCCTTCAACTTTCCATTCCCCCATCCCTTATAAACTCGTTCTAAATAATTGACCCTCATCAGGCTCAGCTTTCAACCGTCGGCCCTTACCGCCCGTCTGCACTCTTCAATCCAGATAATCGATCTTCACCAGTGTCAGCCCCTGCGGCGGCACGGTCATCCCCGCTGCCTGCCGGTCTTTTGCCTCCAGCATCGCCGGGATCTCTTCCGGATCGATCAGTCCTCTTCCGACTCCGATCAGTGTTCCGGCAAGAATCCGCACCATATTGTAAAGAAATCCGTTTCCTCTGACCCGGAATGTGATCACATTTTCTTCCCGGATCACTTCCAGCCGGTATATGGTGCGGACTGTATCTTCTACGTGCGTATGCACATTACAGAAGCTTTTAAAGTCATGCTCCCCTTCCAGATATCCCGCTGCCTTTCTCATTTTCTCCAAATCCAGCGGAAAAGAGACGAAATAAGTATCTCTTCTCCTCATCGGATCGGGAAGTTTCTGATTCAGCACCCGGTATTCATAGGTCTTTTCTGTATTGCAGTGTCTTGGATGCCAGTCTGCCGCCACCTCGCAGGAATCAACTACTACGATATCTTCCGGGAGCAACGCATTCACAGCATAAAGAAACCGTTCCGGTGGAATGGAAGATTCTGTATCAAATACAGCCACATTTCCTCTCGCGTGAACTCCTGCATCCGTCCGGCTCGCCCCGATCACCTTCACTGTCTGTCCGGTCAGCTGCGTCAGTGCCGTATTCAATTCTCCTTCTATCGTCGCCCCGTTATTCTGTACCTGCCAGCCGCAGTAATCTGTTCCGTCATAGGCAACTGTCAGTCTGATTCGTCTCATTCTTTTCCTGTCCTCTTTTTCTATTATCTGTACTTAAAAGATCCATATCTTAAATGGAATATATCTTCCTGCACCTACGATCGCCACTAAATACAGCAGTGTGATCAGATAAGCAACTCTGTCATTTCTATGATACTGCAATGGTTTCATCTTTGTTCTTCCATCCCCGCCATGGTAACATCTTGCTTCCATTGCCATTGCCAGATCATTTGCCCGTCGGAATGCAGATACGAACAGTGGCACAAGGATCGGGATCATTGCCTTTGCCCTTTGCAGGATATTTCCCGATTCAAAATCTGCCCCTCTTGCGATCTGTGCTTTCATGATTTTATCCGTCTCTTCCAAAAGGATTGGAATAAAGCGGAGAGCGATCGACATCATCATTGCAATCTCATGCACCGGAACATGGATCCGGTTCAGCGGATGAAGCAGCTTTTCGATTCCGTCTGTCAGGCTGTTCGGGGTGGTCGTAAATGTCATGATGGAAGATCCCATCACCAGAAAGATCAATCTCACCGTCATAAAAACGCATGTCCGCAGACCGCCCTCCGTGATTGTAAGGATTCCATAATGAAAGAGGATATTTCCACTCCTCGTAAGGAACAGGTTCATCAGCACTGTAAAAAGCAGCAGGATCACAATGGGTTTCAGTCCTCTGACAATAAATTTTACCGGCACTTTTGAAAGCCGGATCACCATTGCAAGAAATGCAAATGCAACTACATATCCTAAAATACTGTTCTGCAAAAATAAGGAAACCAGGAATGCCAGCGTGCAGACGATCTTCACCCGTGGATCTAACCTATGTACTGACTCTGTGCCGGATAATATTGTCCTATTGTAATATCACGGATCATGCCTGCACCTCTCTTTCTGCCTTTCGGGTCTTCTTCAGGCATTTCATGATCTCATCTGCGGCTTCTTCTACCGTTGCCGCATCTGCTGACACTTCAAATCCCTTTTCTTTCAGATCATGCATCACGTAAGTTACCTGTGGTGCAGCAAGACCGACTGCCTCAAGTTCTTTATAATGCCGGAAGACTTCCTGCGGTGTTCCGTCCAGCATTTTTTCCCCCTGATTCATCACGATCAGACGGTCTACATATTTTGCCACATCTTCCATGCTGTGGGATACCAGAACTACTGTCATCCCGGTCTTTTCGTGAAGCTGTGCCACCTGATCCAGAATCTCGTCCCTTCCCTTCGGGTCAAGTCCCGCAGTTGGCTCATCCAGTACAAGTACCTTTGGATGCATGGCAAGAATCCCTGCGATCGCCACACGCCTTTTCTGCCCTCCTGAGAGTTCAAATGGAGACTGATGATAATATTTCTCCGGGAATCCGACTAACTGCAATGCCTCTTTTGCCTGTGCCTCACATTCTTCCTTTGAAAGCCCCTGATTCTTCGGGCCAAAGCAGACATCACTCAATACATCCACTTCAAATAACTGATATTCAGGATACTGGAACACCAGTCCGACCTGCGTGCGGAGCTGCTTCATATCGTATCCTTCTTCATAAATATTTTTTCCTTCATAGAGCAGCCTTCCTGAGGTTGCTTTCATCAATCCGTTCAGATGCTGGATCAGGGTGGATTTTCCTGAACCGGTATGTCCAATAATCCCGACAAACTGTCCCTGTGGAATCTCAAGACTGATATCTTTCAATGCGTGCTTCTCGTAAGCGGTTCCCGGATTGTATACATAACTGAGATGTTCTAACGTAATCGACATAATGCTTCTACCAGTTCTTCCCTTCTTAAAATTCCTTTTGGCAGATCCACTCCACGGTGGATCAGCTCATCTGCCAGCATCGTAACCTGTGGTACATCCATCCGGTATTTTTTCAGTTCATCAACCCGGCTGAAATTTCCCGTGGTGTGCCATGCATAACGATCCGGCCATCATCCATGACAAAGACCTGATCTGCATCCACCACTTCTTCCATATAATGAGTGATCAGGATCACAGTCACATTTTTTTCTCTCCGAAGCTTTTCCACTGCATGAATTACTTCTTTTCTTCCATTTGGATCCAGCATGGCAGTCGGTTCATCCAGTACAATGCATTTCGGCTCCATTGCGATCACTCCTGCGATCGCCACCCTCTGCTTCTGACCGCCTGAAAGCTTATTGGGAGAATCTTTTCTCCGGTCCAGCATCCCGACAGCACGCAGACTGTCCTCTACTCTTTTCCATATTTCTTTTGTCGGAACTCCGAGATTTTCCGGTCCGAATCCGACATCCTCTTCTACCACCGTTCCGATGATCTGATTGTCCGGATTCTGAAAGACCATTCCGGCACTCTGCCGGATCTCCCACAGTTTCTCCATATCCTTCGTATCTTTTCCGTCCACCCACATTGTCCCGTCTGTCGGAACAAGAATTGCATTCATATGCTTTGCCAGTGTGGATTTTCCTGAACCATTATGCCCCAGCACTGCCACACAAGACCCCTGCGGAATGTCGATGTCCACTCCGTCAATGGCTCTGCAGCTTCCGATCACATTGCCGTCTTCGTCTCGTTTATCATATTCAAATACAAGCTTTTCAGCACGTATCATGCCCATGGTATACCGCCTCTCCCGAATCGTATTTCATCAAGTTTCTAATTTCTTTTATCCAACGGATTTTATTGTACGGTATGACACGGGAATTTGCAAGCCAGGAATGACGAAAGCCTTCTCCGGATATTCCCATTTCTTCAGGGATGCTTAAACCCTTCCCCGAATACTTCACTCGTCTCGGTGAACATCAGAAATGCGGTCTCATCCGTCTTTCTCACTGCCTCCTGAACCGTATATGCTTCTGATTTGGAGCAGGCACACAGCAATACACTTTTCTGTTGTCCGGTATACCCTCCGATGGCTTCTATAAGTGTCACACCACGGTCTGCATTTTCCCGGATCACTTTTGCCATCTTTTTCCCGTCAGACGTAATAATGATCGCAAGTGTTCCTGCCCCGATCCCGTAAAGAACTTTATCGATCACCACCACCGAGGCAAAGGTAGAGATCAGTCCGTACAGCACTGCATCCACATCCCCGAATACCGGCCAGCCAAGAAGAATGACTGCAAGATCGATCATCAGGGTGATTTTCCCAAGCGAAAACGAAGGATGCTTCTTTTTTATTGCCATAGTCAGAAAATCAATTCCTCCAGAGGACGAACCCCGCAGATAGAACAACACCATTCCTCCGCCCAGCAAGATTCCTGAATAAACTGCTGCCAGCAGACGCTGTCCGCGGTACAGCGGAAAAAAGGGAAATACACTATCCAGGAAAAATGTTGAAATAAGCATGGTCACCGCTGTCTTCAGAAGGAATTTTTTTCCTACTGCTTTATAGCTGATCAGGACTAACGGAACATTTAAAACCAGGGTCATGATCCCCACCGGCAGTCCCCACAGATGATTCAGAATCAGGGCAAGTCCTGATACACCGCCCGGTGCAAATCCTGCTGCCCCGGCAAAGGTATCAATCCCTGCCGCATACAAAATACTTCCTGCTATATTATATAAGAAATCATACAGATGCGATTTTTTCATAATAAAAGAGCATACCTTTCCTTTTTATCGTACTCAGTATGCTCCGTTTAAGCTCGAATTATTCTTTTAAAAGGTTTACAGAACAAGATTTGCAAACAGAACGATCAACGGCAGTGCCACGATTGTTCTCTCAAGGAAGATGACCAGCAGCTTCCAAAAATTCAGCGGAATCTCACTCTTGATAATAATCGTTCCAACTTCTGTCAGATAAATGATCTGTACCAGTGAAAGAACTCCGATGACGAATTTTGTCTTTACAGATGTCAGTCCCACCGACAGGAGTGCCGGGATGAACATATCTGTAAATCCTACCAGGGTAGCCGGTGCCGCTGCAAATGCTTCCGGTACTCCCAGCAGTTTCAGGTACATTCCCATCGGATAAGAGATCCAGTCAAAGACCGGTGTATATGTGGCAATGATCAGTGCCAGTGTTCCCCAGGCAACAACGATCGGGATCAGGTCAAAGAACATTCCCATCAGAACTTCCAGCCCACTTGTTCCGACTGTCTTTGCATTGAAGGATTCCGCTCTTTTGCAGCTCATTTCTACAGCATGGGCAAAAATGCCTTTTTCCTGCGGAATCTCTTCGTTAATCTGCTTACCTACGGATTTTCTGTAAGTATTTGGAATCGTTTTAATTGGAGGGATTCTTGCAATGATCACTGCAAGGATGATTCCAACAATACAGATACAAAGATAAAATGGCGGGAACAGATTTGCAATTCCCATGGTGTCTGCAACCATCAGACAGAACGGGATCGATACCAGAGAGAAGTTTGTCATGATGTAGCCGGCCTCTCTCTTTGTATAAAATCCTTTCATATACTGCTCTCTCGTCAGGATAACCGCTGCATTAGAAGCACCAAACCAGGATGCGATCAGATCCACTGAGGCACGCCCCGGTACATGGAATAACGGACGGACAACCGGTTTTGCGATCACACCAAGAAATTCCATAATTCCACAATCTGTCAGGAACGGTAAAATAAAGCTGAACGCCAGCACGATACTGAACAGTGTTCCGCACAGATCGATCATTGTTGCTCCTGTATCCGCAGAAATAATCATTTCCGTCCAATCTTAAATACGATCATGACCGCAAATACTGCTCCAAGGATCTTCGATCCCAGATACAGTGGTGTTGTTGAGAATGCTCTCGACAGATAATGATTTTTCCTGATCCAGTCCGGCTTTGCAATAAAATCATACACACTTACTACTGCAGAAAAGACCAGCATCACCATAATGATATAACTTAAGTTCCCGCCAAATAAGCCTTTGATCCAGCTTTTTAAAAAGTCCAACAATGTTGTAAATGATTCCCCCTGCGGAATCGGCACAAGGAACATTAAAATTCCAAATGCCGATCCTAAAAGGAATTTAAATAAATTCTTTTTTGTCACATATGACTTTCCCATTTGTACCCTCACTTTCCTTTTTTCTTATCGTCTGCAACACGTTTTCAGCTTTGTTGCATACTGGTTTATCCAACCAGCTCTTCCACTTTTACCATCGCATCATAAACCATGTCTTCGGTAATTTCATATGGAATATGCTCCATATCCGGTCCTGTCACGATTTCGTGCAGTACTTCTCTCAAGGTTTCACGCTTCACAGATGCACCCATTTCTTTTAATGTTGTGCGGATTCCGAGATTCTTTAGAAACGTTTTCATTTCTTTTGCTTTTTCTTCTTCCCCGTCAACCAGCAACTGAACAAGCACACCATATGCCACGACATCCCCGTGCAGGTTTTCTGCTTCAAATCCATCCAGCAGAACCAGTCCATAGTAAACTGAATGTGCCACCGCACAGTTATACTGATCCAGTACCAGAAGGGATACCAGTCCCGTACTTACAATATTGGCAAGCACAGCCTGCTCCAGGGCTTTTCCGGCTTTTTTGTGCTGCATTCTTCCAGTGCCGCTTCTGCATATTCCAAAAGTGGGAAATAGCACATATTACTGATCTCTCTTCCCAGTGCTGAACTATGCTCCAGTCTGTCACCTCTCGCAGCAAAATGACATTCAAAATATTTTCCCAGCGTATCGCCCATTCCTGCCCTTAAATATTTTTCCGGTGCTTCTGCAATGATCTGCGTATCAATAAAGCTGTGGCGTGCCGGTTTTTCAAAGAAGTAGAAACTGTCAAAATTCCCATCTTCCCGGTATACTACTGAAAGAGCTGTCGTTGCCGCACAGGTAGCCGCGATCGTCGGAAAGGTAAAAACCGGAAGTCCGGCTTTCTCCGCAGTTCCCTTTGCAGTATCCAGTGCCTTTCCTCCACCCATTCCAAAGATCATGTCTGCCTCAGATGCTTTTGCCTCTTCTGCCAGCTCATCCATCCTTGCATAAGTACATTCTTCTCCAAAGACTTCCTCCCTGACAATGCTCAGTTCTGAACCTTTTATCTGACTTTCCAGTTTCTCTTTTCCTGCCTGCATTGCCAGCTTTCCACCGATCAGAAAGATCCTCTTTCCGAACGGCCTGCATACTTCCGCCACAGCTTCATAAGCAGTTTCACCGATTGTATAATTGCAAATTTACTGAATATTCCATTATTTTAACAACTCCTGTAATTTCTTCAGACGCTTCAGTGCCTCGTCAATCGTCTTTTCTTCTCTTGCAAAGTGAAGCCGGATCAGATGATTCACTTCCTCACGGAAGAAACTGGATCCCGGTACGGCTGCCACTCCGATGTTTTTGATCATCCATTCACAAAATTCCAGATCTATCCAGCCCTGAAACTGCGGCAGATCGAGAAATTCCTGAATGTCTATCATAACAAAATAAGTTCCCTGCGGCACATTATGCTTCAATCCGATCTCATCCAGTCCTTTCAGGAAGTACGCTCTCTTTTTCGTATAAAGTGCCAGCAGTTCTTCATAATAGGATTCCGGGAAATTCAGTCCCGTCACTGCTGCTTCCTGTAAAGGTGCCGCAGCTCCTACAGTCAGGAAGTCATGCACTTTCTTTGCTCCCTCAATGACTTCTTCCGGTCCGATCAGATACCCCAGTCTCCAGCCAGTGATCGAATAGGTTTTGGAAAGAGAATTACAGGTGATCGTATGCTCATACATTCCCGGAAGAGATGCCATACATACGTGCCGGTTCGGTGCATACACCATATGTTCATACACCTCATCTGTCACAACAAATCCATCGTATTTTACGGCAAGTTCTCCGATCTGCATCAGTTCTTCTCTTGTAAATACTTTCCCACACGGATTGGACGGGTTGCATACGATGATTGCTTTTGCTCCGCTTTTAAAGCCTTCTTCCACCAGACTGATATCAAATCCATACTCCGGCGGAACGAGTGGAATGTAGATTGGTTCTGCTCCTGACAGGATCGCATCTGCCCCATAATTTTCATAAAACGGGGAAAATACCATCACTTTGTCTCCCGGATTGCAGATCGTCATCATCGCACACATCATCGCTTCTGTTCCACCACAGGTCACTACGATTTCTTTGTCCGGATCAATCTCTCTCCCGATTGCCTTTCCCTGCTTTTTCGCCAGTGCCTCCCGGAAATTTTCAGCTCCAAAAGTGACCGAATACTGATGCGGACCTGCATAGGCTGCCTTTGCCAGTGCATCCAGCATCGCTTTCGGTGGATCAAAATCAGGAAAGCCCTGGGACAGATTGATCGCACCATATTCATCACTGATCCTGGTCATACGCCGGATCACCGAATCGGTAAATGTATTCACACGATTACTTAACTGCGGCATTTTACTTTTCTCCTTTTCGTTTTTCTGAACATCGGATTTATTCTATCTGATAAATCTACTGTTGTAAGTTAAAATTGTAATTTTTCTGTATCGGGATTATAATAGGGTATACCGTTACGGTATAGTCAAGAAAGGATTGAATATTTATGCAAAAAAAATGATATTCCATGCATAAAAACCGGTGATTTTGCAAAGTTGTGTGGCACAAATAAGCGGACACTGATTCATTATGATGAAATTGGTATCTTCCATCCTGCCTATACAGACGAAAAAGGCTACCGCTACTACAGTGAAAGTCAATTTGATATTTTCTTTACGATCACCTGGCTGAGAGAATTAGGAATGCCACTGAAAGAGATCGGGGCATTTCTGGATCACCGTACTCCGGATCTCTTAAAAGATTTGTTACTGGAACAGCAAAAGGAAGTGCTTCGTGAAGAAGAACGGCTCAGAAGAATCCGGCAGGTCATCACAACCAAGCTGTCTCTGATCGAGAACCGGGATCAATTAACCCAGAAAGGGATCGACAAGATTTTCTGTGAAGACTCCCGGAAGAATATCTGATCATCAGCGAACCGCTTCATACAAATGAGCATCAGCACATTATTCAGACACTCTGCTCTCATGTCGGATACTGCAACAGCCATAACTTAAATGCCGGAAATCCTTACGGAGCTATGCTGGATATCACAGAACTCAGACAGAATCACCTTGATACTTATGCCTATTTTTTCACTAAAGTCATTGACTTTCCCGAAGGGCATCCCTGCCATATCAAACCGGCCGGCACGTATGCCACTGCCTGTCTGAAAGGGGACTACTACCAGTCCGAACAGATTTATCAGAAACTGTTCCAGTGGATCGATGACCATGGTTTCAGAACCGGACAGTATTCCTATAAGGAAGCAGTGATCGATGAACTTGCAACTTCAGATACCGGGGAATACCTGACCAGAGTATCAGTACAGATCCTGAAACCAGAGTGAAATTATCGAAATATCCTTTGCTGGATCTGCATATATAGTCCCGCTTCGCATACACGCAGTAATAACAAAGAACAGGGATACCTGCGGTGAACACTTCCTTTTATAACCGGAACTGTCTGCTGGGATTCCTGTTCTTTTTATGTACTATATACAGATTCATAATTTCTACCGCAGATCTTTATCCTGCTCTGCGACTTTTCCATCTGTACAAATCTGCTTTATAAGAAGATTTATTCATCTTTCAACGGATTTTCAATACTTACCTTGTGATCATACCACACGCCTTTTTTCCCGATCAGAGCCAGATCAAACTCCTGATCGATCACTGTAACCGGAATATCAAATCCATAAACCTCTTCCGTAGTTCCATCGGAATAGGTCACCGTATCTACGGTCGGCTGCAGAAGCTCTGCTCCATCCTTCTGGGCATCCTCTGCCTTACCAGGGAACAGATTGACAATATTCTTTGAATGAAGGGTGACATGAAAGACCATCTTTCCGTCTTTCACAGTCAAAGTTCCTTTTCCATCCTTTGTCTCATTTGCATGAAACATCGAACTGTCTGTATGAAATTCTGCAGTATATACACCATCTTCCAGTCCTGCATCTTCTGCTGCATTTTTCTTTTCCGAAGATTCTTCTGCTGTTCCTTCCTCTTTTGAAGAATCCTGTTCTGTCTGTACTTTCTTAGTATCTTTCGTATCTGCCTTACCGCCACATCCTGCAAGCATCGAGCAGTCATCATAACAGAAAGTGTCACTGCCAACAGTCTTTTTCTCATGAAAATAATCTCCTATTCTGCATCCATTGCTGCTTTTGTGTGAGCTACATAAAGCTGCTGGATCTCTTTAATCTCACCTAAACCGGCAATCTGAGTCTCAATGTTGTCAAATGCGTCTGCCGCTTCAAACTGGCTCTTCCAGGAATCATCATCATCGCCTGCCATATCATTATTGGCATGATCTCCTGCTACAACCATCAGCGGACGAAGTACAACATTTTTGTATCCTGCTGCTTTGATCTTTTCAATCACTGACTCACAGGAAGTCTCTTCCGGTTCACCTTCTACTGTTCCGATAAATACATTCTCATATCCAAGCTGTTCCATCTGCGTCTGCATCTGGGAATAGCTGATCTTTGCTGTATGGGATGTTCCATGTCCCATAAATACAAATGCTGTTCCTGCTTCTTTTGCAGCATCCAGGCTTTCATACTCGGTTACTTTTACTGCCTCTGCTGTGATCGCTTTTGCTACGGCTTCCTTATCTGCATTGATTACAGTTGCATCGGAACCAACTTCTCCAAGCAGTGGCTCTGCAATTTTTACTGACTCGAACTTATCTTTATAATTTTCTACTGCTTCTGTCAGTTCATCATATTCTGCACCATGCATCAGATGCGTCGGCTGCACGATCAGATTCTTGACACCGTTCTTTACAGCTCTTTCTAAAGCCTGATCCATATTATCAATCTTTTCTCCGTCACGTGCCTGAACATGGTTGATGATGATCTGAGCCGTAAATGCTCTTCTTACAGACCACTCAGGATAAGCTGCCTGAAGTGCCTTTTCAATTCCACCAATATCCTCTGCACGGCTGTTATTAAAGGAAGTTCCGAAACTTACAACTAAAAGTTCATTTTCCCCAATCTCATCCTCATTCAGTGGATCATCTTTGATGCGTCTCCCGTATCTCTTCCGAAATAATCCGGGTCTGCATTTTCACCTTCTACTAACTCTTTCTGTGCATCTGTCAATGCATCCCATGCCTTTTTTGCAGCTTCGCACTGCTCATCCGTCTTGTCTGTCCGCTCCTGCACATAAATATCGTCAATCAGCTTTGCCACTTTGTCTGCCGCCTCCTGATCTGTCTCTTTTGTTGACTGTTCAGATTTGGTTGAATTGTCGTCACTGTTCTTTCCACCACATCCACTTAACATGGATATTCCAAGTGCAGTTACCAGAAATGCTGTCAATAATTTTTTCTTCATCTTTTCCTCCCTGATCTTTGATCAATGCTTTTTGGAACAGAACGGTTCAGATATACAGATATACACACCGACTCTGGCTTTTGTCTGCATAAATAAGTAAATGATCGATGTACAGCTACGTACGTCTGAGCATCGATCGATGTACAGCTACGTACGTCTGAGCATCGATCCGATGTACAGCTACGTACTCTGAGCATCGATGATGTACAGCTACGTACGCTGAGCATCATCCGATGTACAGCTACACTCTGAAGCATCGAGAT
>ENA-OQIO01000520-OQIO01000520.1-human-gut-metagenome-genome-assembly--contig:-NODE-520-length-20474-cov-2.553104_pt1 | contig 20474 bp, 31 predicted proteins | sample MGYA00242573_ERZ504737 | MGnify/ENA primary metagenome ERZ504737 (study PRJEB26092, sample SAMD00036203) | human gut metagenome | host: Homo sapiens | study: EMG produced TPA metagenomics assembly of...
TAAAAACCGGGAAATATTGTTTTATGGGAAAAGAAATGTAATTCTAAATGGTATCTTTTACCCATTGCAGGCAGAAATTCTGCTGGCAATGGAGCAATATACCATTTGGATTACATTATATTTACAATAAAAGGAGATTTGTTATGGCTGTTAATGTTAACGTAAAAAATTAAAGGAGAATGCTACTATTCCTACTTATGGAACTGAGTATGCCGCAGGTGCTGATTTGTATGCCTGCATTGAAGAAGCTGTTACTATTGAAGCCGGTGAAACTAAGTTTATTGGTACCGGTATTGCAATGGAGATTCCTGAAGGTTATGCCGGTTTGATTTATGCCAGAAGTGGTCTTTCATGTAAGAGAGGTCTTGCTCCTGCTAATAAGGTTGGTGTTGTTGATGCCGATTACCGTGGAGAACTTACTGTTGCTCTTCATAATCATTCAAACAAGGCTGAGACTATTGAACCTAATGAAAGAATTGCACAGGTTGTTATTACACCATTTCTTTCAGCTAATTTTAATCAGGTTGATGAACTTTCTGATACAGTTCGTGGTGTTGGAGGATTTGGTTCTACAGGCAAATAACATTATTTTAAAAAGGCGCATTTCAATTCCATGCGCCTTTTTACTTTATGCTTTAAATTTTTCATCTCAACCTTACGATATATTTTTCATACCCATAACGTTTTACTGTTGTAGTATAAGATTAAAATGTATCATTTTTGTAACAGCCGTGTTTACGTCATAAATTTTTTTCTTAGTAATTTATTATCAATAATTCTTTATGGATTTTTATTTATACTTTTTAATAAAAAATCATTATCAAATCCGTCTATTCCAACTTCTATGCTTTTTTTGCCAAGTTCTACTCTCCAAACAAGTCCACTTATTATTTCACACTGCCATATGTAATTCTCATCTTTGTCAACTATGGCAATTCCTTTAGTTTCTTTATCTTTGTCAGCTAATTCATTATAATAAATACCCTGTTCATATGGTTCTACATAAATTCCATTATAGTAGTCTGATAGCTGCTCTATTATTTCTTTTTGAAAAGTATCCAAATTAATAAGAGTTAACTTATTTTTCTCTGCGTTCTGCTTAGCGTAGCTAAGTATACTTTCCACATTGTCTCCCGTGATTTTTTATTTCATATATTTTGTTGGTCGTATTGTCCAAATACACGGTTGCCATAATCTTTGGACTCTTGCTTAATGTTGCTGTCGCCTCTAAATATGGGAAAGAAGCACTTTCACCAACAATACTGTAACACTTTTGAATAACAATATTTTTAGGTACCAGTTTTATTGTTTTTTTATTGTATATTAACTCTTTACATCCAAAAAGCTCAAGCCAATAATTTATTTGACTTTTTACATTTTTCTTAATTGTTTTCAATTCGTTCTCTGACGGATCAAACAATACTTCAACTTTTCTTTTTTTGCATATTCTTTATCAGTAATAATAGAGTTAAGGTCCTCTAACTTCTGGTCTATTGTTTTAGTCTTTGCCGTTGATGCCATTTCAAGGTTTACACTGCCTGTATCCTTATCACTATATTTAACCTGATTTAAGTAGCTTGTATCACTGTAATAATATAATAAATTGAGGCAGAAAAACCGCCAAAGCCACAATTAGTAATACTGCCACAGGTAATATTCTTTTCTTCATTTAGTTCTGTCCTTCCTGAAAAACAATACTTATTATCGTACCTTTTCCTGGTTTACTCCTAACACTCCACTTAGCATTATGTATGCTTACAATCTTTTTGCAAAGGGACATTCCTATGCCTGCACCGCCCTCTTTTCTTGCTCTTGACTTATCAATCATATAAAATGCTTCAGTGATTTTTTAATTTCACTTTTCTTTTGATTTTTTATTTTTATAATTTTTTTTAGCGATAAAAAATATTTTAGCATAGAAGTAAAATTTTTCCTAAAAAATTTTATTGGATTGTTTGACAAAATATATAGCTACGGCTATAATGAATTGAGGTTGATTGCAATGATGAAAATAAATGTATCGGAAATAGCTGAACAAATTGGTCATGAAAAGGCTTTTAGTTTTGATGCAAAACCCGAAGACATTGGGCCACTTTTAGATGATTGTAAGTTAGAAGGTCCCATCATGGTCAAAGGAACCGCAACTAATACTGGTACTTGTTTTCGCTTAGAGGGAAAGATTTTTTGCACTATTTCAGAGATTTGTGATAGATGTTTAGAATATTTCCAGACAAAAAGTGAATATTCTTTTGCGGAAGAATATACAAGAGATGAAGAATTTGCAAAAATTAAAGAGATAAATCATTTTGACGGCGATATTATTAATATCGGCGATTTAGTGCGTGATATTATAATTTCTGCTCAGCCGACAAAACATTTATGTTCCAAAGATTGCAAAGGATTATGTAGTGTATGCGGTGCTAATTTGAATAAAACCGAATGCGGTTGCAATAGGGAAAGTATTGACCCAAGACTTGCAGCTTTGCAGGATTTATTGAAAAAATAGGTAAAAGCAATTTAGCTTGAAGAACCTTTAGTTATTTAAGGAGGTGTGTAGTAAATGGCAGTACCTAAGCGTAAAATGTCAAAAGCTCGTCGTGACAGACGTCGTGCTAACTGGAAATTAGAAGCTCCTGGTTATGTTGCATGCCCTCAGTGTCATGAACCAAAAATGCCTCATCATGTTTGCACTGAATGTGGTTATTATGATGGTAAAGAAGTTATCGCTTCTGCAGAATAATTTTCTGGAGCGAATTAGTATGCTCCCTTTATAGATATAGTGATATTAAATTTCTCTATCTATAAAGGGAGCATATTTTATTTTATAGTAAAAATAAATGTATTTTTGAGTTGGATTTTATCTTGTATAGTCAATTAGTTAAGGGAAATTATACTTGCCAATTAGAAAAAAAGTTTGTATAATAACCAATTGTAACTGATTATATTATCTGGTACTAAAAGTTGGTGTGAAGGATGACACGTGAAAAAAAGCGAATAAGACAAAGTCTATTAATAGATTATGTGAAATCCAAACCCTTCTTTACGGATGAGGAATTGGCAAAACTTTTGAATGTTAGTATACAGACTATTAGGTTAGACCGTTTAGAGCTAGGTATACCAGAGCTTAGAGAGCGAGTAAAACAATTAGCTGAAGCTACGCAGAAAAAAGTTAAATCTATTAGTAGTAGTGAAGTTTCTGGGGAACTATTAGAATTAGAATTGGGAAAATCAGGCATTTCGCTAATGAATATCACTGAAGATATGGTTTTTGAAAAAACTAAAATAGCAAAAGGTGCATATATGTTTGCACAGGCAAATTCATTAGCATTAGCATTGATTGATGCTCCCATGGCGGTAACAGGTGTTGCTAATATAAAATATAAAGCTCCAGTTCGTGTTGGCGATAAATTAATCGCTAAAGCAGAGTTAAAACACAAACGAGGAAATAAATTCTTTGTTTGGGTGAAAATTAAAAATGTTACAGAAGAAGTTTTTAGAGCAAAATTTATTCTTGTTTCATTAGAAGATAATGGAGGATCCGAGGTATGAAAATTGCAGTAGATGCTATGGGCGGAGATTTTGCACCTAAAGAGATTGTAGCAGGTGCAATACTTGCAGCTAAACGCTATGATTGTGAAATTGTACTAGTCGGTGATCAAACTCAAATTCAAAAAGAGTTAGATAAAAATTATCCAGAATGGAGAAAAAGTACCATCTCCATTCATCATGCTAGTGATGTAGTGGGCATGGGTGAACACCCTGGAGTAGCAGTGCGTAGAAAAAAAGATTCTTCTATCGTTGTAGCTACTCGTTTAGTAAAAGAAGGCAAATGTGATGCTGTATTATCTGCAGGCAATACAGGTGCAGCAGTAGCATCAGCGTTATTTATTTTAGGCAGAATAAAGGGAATTGATAGACCTTCAATTGCTACACCTATACCTACAGGAAAAGGTAGCGTTACTTTATTGTTAGATTCAGGTGCAAATGTAGATTGTAAACCAAAACATCTTTGCCAAAGTGCATTGATGGGTCAATCTATGCCAAATGTATGCTAGGATTAGAAAATCCAGCTGTAGGTTTATTAAATATTGGTGAAGAAGCAACTAAAGGCAATGAACAGGCTCAAGCGACATATCCTATGTTAAAAAGCATGAAAACTATTAATTTCAAAGGAAATGCTGAAGGTCGAGATGTACCAACAGGTCAATTTGACGTGGTAGTTTGCGATGGATTTGTAGGAAATGTTGTTTTAAAATTTGCTGAAGGTTTAGCAAAAACTTTAGTTAGTTTAGCTAAAGAAGCCATAAATAAGGGTGGTATATTAGCTAAATTAGGAGCATTAATGTTAATGCCTGCCTTAAAAAAATTAGGAAAAGATATAGATGTTTCTGAATATGGTGGAGCTCCTTTACTAGGAGTAAATGGTTGTTGTATAATATCTCATGGTAGTTCTAATGCAAAAGCTATTTGTAGCGCTATTAGACAGGCCAGTGAATTTGTACAAAAAGATGTAATAACTCAAATTCGAGACAATATAGACAAGGAGGAGATTTGGAGCCATGACACTGAAGTTAAATAGTGCAGGCATTATTGGAATAGGATATCATGTTCCAGAAAAAATCCTCACTAATGCAGATATTGAAAAATTAGTAGATACTAATGACGAATGGATAACAGAACGTACAGGTATCAAAGAAAGACGTATTTCTGCAAAAGATGAGCCAACATCAGAATTAGCGTATAAAGCTGCTATTAAAGCTTTAGAAGATGCGAAAGTATCTGCTGAAGAATTAGATATGATAATAGTAGCGACAATCTCTGCCGATTGTAATACCCCATCAACAGCATGTATTTTGCAAGAAAAATTGGGAGCTAAAAATGCAGCAGCTTTTGATTTATCTGCGGCATGTTCTGGTTTTGTTTATGGGTCTGCAATTGCAACACAGTTTATTGAAACTGGCGTTTACAAAAAAGTATTAGTTGTAGGTGCTGAAACATTATCTAAATTTGTAAATTGGCACGACAGAAATACTTGTATCATCTTTGCCGATGGAGCAGGTGCTGCTGTATATGGTGAAGTTGAACAAGGCTATGGTATGTTATCTTTTGATTTAGGTGCTGATGGAAGTGGAGCTACCACTATTGAAATTCCAGGTGGGGGAAGTAAACATCCAGCAGACCAAGAATCTATAGATAATCATATGCATTGCTTGCATATGAACGGAAAAGAAACATTCCGCTTTGCTGTAAAAGCTATGGGCTCTACAGTAATGAAATCTTTAGAACGTGCTGGATTGCAAAAAGAAGATATTGATTATTTAATTCCGCATCAGGCAAATATTCGTATTATTGAATCTGCAGCAAAACGTTTGCATTTACCAATGGATAAAGTATTTGTAAATATAGAAAAATATGGTAATGCATCAGCGGCATCTATTCCAATTGCAATGGCTGAAGCTTATCAATCTGGAAAATTGAAAAAAGGCGAAATCATAGCTCTTTCTGGTTTTGGTGCAGGTCTTACATGGGCATCTTGCATTATGAAATGGGCTAAGGAGGACTAAACAATGTTCGAAAATAATCCTATCTGTAAATTATTAAATATTAAATATCCAATTTTTCAAGGTGGTATGGCTTGGCTTGGTACAGCTGAATTAGCAGCTGCAGTGTCTAATGCTGGTGGTCTTGGAATAATTGGTGCTGGACATATGCCTCCTGATCTTTTAAGAGCTGAAATTCAAAAAGTAAAACAATGGACAGACAAACCATTTGGTGTAAATATCATGCTTATGTCTCCATTTGTTAAAGAAGTTATTCAAGTAGTGCTTGATGAACGTGTACCAGTTGTAACAACAGGGGCAGGAAATCCTGGTGAATATATACCTGCATTTAAAGAAATTGGTACTAAAGTAATACCAGTTGTTGCATCTGTCGCACTTGCAAAACGTTTAGCTCGCACTGGTGTTGATGCACTTATTGCCGAAGGAACAGAAAGTGGCGGACATGTAGGAGAAATCACTACAATGACACTTGTACCTCAAGTTGTAGATGCAGTAGATATCCCAGTTATTGCAGCTGGTGGTATAGCTGACGCTCGTGGCATGATGGCAGCATTTGCTCTTGGTGCTCAGGGCGTACAAATGGGTTCAAGATTTGTAGTTTCTAGTGAATGTATCGCTCACGAAAATTATAAAAAATTAGTTTTACGTGCAAAAGACCGTTCTACTGTTGTAACAGGTCGTTCTACAGGGCACCCTGTACGCGTTATAGCTAATAAATTAACTCGTAAATTTGATGAATTAGAAAAAGCAAATGCACCAGTTGAAGAAATTGAAAAATTAGGTGCAGGTGGATTAAATCTTGCAGCAAGAAAAGGCGATGTAGAAATGGGTTCTGTAATGATTGGACAGATTGCAGGTATGTTAAACGAAATAAAACCTGTTCAAGAAATTATAGATGATATCGTAAATAATCTTGCTAAAGTGATGGAAAACACACAAAACATTTGCAAATAAATAATAAATTTATAAAAATAATGGCGAAAGGGTGATTACTAAATGAGTAAACTCGCGTTTTTATTTCCAGGACAAGGTTCTCAAGTAGTGGGAATGGGTAAAGATTTTTATGACAAATATGATATTGCGAAAAAGTTATTTAAAGAAGCTGATGAAGCACTTGGTTATTCCATCATGGACATGTGCTTTAACGGACCAGCAGAAGATTTAAAACTTACAGCAAATACTCAACCTGCTATTTTGACTATGAGCGTTATTTGTAACGAATTATTAAAAGAAAACGGAATTGCTCCAGAAATCGTAGGCGGTCATAGTTTAGGTGAATACTCTGCACTTGTAGCAGCAGGCTCTTTAAAATTTGCAGATGCAGTATATCTCGTTCATAAACGTGGTATGTACATGCAAGAAGCTGTTCCTGTTGGTGAAGGCGGAATGGCAGCTGTAATTGGTCTTGATCGTGATAAAATTGTAGAAATTTGTGAAGAAGTAAGTGCAAGCACTGCTTTAGTACAGGCTGTAAACTTCAATTGCCCAGGTCAGATTGTAATTGCAGGTACTGCTAAAGGTGTAGAAAAAGCTAGTGAAGAAATGACAAAAACTGGTGCAAAAAAATGTGTTATTTTACCAGTTAGTGCACCATTCCATAGTAAATTAATGGAACCTGCAGCTGAAAAACTTGCTGTAGAACTTGATAAAGTTGTTGTATCTGATGCTACTATTCCAGTAGTAACAAATGTTACAGCTGAAGCTTTAACAAAAGCAGAAGATATCAAAGTAAGTCTTGTAAAACAAGCTGCAAGCCCTGTAAAATGGGAAGATTGTATCGCAACAATGAAAGATTTTGGTGCTGATACTTATGTTGAAGTAGGTCCAGGTAAAGTTTTATGTGGATTTAATAAACGTATTGACCGTAAATTGAAATCTTTAAACGTAGAAAATATAGAATCTCTTGAAAAAACTCTTGACTATTTCAAGGAGGTTCGATAATATGCTTTTAGATGGTAAGGTTGCGTTAGTAACAGGAGCATCTCGTGGAATTGGTCGTGCAGTTGCTATTGAACTTGCAAAAGAAGGTGCTACTGTAGCTATCAATTATGCAGGAAATGTGGCTGCTGCTGAAGAAGTAAAGAATATAATTACTGATATGGGCGGCAAAGCTATGATTGTTCAAGCTGACGTTAGTGATGAACAGGCTGCTAGTGAAATGGTAGAAAAAGTAATAGCTGAATTTGGACAGATTGATATTTTAGTAAATAATGCGGGTATAACTCGTGATGGTTTATTCATTCGTATGAAATCTCAGGATTGGAATGCTGTTATTAATACAAATTTAACAGGTATTTTTAACTGTACAAAAGTAGCGGCAAAATATATGATGAAAAAACGTTCTGGAAAAATTATCAATATGACTTCTGTTTCTGGTATAATGGGAAATATAGGTCAGACAAATTATTCTGCTGCTAAAGCTGGTGTAATTGGTTTTACAAAATCTTTAGCTCGTGAAATGCTAGTCGTGGTATTACCGTTAACGCTGTAGCTCCTGGTTTTATTGCTACTGATATGACAGCAGCTATGCCAGAAAAAGCACAGGCTCAAGTAGTGGGCTCTATTCCGCTTGGCAAAATGGGTCAGCCAGAAGATATTGCAAATGCAGTAGTATTTCTGGCATCTGATAAGGCTTCATATATTACAGGACAGGTTGTCAATGTAGATGGCGGTATGGTAATGTAATAATGAATAAATAAAAGGTTATTCTGAGGAGGAGGTGACGAGGAATGGCTACTTTTGATAAAGTAAGAGATATCGTTGTTGATCAGTTAGGCGTTGAAACTGATGAAGTTAATATCGATTCTACTTTCATCGACGATTTAGGTGCAGATTCTCTTGACATTGTTGAATTAATCATGGCTTTCGAAGAAGAATTCGGTATTGAAATTCCTGACGAAGCTGCTGAAAAAATTAAAACAGTTCAGGACGTTGTATCCTATATAGACCAAAATAAATAATTTTAGCGTTTCCTTAGAAAAGTCCCGTGGTTACTCCACGGGACTTTCTAAAGATAATAGAAGAAAAGCGGATTGGAGGAGTTATTTTTGAAACTTCCTGAATTGAAAATTGGCAATAAAATTGCAAAAGTACCTATTATTCAGGGGGGCATGGCTGTTAGATTATCAACGGCAAGACTTGCAGCTGCTGTCGCTAATGAAGGCGGCATTGGTTTGATTGCTGCATCTGGTATGCCTACTGATGAATTAAGGTATGAAATTCGCTTGGCGCGATCTTTAACGTCTGGAATTATTGGTATTAACATCATGGTTGCAGCTAGAGGTTTTAGTGAAATTGTAAAAACTGCTATCGAAGAAGGTATTGACCTTGTAGTAGCTGGTGCAGGATTTTCCCGCGATATGTTTGGTCTTGGACAAGAATCTGGTACACCAATCGTACCGATTGTTTCATCTGTTAAATTAGCGAAAATATCCCAACGTCTTGGCGCTGCTGCTATTGTGGTTGAAGGAAAAGAAGCTGGCGGACATTTAGGAACTAGTACATCTATACGTGAATTAATTCCTGATATCGCAAAAGCTGTGGATATTCCTGTTGTTGCAGCAGGCGGAGTGCTTTCCGGTCAAGACATTGTTGATCTTATAAAGATGGGCGCAAGTGGTGTACAAATGGGTTCACGCTTTGCTGCCAGTGAAGAATCCAATGCAGCTCCGGCTTTAAAAAGATTTTATTTAAAATCTAAACCGGACGACATTGTAGTTATACACAGCCCAGTAGGTCTTCCAGGACGTGCTGTAAGAAATCCATTTGCAGATAAAATAATGGTAGGCCCAGTTCCTCCAAAAGGATGTAAAGCATGTTTAAAGAGCTGTAAACATAATTTCTGTATAATTGATTCATTGATTCGTGCAGAACAGGGAGACGTAGAAAATGGTCTGGTATTTACAGGCGAATATATACACAGAATCAAAGAAATATTGCCAGTTAGAGAGATAATTTCTAGAATAAAATCGGAAGTTGCGGCAATAGATTAAATGAGAGGTGTTTGTTTTGACAAATAGAGTAGTTATTACTGGTTTAGGAGCAATTTCCCCTATTGGTATTGGTAAAGATGCTTTTTGGCAAGGTCTTCTTGCAGGTAAAAGCGGTATAGATAAAATTACACATTTTGACGCTAGTGATTTTAAAGCTCAGATTGCAGCAGAAGTAAAAGATTTTAATGCTGCTGATTTTATCGATAGAAAAGAAGCAAAACGCATGGATAGATATACTCAATTTGCTATTGCAGCAACTAAACTTGCGTTTGAAGATGCAAATATGGATTTATCTAAAGAAGATAAAGAACGTATTGGCGTATTTATTGGTAGTGGTATTGGTGGTATTGAAACATTACATGATCAATACAATACTATATTCACTAAAGGTCCAGGTCGTGTAAGTCCTTTCTGCGTGCCTATGATGATTAGCAATATGGCAGCAGGCATGACTTCTATTACATTTGGTCTTCAAGGTCCTAGCGTTTGCCCTGTAACAGCTTGTGCAACTGGTACAAATGCTATTGGTGATGCTATGCGTGTTATTCAACGCGGTGAAGCAGATGTAATGGTTGCTGGTGGTACAGAAGCTTGTATTTCTCCACTTCCAGTAGCAGGTTTTGCTTCCATGAAAGCTCTTTGCACAGACATGAACGACAATCCACAAAAAGCTTCTCGTCCATTTGATAAAAATCGTAGTGGTTTTATCATGGGTGAAGGTGCTGGTATTGTTATTTTAGAAAGCTATGAACATGCAGTAGCTCGTGGTGCTGAAATTTATGCTGAGCTCGCAGGTTATGCTTCAACTTCTGATGCTTATCATATGACTAGCCAGATCCAGAAGCAAAACAGTCTGCTCGTTGTTTCACAAATGTAGTAAAAGATGCAGGTCTTGAATTAACAGATATTGATTATATCAATGCTCATGGTACATCTACTCCATTGAATGAAAGAACTGAAACAGCAGCTATTAAACGTGCTTTTGGTGATCATGCGTATAAATTATCTATCAGCTCTATTAAATCCATGATAGGACACCTTCTCGGTGCTGCTGGTGGTATTGAATGTATCGCTACAGCTTTAGCTGTTAAAAATGATATTATGCCTGCTACAATCAACTATGAAACTCCAGATGAAGAATTAGATTTGGATTATGTACCAAATGTTGCTAGAGAAAGAGTTATCAATGCAGCTATTTCTGATTCTTTAGGTTTTGGCGGTCATAATGCAGCTATTTTATTGAAAAAACTTAAGTAAATCAGGTTTTATAAATGAATTTATCAGAAAAACGCAAACAAAAATTAGGAGAATTAGTCGTTAGATTAGGTGTCAAGTTCAATGATTTAAATTTATTAAATCAAGCTTTGACACATACCTCGTATGCTAATGAGGCTAAAGACCATAGTCTTCATAATGAGCGTTTGGAGTTTTTAGGTGATGCTGTTTTAGAATTAGCTTCTAGCACATATTTATTTAAAACTTTTACGCAAATGCCTGAAGGTGAAATGACAAAAGCTCGTGCCTCTGTTGTTTGTGAGACAAGTTTAGCGAAACTTGCTATGAATTTAAATGTTGGGCAATATTTGTTATTGGGTAAGGGCGAACGCTTAACTGGTGGAGAACATAGACCATCAATTTTAGCAGATGCTTTTGAGTCAATTATTGGAGCTATTTATTTAGACCAAGGTTGGCAGACTGCCTACGAATATGTGCTTGATAAATTAAATGAAGAATTTATTGCTGTAAAATATGGATATAATTTAAAAGATTATAAGACTATTTTGCAAGAAGTAGTGCAGGCAAAAGGACAACATGTTGAGTACAAATTATTGGCAGAAACAGGTCCAGACCATGCAAAAACTTTTGAATTTGCTGTAGTTATTGATAAAAAAATTGATGGCAAAGGAAAAGGCACTACTAAAAAAGAAGCTGAACAACATGCAGCTTATGAAGCATTAAAAAAATATGGTATAGAGAAATAAAAAAAGGTTAAGACAGATGATGAGATATACTCATTTGTCTTAACCTTTTTTACTTGATGGTAAATATATGGTAAATATTTTATTTTGAAGAAGATGAAAAATTTTTTTCAATTTTAGATAATAATTCTAATAATAAAATATTTTCTTCTTTAGTTAAGCTTTTTTCTACATCAGAAATTACAGAAATATCCACTTCATTTAAAGTATCAATAAGCTCGATACCTTTATTTGTTGTAGATAAAAAAAATGCTCTTTTATCGTTAGGGTTGGAAGCTCTCTTAATTAATTCTTTTTGTTCTAATTTGTCGACAAGAACTTTTACATTATTAGGGTCTTTTTGGATAATATCAGCTAATTTTTTCTGAGATATATTTTTATTGATGTGAATTTGATTTAATACTACCCATTGCTCTGGAGTAATATTATATGGGGAAAATTTATGTGTCAAATTTTGATGAATTTTTCTAGCTATGGTACAAATTGTATATCCTAAAGATTTTTCGAGAAACATTAAAATAACACCTCAAGTTTAAATATATTTTATTGTAACATAAAATATAAAGGTGAAGATAGATAAAGGAGTCTAAGATATTTAGACTCCTTTTTTATATTTAGATATTTATTTTATAGAATTAGCGATGGCTCTATCTATTTCTAATGATAAGTTATTGAGATAATTATCAATGCCTTTTTGACCTAGATAAAATGGATTATTTTCTATGAAAGTAGAATTTACTACATTATTTAATTTAGCATAACCGTTATCAGCGAATAAATGAGCAGTAGTTTCAACAACTACATTATTATCTTGACAATATTGAGAAAAATGTTCTAGGGAAGATTTATATTGGACTTTGTTTTCCATAGATTTAGGAATACCTGTGCCACCCCATTGAGCAGCCATATAAGTTTTACCTTGAGTTTTTACAGGAAAGATAAAAGAAACACAACCAGGAGAATGACCAGGAGTGGATACGACAGTAACAGTAGTATCACCTAAGGTAATTTGTTGTCCGTCTGTTAAAAATTCATCTACAGTACATTTTGGTGAACGAGAACCATTTACTCCATCAAAAGTATTATTCATATAATAAAAATCAGTGTTGCTCATAAAGATTTTAGCATTATATTTATCTTTTAAATATTGTGCTCCACCATAGTGGTCACCGTGACCATGAGATATTAAGATATATTTTAAATTTAATCCTAATTTTTTCATGCCATCAATGATTAATTGGGTGTCGTTATTATCCCACATTGAATCTATGAGTATGATTCCATCAGAAGTTTGTAATGCCCAAGCTACAACGCTTTTTGTACCTATACAATAAAGATTATCAAAAACTTTTGTAGGAGTTAGAGGAGTATTATCAAATAATTCACTAGGTAAATTAGGTGGTGGGGCTGTTTGCGATTTATCTTGTGCATAAGCAACATTAGATAATAAAATACAACAGCAAAAGAGTGTAAATAAAATATTTTTTGCTTTGGCAATATAATACATAAAAAATCTTCTTTTATAATAGTACGTATACGTATAAAATTATATTAGTATGTATACGTATTATTGTCAAATAATAATTTTATTTATTTAATAATTTTATTGACATTATTAGTTTAAATATGATAGAATTTCAAGATGTAAGCCTTAAGAAATTAAGGTTTCCCAACCGCACAAAAAGGTTTATAAATAGTCTTTGACTAACCGTAATTGGCGAGTATTAATTAAGGTAGGTGTAATTGAATGTACGCTATTTTCCAGACAGGCGGAAAACAGTATCGTGTTTCCGAAGGTGACGTTATCACTGTTGAAAAATCGCAGCTAATGAAGGCGATGTTGTAACTTTTGATCAGGTTTTAACTGTTGTTAATGATGCAGATGTTAAAGTTGGTACTCCAGTTGTTGAAGGTGCTAAAATCACTGCAAAAGTTGAAAAACAAGATAAAGCTAGAAAAATCTTAGTTTTCAAATACAAAGCTAAATCCAACTATCGTCGTCGTCAGGGTCATCGTCAGCCTTTCACTAAATTAACTATTGAAAAAATCGAAGCATAATGATAAAAATATCTGTAATGCGTCAAGATGATGATAAAGTCATCGGTCTTTTAGTAGAAGGACATGCAGGAGCAGGCGCATATGGTCAAGATATTGTATGTGCTGGGATTTCTGCATTGGCTCAGTCAGTTATTTTAGGTTTGGCAAAACATTTACATCGTGAAATAAATTATGATGTAAAGCCCGGATATTTAAGTGTGGCTCTGAAAGATAAAGCTGATGATTTAACAGAAGCTGTCTTTGCTGTAGCTGTACTTGGTTTTGCGGAAATAGAGAAATCTAATCCAAAAAACGTTTCTGTTCTAAATATCAGGAGGTGAATTTGAATGTTCAATTTTGATTTACAGCTTTTCGCTCATAAAAAAGGTGTTAGTAGTACTCGTAACGGTCGTGATAGCGAATCTAACGTCTTGGCGTTAAAGAACATGCTGGTACTATCGTTACTGCAGGTAGCATTTTAGTTCGTCAGAGAGGTACTCATTTCCATCCAGGTGCTAACGTAGGCATCGGTAAAGATGATACTTTATTCGCTAAAATTGCTGGTCGTGTTGCTTTCGAACGTAAAGGTCGTTACAACCGTCAAATCAGTGTATATGCTGAATAATTAAGAAATAAAGTCGTAGCCTTTTATTATAAAGGGTTACGGCTTTTTTGTTTTTATAAGCGTACTAAAAACGTACTATTATATTCAAGTTTATATATTTTGATGTAATTGTTGTAGTTTTTCAGCTAATTCATTTTGTTTATTTGGATATAAATGAGAATAGGTTTTTTAAAGTTGTTTCAATTTTTTCATGTCCTAGACGTTCAGCAATCATCAATGGCGAATAACCTTGTTCAATCAATAGTGAAGCGTGGGAATGTCTAAAATCATGAATGCGAATAGTTTTTAATCCTACTAATTTAATATAATGTTTAAGCTTATTAAATAAAACAGTTGGCGAAACTTCAAATAATAAATCATGTGATGTAATAAAATCTTTTTGAATATAATTTTTTACAATATCAACTAAAAATTTTGGTAGTGTGATAGTACGTTTACTCTTTTCAGTTTTTGGTGTGGTTATCATTGGCTTGTAGTTTTGAATATAAACCATATTTCTAGTTATGTGTAATAGATTATTTTCAAAATCAAAATCACAAGGGCGAAGGGCTAACAGCTCGCCACGTCGTATACCAGTCCAAAATAAAATATTAAATATAGTGTAATATGGTTCATCAGTATTAACTTTTTTTATAAATTGATTAAATTCGTCTAGTGTAAAAAAGTTTAACTCTTGACCTTTTTTTCGAACCTATTGGGTCGCAAAGTTTAACAGGTTTTCGGCAAATTATAATATCTAACTGCAAAATTAAATATACAAGATATTTGAGTATTGATAGCCCTTAAATACTGATTAGCTTTAGAATTGGTATCATCTTTAATAGTATTTTGCCATTGTCTAATATTGGTTGGTGTGATTTTATTTATGGCGGTATCTTTAAAATAAGGCAATACATATTTTTCAATGATAGTCGTTTTGGTGTATAAAGTAGATGCTTTTATTCTTGATTTACAATCATCTAAGTATATAGCTACTAGCGAGCTAAATTTCATGTCGCAAGTTCCCGCCATACGTTCGAGAAATTCACGCTCAAAGGCTTGGGCTTCTCGTTTAGTGGTAAAGCCTTCTTTCTTCTTTTTCTTGCGTGTACCAGTCCAATCAGTATAATAAAAAGTCGTGAACCATGTTCCACGTTGTTCGTTTTTGTAAACAGGCATAAAAAAAATCATTCCTTTCAAGCTAAAAAATCGTATACTTAATAAGCCTACCATTTACCAGCTTTAAAAAGAATGATATAATTTAGTTGCTCATAAATTTTCAGTCTAGTTAAAAACTGGAATGGTAAGAAGTAGCCTCTTGTTATGTTGGTAGCATAGCGAGGGGCTATTTTTTTATCTAGTTTTAATTTAGATTTTTTTTACATGGTCTTGTAGCCATTGTGTTAGTTCTTCACAACTCATTTTACTGGAAGCAATATCAATGATGATATTTTCTAATTCAATACTTTCATAATCCAATAAAATATCATTGATGTATAAATAGACTAGCATACTGTGGATAGCAGTTCGTTTATTACCGTCATTGAATGGGTGATTTTTAGTCAATCCATAACAAAGTCTAGAAGCTTTATCAAATATTGTTGGATATAAATCTTGACCTGCAAAACTTTGAAATGGTGAATTTACTGCTGATTGAAGTAAATTCATATCATGGATACCGCTTTCCATTCTATATCTATCAGTAAGTTGCTGATGAAAGTCTAAGATATCATCAAGTAAAATATTTATAATTTGTTTTTCTGTATTCATTTATTTGCTAAATCCTTATATAATTGGTCATTAATTTCCATAAAATAAGCTGAAGCTTCTTTCATTTTTTTTGCTAGTTCAGGACTATTTTTACTTGTGATAATTTTAATCTTAGCATCTGGTACTGGTTTGTTTGTAATATTTTCCATATAAACTCACCTCAATTCAATAAATTAATTGTCATTACAATAAAGTTATTTACTTTGCTTTACGCTGATGAAACGCTATAACAAAATATTTTGCATTATTACCGCCATAAGTTTTTATATTGTGGCGGTTTTAGTTTAACTGGTCGAATTCGACTAGTTTAAAAGGGTAAACTTAATAAACTGCCAATACTTTATCAAATCATGACAAAATATGAGCCGTTTTAAGCCGTTTTCTTTTATTAGTACTTATGATTGTACCTGTGGTTATATTATGACCTTCACAGTGTAATACCATAATCAATAATTCAAATTCAAAATATCGCCCCAATATCTTTATTGGTGGCGGTTTTTTTATTTAACTGACCAGGTATTCATAAAATCAAATACATATTTTAATAATCAATTGCCCGAGCAAAGCAATCAATTATTTGATGCATAAATAGGTACTTGCCCGATGTATCTATTTATTTTTTGACATATCATATTCATTATTTAGTTTTAATAATTGTTTATCTATACCTAAAAATTTGCTAAGTTCGTTTTGAATATTTAACATTTTTTGTATTTCTTTATTTTTTTCATCTATTGATAAATTAGTTTTATCAAAACAAATATCATCTATTCTACGGTCAGTTAAAATAATAATATTTAATATATAAGATGAGAATAAACTTTTTTGGAAAATATTTTTTTTCTTGTCTTCCATTGTTTTATTTAACGCATTTATCGTTGAAACAATATGAGATTTATTAAGAGAAAAATTATAATTAAGTTCTAAAAACGAACAATAGATATTTTTTTCATCAATATTATTTATTACAAACTTCGTAAATTTTTTAATTCATTAGGATTTAATTAAATCGTTTAATTTCCTTTTTTAGTCGTTCATCTTCATCTGCTGGCGTTCGTCCTAGTAAATCATCTAGCGATACATTTAATAAATCAGCTATTTTTATTAGCATTTCTAGTTTTGGTTCTCTTTTTTGATTTTCATAAGCTGTATAAGTGTTGTATGGAACATCTAAAGCGTCAGCAAATTCCTTTGCTGTTGCATATCCCGCTCGTTCCCTATAAATTCTTAGGTTTTTATCTAAATTCATTATATTAACCTCCTCATCATAATATAATTATAATCCCTATTTTGTATTAAATCAATATATTTTTATAATACATTTTAGGGATTTACTTTAAATAATTAATGATTTATCATGATACATATAAGGGATAAAATCGATATTTATTCCCTAATAAGTATGAAGAAGGTGGAAGATGTGAAACTAGATAAAAGCAAATTAGAATTAGCTATGGCAGATAAATGTTATTCAAAAACTAGACTTGTAGCTAATGCAGGTATCTGCTATTCAAGTTTAATCAAGTTACTCAATGGCAGAATGAAATTAACGCCCAAACACTAGGAAAAATAGCCAAAACGTTAGAGGTTAAACCAAAAGATTTATTAAAAGATGAGGACTAACCGCCAAAAAAGCAAATAAAAAAGCCCCTAGAATATCTAGGAGCTATCGAAAGGAAGTTAAAAACATGGATAATCAAAATAATTTGGTTCATATGTTCAAAAATCAAGTTGTTGTATCTAGTGTACAACTTGTAGAGCATTTTGACAAACGTCATTGTGATATTTTACGTTTACTCAACGCACTTCTGCGTTCAGCTAATAAGCAAAGGCTTTCTAAGCACTTTTTTTAAGTCGAATTATAAAGATGAAACAGGCAAAAATAACACTATGTATCTAATGGATAGGGACGGATTTAGCCTGCTTGTCATGAGTTTAAGGGTGAAAAAGCTTTAAAGTGGAAGTTAGATTTTATTGATGCCTTCAATGCTATGGAGCAAGAAATAAGAAACAATGAACATAAATTAAATACTGATTTAAAAGATAAACTATATAATACATCAATCAAGCTTGAAAAGGTAAAAATACTTCATAATAGACTTTTTGAAGAAAGTACGAACCAATCAGCGTTATTAAATGAAAAACGAGCTGAATTATTAAGATATAAAGCTTTTAGAGATTTAATAATAGCTAAACAGCTAGAAAATGACTCCGCTGGATTATCATATGACGACGTTGATGAAATCGACAATAGAATTTTCGGCGAGATAGATTAAAACTTATTAAATTATCATTCAGTGAAGTAATAGAAATTCTAAAATAAAGAAGTGATTAAATAAATGTTTTATGTACAAAACGGTATTGTAATTGATATGGCGGACTTTTTCCCATTTAATAAACATTCTATTGATGAGAAATTCCAAAGACTTCAATAAAGGATAGAAAGAGCTAAGATACTTAGAGCAAAATATAATAAAAAGAAACAAGATACCCGCCAAAAATATTCAGATTGGTGCTGACAGGATTTTTATTGAACTCTAGGAGAGTTTCTATACATGGATAATCTAATAACGATTAAAATCAAAGCTACGAGTTTTGACAGGCTCATAGATGAATTAAAGAGCTTAAAAGATATGTATTTAGACTTTAGCAATAATACAGATAATATTATAACTGGCTCATCTTTTCATATTATTGTCAAAGATTTAGAAACTTTAATAGCTAAATATGAATATAAAAAAAGCCCCTCGCACTAAGACAAGGAGCATAAAAAAATTAAAAGCAAGTAAATTTTATCATGAAAGGACTGAATTGAAAATATGGAAACTGTAAAAAGTCGATTTATAACTGCCAAAGAGATTGCTGAAGACTGCAATATATCTATTTCAAAGGCTTATGAACTTATTAGAGAAATGAATAAGGAAGTAGAAGCAATGGGCAAAATCACGCTAAAAGGCAAGATAAACCGCCATTTCTACGAGAAAAAATAAATCCTACTGATTGATATAGCATAAAAAAATAGCCCCGTTATTGGGGCTATAAATTTATTCTGTAGTAGCTGATGAAACGCTACAACAAAACAAGGAGATGACACAATGAACAATAAATCAATACCGCCAATCTATGAAAATTTTACACAGTTAAACAATGGAGAAATTCCACAGTTTGACTATATAAAAATATATCATTCATTCTTGAAATTGAAAGCAAATGAATTAATATTGTTTTCTCTATTATATCAGGAATGCGAAGCAGATGCAGTATATAAAAAAGGATTAAATTATCTTTATAAACGGACTAATACAACTAAGCATACAGTTTTACGTTGTTTAAGTGTTCTCATTGATAGAAATTTGATTACAAAGAAGCAAGGCACGAACAGAAATCCTAGCGAATACCATATAAATTATCAAGTTTTACAGCAATATATAGACCAGTAGACAGGGGGCAGGCACAATGGCGGGTGATGCAAAAGCTAACATTAACGAAAATATTAAAAAAGCTAATATAGATTATTTAAAGTCAACAACTTTTATTAAATATTATTTGCCTTTCTTCAAATTAGGTTTAAATGCTGATGAACTTCATACATTAAACCTAATATTTAGTTTTGAAGCAGATAATAAAATATATATAGGTAGTTCAAAATATTTATGCGATATGTTAAATTACTCAAAACCTCGAGCTTTAAGAATTTTAAAAAGTTTAACCGATAAGGGTTATTTAAAAAAAGAAGCTAGCAACGGTCGAATTAATAGCATATATAAAATAAATCATATGTTCTTATATCAGCAAATTAAAAACAATGAAAATTATTCACAGTTAGCTGATAATAAACAGTTACAAAATGTTACGGTTAACAGTAATAAAATGTTACGGTTAAATAATTCTAACAGTAACGAAACGTTACCGATACAGTTACAAAATGTTACGGTTAACAGTAACGATTTATTACCCAATAAGAATATATATAAGAATAATAATAAGAATATATATGCTCATTTAGAAAATGAGCAAGTATATAATCACGAAGATGATAAACAAAAAGAAGATGATAACCATTCTTCTAATATCATAAAGCAGGATACTAAGAATAAGGCTATCAAAAAACAGAATAAAGAACTAAATGAGTTGCAGGAAAAACAGTTTGATAAGTTTTGGCAAGCATACCCGAAAAAGGTAAGCAAGAAAGAAGCTCAAAAGTCATGGAATAAAATCAATCCTTCTTTAGAGTTATTCGAGAAAATACTCAAGGCTTTAGAAATAGTCAAACAAACTGGACAATGGAATACAGACAATGGAAAATTTATTCCTTATCCTGCAACGTGGTTAAATCAAGAGCGGTGGACTGATGAAATAAAGATGATGCAGGATATTAAACCAGTGATTGAGCCAAAATTGAAAATAAAACCAGTTTGTGAAAATAATGTTGGAGAATGAATTTTTAAAAATGGACAAACGTTTTATAAACTGAAATATATCTGAACAGTTCGAGATAAAGCCACCATGAATATTTTGTCATGTTTTCGAT
>ENA-OQIO01000521-OQIO01000521.1-human-gut-metagenome-genome-assembly--contig:-NODE-521-length-20450-cov-3.974659_pt1 | contig 20450 bp, 20 predicted proteins | sample MGYA00242573_ERZ504737 | MGnify/ENA primary metagenome ERZ504737 (study PRJEB26092, sample SAMD00036203) | human gut metagenome | host: Homo sapiens | study: EMG produced TPA metagenomics assembly of...
TCGATCGATGCTCAGACGTACGTAGCTGTAACATCGATCGATGCTCAGACGTACGTAGCTGTACATCGATCGATGCTCAGACGTACGTAGCTGTACATCGATCGATGCTGAATCTTTGCTTTTACCCGAAATATCTCATATTCTTTCTCCGCCTTTTTCATAGCCATATCATGTGATACTTTCCCCTTACCTTCAAGTACCTCTCTTCTGTTATTTCTTAAAAATTGATTTGTCTGCTCTACCCAATCTTGCATACTCATCAATACTTCATCTTCAGCCATCAACTCTGCATAATCAATAAACATTGTAACAAGCCTATTTAAGCGTGATAATTCTTTTTCATTTAGGTAATTCTTTGCAACACTAATATCTCTTTTCAAAATTTTACCATCCGGAGCATCTTTCCACGTAGTAAGTCCCATAGCAGGTTTCTCAGCATTTACTCGTTCATAAACTAATTCTGCCGCTGTCTTTCCGGTAACTGCAAAATGAAGCTTATTTTGAACAAAAGCATAAAAAGCTTTTGTGATATCGCTATTTTTATCATAATCATAACTACACTGTTCAAATACATCTGTAATTTTTTGATATGCTCTCCGTTCACTGGCTCGTATTTCACGAATACGTTCCAATAATTCATCAAAATAATCTTTTCCAAACGGCTTACCATTTTTAAGCATATCATCATTAAGAACAAATCCTTTAGTAATATAGTCCTTTAATGTTTTTGTTGCCCATTGACGAAACCTTGTAGCTTTCTTAGAATTAACCCGATATCCGACCGCTATAATTGCATCTAGATTATAAAATTCCGGTTCTCGCTTGACCTTTCTATTTCCTTCCATTTGAACTATTTCCATTTTGGAAACAGTTGCCTCTTTAAAAAGTTCTCCTTCCTCAAATATATTAGATAAATGTTTTGAAATCGCCGGTACATTGACATCAAATAATTCTGCCATTGCCTTTTGCGTCATCCAGAATGTCTCATCTTTAAAAACAACATTAACACATATATTAGTATCCTCCACTTGATACAAAACAATTTCATGTTCTTGAATCATGTACATCTATCCTTTCTATTCTTTTCAAGCTTATCTAATATCACTAATTCAGATCAACTGTAATAATTACGTTTTTCTCAATTGGGGAATTCAATTTCCCTAATTGACGCAGTTTAGGCAAATTTTGCCTAAACAGTTCACAATTTGCATTTTCCTTCATTGTTCTCAAAAAACTTTATAATCTGTTTTACTGACACGGGATAATAACAATTAGCATCCACACCTACATCATACCTTGTAATTCCATCTACTTTATTCTGAAAATTATATTCCTCACGTGCATGTATATGTCCATGCAGTTGTATACTTCCGCTGTTCTTCTTCGGCCATGACAACATTGGATAGTGCATTAATGCAAAATACACTCCATTTAATGACACTGTTTTGAAATCACAAATCTCCTCAAATAATTCAGTATCATATTTCTTGTCATGATTTCCTTTAACCAGAATCTTCTTTCCGTTCAGCTTGCTAATCAATTCATTTGCTCTATCCCTCGGTAGATGATGACTGATGTCTCCAAGAATATATACTGTATCATTTTTATGTACTACGGCATTTTATGCCCCACACATTCTAGAGCGTGTTTGGAAAAGGCTTTTCGTGAGCTGCGAGTCCCAGTTTGTGGGAGATTTTATCCGAATGAGGCGGCGTAGCGGCTACGGCAACCGAATGAGGGTAAAATATACCGCAAAGTGGGGCTTGCAGATTGCGGAAATGATTTTCAGACACGCTCTAGCATGGATCGGTATAAGATTGGATCCGGAACATTATCTTTGATTATGGAACGTTATCACGCGGGAGGAATTCCGATTGAAGAACTCCAGATGATGCCGCCAAAAGAGGTGGAATTACTTTTTTATCCTCAGAAAAATATTAAAAAGAAGGATATTCCACTTCCAGATTTCCAGTACTACTATGATAGGATTCATGCCCCAAACAGTCGAGTAAATATCTCTTACTGCTAATGTTTATGAAATGTTCTGTGAACAGAGAAAAATCTGGCTTTCGATGAAAAAAGATCCGGATTTTGAAGTTGATGGGTATAAGAATTTTATCTTTTTATCAAAAACAACAGGGAGAAATCTGTATCCTGTTAACATCAGGAAAACTCTACAACGAATAGTTAATATGAATGATACCAGAGAAATACAGCTTCCCAATATTTCGCCACACATATTACGCCACACGACATGTACAAGATATGCAGAAGCAGGAATGGATATCAAAACCAATCAGTATTTGCTCGGACAAAGTGATGTAAAAACGACAATAAAAGTATACAACCATGTAGATATGGAAAGAACAAAACGTGAGCTTGCGCGGGTTGAAAAATGGGAAAAAGATAATGCCGATGGTTACACCAAAATTTACACCAATTTGCAGTAATCATATAAAGAGTAGTGTAGATTTATGTGGATATTACACAAAATCATTGTGAAAAACAGCTAAAAAATATACTTGTATGCAGACTTATAATGAGTTATAATGAACAGGAATTTAAGGATAATTCTTCGGGGCGGGGTGTGATTCCCCACCGGCGGTATAGTCCGCGACCCATGGAAACATGGCTGAACCGGTGCGATTCCGTACCGACAGTATAGTCTGGATGAGAGAAGAGTGCAGCGTGTGTAAGCGTAAAATATAGATTTTCTGATTTTATATCAGGAAAGAAAAAGCACAGAGAGAACACCCCGGAAAGGATTTACTTTCCGGGGTTTTTTTACGCGAGCAACGAGCCAAAGTCCGTGCCTGCACGAGACCTTGGCGACTGCCGCGATAACTTGAGAAACTCGCGAAGCGTGTTTCTCATAGTTTTGTGTCAGGCTGCAGAAACCGGGAATTTCCTTTTGAGAAAGAAAGGAGATTGAAGAAAATGAACAACACAACAACAAAAGCAGCAGAGACTGCAAAAAAGGCCGGAACTACGAGAAATACAGGTGTCAGAACCATGGTGCAGATTGCCATGTTGGCGGCCGTAGCTACTGTTTTGATGCTCTGGGAGGTGCCGCTTCCGTTTATTGCACCGAGTTTTTATAAGATGGACCTGAGTGAAGTGCCGATCATGATCGGGGCGTTTGCGATGGGACCGCTGGCAGCGGCAGTGATCGAACTGATCAAGATTCTGCTGAACTTTGTCCTGAACGGAACAACGACCGCAGGTGTGGGAGAACTTGGTAACTTTATCATGGGATGCGCACTGGTTATGCCGGCTGGCTTTATTTATAAACAGGCAAAAACAAAGAAACATGCAATCATCGGTATGGCAACCGGAATCGTATGCATGGCAGTGGCCAGTGCTCTGGTGAATGGTCTGTTACTGCTTCCGGCTTACGGAAAAGCATTTGGTATGCCGGTGGATACCTTTGTGGAGATGGGAGCAGCCATCATTCCGGCGATCCACAGTCTGACAACGTTCTGCCTTTTCAGCGTTGCACCGTTTAATATTATAAAAGGTATTGTAGTTTCTCTGATAACTCTGGTATTATATAAACATATCAGCCGGTTGTTAAAAGGCTCTCAGGCATAATTGATCCGTCCTGTACAAGGAGCCTCCGACCGGGGTGGGAGGAATACCAGATGGGAAAAATCAATAAAGTAAACAAACAGACAACCAATCCATATCTGAATCTCTATGATCTGGATGTCGTGAATAAAGTAGGACGGGAAGGACACTATTATGTGGCATCCCGGGCGAAGACTGAGGATGACCTGAAACTGAGCCATATCGAAAATAATGATCCGGACGGTGTGGCCATCTACAGTCTCTACGGAGAAAAGAAAGACAGGGTAGTACTGATCCGACAGTTCCGTTATCCGCTGGGTGGTTATGTATATGAATTGCCGGCCGGACTGGTGGATCCGGGAGAGAATTATCACACCGCAGCGATCCGGGAACTGAAAGAAGAGACCGGACTGAAGCTGGAGCCGATCGTGGTGGATGACATATATCAGAAGCCTTATTATACATCCGTCGGTATGACAGATGAGTGCTGCGGAACAGTTTACGGATATGCTTCCGGTGAGATCAGTAAAAAATACATGGAAGACAGCGAAGAAATTGAAGTGGTTCTGGCAGACCGGAAGGAAGTGGCACGGATCATGAAAGAAGAACGGGTAGCGCTTCTGTGCGCCTATATGATGATGCACTTTCTTCACGATGAAGAACCCTTTGCGTTCTTACATGCCAAAGAAAAATAAATCCGTACCAGGTGCGTAAAACAGGTCAGTGATATTCACGAAAAAGAGACAGAGGAGAACTATTATGGAATACTGGGATATCTACGATGAAAAGAAACAGAAAACCGGCCGTACGATGAAGCGAAACGACTGGAACATGAAACCGGATGAATACCATCTGACGGTGCTTGGTGTGCTGAAACGTCCGGATGGCCGTTATCTGATCACCCAGAGAAAGCTGGACAAAGAATGGGGTGCCGGCTGGTGGGAAGTACCGGGAGGCGGAGTCAACGCGGGAGAAGATTCCAGGGACGCAGTGATCCGCGAGATCCGCGAGGAGACCGGAATTGATGTGAGCCAGGCTGCAGGCGGCTACGCATTTTCCTATAAACGGGTGAATCCGGAGGAAAAAAACAACTATTTTGTGGATATCTACAATTTATTCTGGACTTTGTGGATAACGATGTGAAAGTACAGCCGGAGGAAGTGGAAGGCTTTAAGATCGCCACACTCGAAGAGATCCGGGCATTTGCCAGGAAGGGATTTTCCTGCATTATGACAGTATGAAAGAAGTATTCGATTAGAGCGTGTCTGAGAAAATATAAGAAGCAGTTATTTCTGTACATCAGTAAGTGTACAGAAATAACTGCTTTTTCACTTTACCGGAAACTGCTTTTCTGTAAAGTAAAAACACTCTGTGAGGATGCGCACTGCGGCGTATAAGGCAGATGTCGCAGGCGCGGGAATGTGGCAAGACACATTCTTTGTTTCATGCAGGAAGGAACGAACTGTCAGCCCGCAAAGAAAACAGCTCATGAAGATGGATACGATGGCATCCGGGGGACAGAATCGGTGATGTTGGTAAATACATACAAAAAACAAAGATAAAAATTATGCTTTTTAGCAATGGATTTTTCAGGAAAAAAGCTATAAACTCAACTTATGATTAAGATACAATCAAAAGTAAAGAACGAAACTCAATGTATCCACAGAAGAAAAAGATTCATGTGGATAACAGATAACAGAAAAAAGAAAGAGGAGGATATTTACCATGAAATTAACACTGGATGGAATCAAAGATTGTCAGGCATGGGAAAAAGCAGGTATCAAACTGCCGGGGTACGATGTGGAAGCAGTATCGAAGAAAGCAAAAGATGCACCGGGATGGGTACATTTTGGAATCGGGAACATTTTCCGTGTTTTCATTGGTGGAATTGCAGACGGACTTCTGGAAGAAGGTGTCCTGGATCGAGGCATTACCTGTGTGGAGACCTTTGATTACGATGTGATAGATAAGATCTATAAACCTTATGACAATCTGAGTCTGAGCGTGATCCTGCACGGTGACGGAACCAGAGAATACAAAGTTATGGGAGCGTTGGCAGAGGCGGTAAAAGCACAGTCATCCGATCCGGAACAGTGGAACCGTCTGAAGGAAATCTTCAAAGCAAAATCACTGCAGCTGGTTTCTTTCACGATCACAGAAAAAGGCTATGCCCTGCAGAAAGCAGACGGCAGCTGGTTCCCGTTTGTGGAAGCAGACATCAAGAACGGCCCGGACAGAGCCACCGGAGCAATGGCGGTTCTGACAGCGATGTTATATGAACGTTATAAAGCAGGAAAATATCCGATCGCTCTGGTTTCCATGGACAATTGTTCCAAAAACGGCGCGAAACTGCGGGAGTCTGTACTGACGATGACCGAAGAATGGAAGAAACACGGTTTTGTGGATCAGGATTTTATGGATTATGTGAGTGATGAAAGCATAGTTGCCTTCCCGTGGACGATGATCGACAAGATCACCCCACGTCCAAGTGAACAGATTGCAGCAGATCTGGAAGCGATTGGTGTAGAAGATATGCAGCCGGTGATCACCGGAAAGAAGACCTATATTGCTCCGTTTGTCAATGCGGAGAAACCACAGTATCTGGTCATTGAAGACAGCTTCCCGAACGGTCGCCCGGCACTGGAAAAGGGATTTGGCGTATATATGGCGGACAGAGAAACCGTGAATCTGTCTGAACGCATGAAAGTGACAGTATGTCTGAATCCGGTACATTCTGCCACCGGTCCGCTGGGTGTGGTACAGGGATATGAACTGTTTGCGCATATGTTAAATACAAACGAAGACATGATGAAGATGGCACGGATGATCGCCTACGACGAAGGCCTTCCGGTCGTTCCGAACCCGGGCATCCTTTCCCCGCAGGCATTTGTGGATGAACTGTTTCATGACCGGTTCCCGAATGAATATCTGGGTGATACCAACATGCGTCTGTCAGTAGATGTATCTCAGATGGTTGGTATCCGCTTTGGCGAAACCATCAAGGCTTATGTAAAGAAATTCGGAGATGCTTCCCGTCTGACTGCTATTCCCCTTGGAATAGCCGGATGGCTGCGCTACATGCTGGGTGTAGACGACAAAGGAAATACATATGAGCTTGCTCCGGATCCTATGAACGAAGAGATTCAGGAACAGTTCAAAGATATCGTGGTTGGAAAACCGGAGACTTTTACGAATCAGCTGAAACCGATTCTTTCCAACGAAAGACTGTTTTTCACAGACCTGTATAAAGACGGTGTGGGAGAAAAATTGAGACCATGTTCCGTGAGATGCTTGCGGGACCGGGAGCCGTGAAAGCTACGATCCATAAATATGTAAACCGATAAAATAATGAAAAGGAGAAAAGGGCTGCTGTTCGGTAGGATATTATTCTGCCGGCAGCAGTCTTTTTGATTGCATTGCATACCAATAATTGGTTCGGTGGACCAATTTTGATTTACACGGGCAACGAGCCAAAGTCTGTGCCTGCACGAAAAACTCGCGGAGAGTGTTTCTCATAGTTCAAGCTGTGTGGATAGGACATCCGGGGAAAAAGTAAACGGGCAAAAGCTGCTTCCATATATTGTAGTAGAATGAAAAGTCATCAGGGAAAGAACATGAATAATCAGAAAACCGGCAACACTTTAAATCTTGCTCTTGATGCCACATCCCGGGAACGGGAAGCATCGATGAATCTGAACGCAGGGTATGAAAAAGACACACAGAGGTGGAAGCTGATCATTCGTTACTTCGGGGCGGCAGCGGAGCTGGAGACGGATGAGATTGTTATTACACCACTTCTTGGAAATTATGGAATTGCAGATATTCCACAGGATCAGATCGAAGGGTTTGCACAGAATCCAGCGGTAGAGTATATCGAAGCACCGAAGAGATTGTATTTTGCCGCATATGAAGGCAGGCAGACTTCCTGTGTGAATCCGGTCCAGAATCAGTCGCCGTATCTGTTTGGTAAAGGGATTCTGATTGCCTGTATCGATTCGGGCGTGGATTATACGCATCCGGACTTTCGGAACGTGGATGGATCCACACGGATCCTGCGGCTGTGGGATCAGTCGATCCCGGGCAATCCCCCCAAAGGGTATCGGATCGGCAGTGAGTACACACAGGAGCAGATCAATCGGGCACTGGAAGCGAATACGATGGCAGAAAGAGAGGCATTGGTTCCAAGCATAGATACGAGTGGTCACGGGACGGCTGTACTGGGGATCGCAGCGGGAAATGGAAGAGAAAGTCAGGGAACGGAGCGTGGCGTAGCGCCGGAGAGCAGTCTGCTGGTGGTGAAGCTGGGGATCCGGAATCCGAATGGATTTCCCAGAACCACAGAACTGATGCAGGGGGTGGACTATGCGATCCGCACCGCACAGGAGCTTCAGATGCCGGTGGTGATCAATCTGAGCTTCGGAAACAGTTATGGAGCACATAACGGAACATCTCTGTTAGAAACGTATCTGAATCAGGCGGTTGGATATGGTCGTGTGACACTCTGTGTGGGAACCGGTAATGAAGGAAATCGAGCAGGACATACGGCGGGCCGCGTACGGCAGGGAGAAAATTATGAGGCAGAACTGGGGATCGGAACTTATGAACCGGCTATGAACCTGCAGATCTGGAAAAACTATCAGGACCAGATGGAGATTTCCCTGGTACATCCGGACGGAACGATTATCGGTCCGCTGGAACAGACGCTGGGAACACAGAGATACCGGCATGCCGGAACACAGCTTCTGATTTATTATGGAAAACCGTCTCCTTACAGCACTTCGCAGGAAATCTACATCGATTTTCTTCCCACAGAAAGTTATATTGACAGCGGCATCTGGCGTATACGTCTGATTCCGCGCCGTATCCTGCAGGGAGAATTCTCCATGTGGCTTCCCGGCGGAAAAACCGTAGGGGAAGCCACCCGCTTCTACCGCCCGACCCCGGAAACCACACTTACGATTCCATCCACCGCGCTGTCTGCCATCTCCGTAGCAGCCTACGATTCCCGCCGCCAGTCTTACGCCGATTTCTCCGGCCGTGGTTACACCCGCCTCCCTGTTCAGATCAAACCGGACCTTGCCGCTCCGGGCGTCGATATCCGTGCACCACGTCCGGGCGGTGGTTATCAGACGGTCACGGGAACCTCCTTTGCAACACCCTTTGTCAGCGGAGCGGCAGCACTTCTGATGGAATGGGGGATTGTGCGGGGAAATGACCCGTATCTGTACGGGCAGAAGGTGAAGAGCTATCTGATCAACGGAGTAAAACAGCTGCCCGGGGAGACGGAGTGGCCGAATGCGAGAGTGGGATGGGGAGCACTTTGTATAGCTCAGAGCATTCCAAAATGAGTTATCCTGCATAGAGATTGATTTCATAAAAATATATCGTATGATGCAATTGTAATTTGAACAAGATATATACGGAGGAATATGCATGGAAAATGAAATAGTATTATTTGAAACAGAAGATCATGAAGTCAAGTTAAATGTTCCAGTGGAAAATAATACAGTATGGCTGAACAGAAAGCAACTGGCAGAGTTGTTTGGCAGAGATGTTAAGACGATAGGAAAGCATATTAATAATGCTTTAAAGGAAGAGTTGGATAATTCAGTTGTCGCAAATTTTGCGACAACTGCTTCTGATGGAAAAGTATATCAGGTAGAGCATTATAATCTTGATATGATTATATCAGTAGGATATCGGGTAAAATCTCGCAGAGGCGTAGAATTCCGAAGATGGGCAAATGATATTTTAAAACAATATATTCTTAATGGTTGCGCAATAAATGAAAAGCGTTTAATTGCCCTGGAGAAAACGGTAGACATACAGACTAAAATGTTAGCGTGTACATTGGAAGTTGAAGAAGAGGCTATATTGAAGACAGTAAGTCTATATACAGAGGCGTTGACGCTGTTGGATCAATATGACCATCAAACGATTGAAAAACCAGAAGGAAATCAACCAATATAAAAGATCATCCTATGCGGATGGCTGTAAGCGAATCGCAGCGTCTCTATTTTTGGAATTTTTGGATAGAAATAATTTTTTTGTATAAAAATGGAGAAAAAAGAATAAGTGACGGTGCATTGGTGGCAATAACATTGATGATTGCTGAATCAGATCCTGTGGAAAAAGATATCATGGTTAATTTGGTTATAAATTTATTAACATTATAAATTCGGGAGATATTAGTAAAGAGGGATACATGGAATATCGAAGCATGCAATCTGGATTTGTTGCGTAGGTTAGTAAGAAAATTAGAAAAAGAAAATATAGAATATGATCCTGAATAGGGTGACAGAATCATCAAACATTATATTACAAGAGATATGTTATTGAAGATAACCTGAATGCCATTGTGTGTTCAGTGGTAAGACAGCTGCTTGATATGACGGATTCTTTCAAGAAGAAACTGGACAAGCAGAGTCGCATCAGCAGACAGGACAATATGCTTCTGGCAGAGAAGCTTGCTGGACTACAGCAGGCATTGAGTGTGATGAAGAAGTATTCTGATGCAGAGAAACTGACACAGAAAATAGTGCAGGAACTGATTGATAAGATTATTGTTATGGATCCGGAGCATGTGGAGATTGTCTGGAAATTTAAGGATGAGGTTAGAAATAAAATAGGAGAATTTGTAGCAATGACGTAACATCCTCGGGAACCCCTATGTACAGCACAAAGTCTCCCTGAAATATAAAAAACCCCGATCCCACGGACCAGTAAAGACAAAGCTCCGGGGGATCGGTTTACTATATCAGGGAAGCTGTTGGCTGGCTTTCTTTGCACTTTTCCGGTTCAGCCAGAGGAAGAAACCGATGTTCAGACAGATACCGACTGCTGTGGACACCGGAGCTGCAAGGCCGATTTTGGTCAGGCTGGCATTCGGCTGGATACTCATATAATAGGACAGGGGAAGTCGGATCAGAAGAGTCTGGATCAGTCCCTGGCACATCACCCAGAAGGTTTTGTCATTTCCGTTAAAATATCCGATCATACTGAACAGCACGGCAGTAAGCAGTGTTTCCGGGGCAAAACCTTTCAGGTAGGCGTAGGCGTTCCGGATAACGGCACTTTCGGTAGTGAAGAAACCGGAGAGAACATCGCCCTTTAACAGCACGAGAGCGAAGACAAAACAACCGAAAAACAACCCCACACCGATACCGGTAAACATGGATTGTCTGGCGCGCTTCTGATTGCCGGCACCCACATTCTGAGAAACGAAAGATGCCATGGACTGCATCAGAGAGCTTGGGATCAGCATGGCAAAGTTCACGATCTTACAGGCGACCCCGTAACCGGAGGAAGCTCGAGTCCCAGACGGTTCACAAAGGCACACAGAGCCAGAAAAGAAAGCTGCGTCAGGCACTCCTGCAAAGCCAGAGGAAGACCGATGGTAAAGAACTTTCCACACTGATCGTTCAGACGGAAATCAGACCTGCAGATCTTAAATGGCAGTTTCTTCTTTATCAGAAGAATAACCGCACACACCACACTGACAGCTTGTGCAAAAACGGTGGCGAGGGCTGCTCCGGCAGCATCCAGATGGAGTCCGGCAACGAGGATCAGATCACCGACGATATTGACGATACAGGCAACAAGAACAAAGAGCAGCGGTGACTTACTGTCCCCCAGACCACGGAAGATCGCAGCCATCAGATTATAGGCGACGATGAAGAAAATACCGCTTCCGCAGATACGCACATAACTGGTGGTCAGATCCACAGCTTCTGCAGGGGCCTGCATAAGTACGGCGATGGGATGTGCAAAAACAACCATCAGGAAAAATAAAACAATGGAAATTGCCGCAAAAACGATAACTCCGCCACCGATCACGAACCGATCCGTTCCGGCCTTTTTTCACCCAGATAACGGGCGATGAGAATAGTGATCGCAGTAGCAAACTGAATCACGACAAAAGTAACGAGATTTAGTACCTGGCTTCCCGTGGAAACCGCGGAAAGTCCGGAGGTGGAACCGAATCTTCCCACCACCAGTAAGTCAACGGCTCCATAGGCAGCCTGTAATACCAGCGCTCCCAGGATCGGAAGCATAAAGAGGGCAAGCTTTTTCAGAATACTGCCCTGTGTAAAATCATTTTTTGCATTTGTCAAGGTCAGGTCTCCTTTCACACATAATCTGATGTACCGCATCGATGGTGCGGATCGTACATTTCACATCTTCTTCCGGGATATCTTCCATAAAAGAGGTGAGAGTGGTAAAAACTGTTCGTTGTAGATGCGGGACAGTTCCCTACCGGCTTCTGTAAGAGAAAGATAGGTGATACGACCGTCTTCGGAAGAGGCAGCCTTTTTCAGATAGCCTTTGGCCTCCATCGCTTTCACCGTTCGTGTCACACCGGGTCTCGGCAGATCCAGTGCATCGCTGATATCCGATATCTTCGTCCGGACACCCTGCTTCTCCAGCATCTCAATAATATCCAGATAATGAATATACGCAGGAGTCACCCCCGCCGGCAGAGGCGGAAGCATTCCCCGGACCCGCTGCGCCAGATAACAGGCATCCATCATACGTTTCATAAGTTCAACGTTCATTGTGATACTCCTTTAATAGTTACTATTGGTAATTATCAACGATAATTATAAGAAGACAGAAAAGAAATGTCAAGAAATTATTCCAAGGTTACTGTTCACATTGCAGTTTCCGGTAAAATCAGGTAGAATAGAGCACAGGAATATGAATCATATATGGGGTAAACATGGATGAAGAAAAGAGAAAAACGAGTAGCCTATATCCTTCGGGCAGGGATGACGGTACTCACGATAATACTGATTATTTTGTTTTTCGGTATCATGTCGCTGGTCAGTGACCTCCAGGGAACGGCAAGGGTCGTAAACTACGCCGGACTGGTTCGCGGAGAAACCCAGCGGGTGATCAAACTGGAAATGTCAAAGGAGCCGGATGACGAGATGATAGCGACTGTGGAAGCGATCATCAACGGACTTCGTTTCGGAAGTGACGAACTGGATCTGGTACGGCTGGAGGATACAGAATTCCAGGGGAAAATGGATGAACTTGCAGCTTACTTTACGGAATTAAAAGAAGAAATCTCGAAAGTACGGCAAAAAGGCTATGAACAGACAGAAATAATCGGTATGAGCGAGAAGTTTTTCCAGATGTGTGATGAGGTAACCGGGATTGCGGAACGATATTCACAAAAAAGAGCGACTGCATTGAATCATCTTGAAAAGATTGTAGTTGCAGATATTGTCTGCCTGGTACTTCTGATCGGTGTAGAACTGCTTCGGGCACTCCGCTTTGCGGCACAAAACAGGATCCTGCGAAAGAAAATCTATCTGGATGAATCCACAGGCCTGCCGAACAAAAACAAATGCGAAGAGATCCTGAGCGATCCCACCCTCTCGGGGAAGAAGAGAGTACAGCCGTCTGTGTGTTTGATCTGAATAACCTGCGGATCATCAATAACAATCTGGGACATGACAAGGGAGACGAATATATCCGTTCCTTTGCCGAACAGCTTCGTCTCGCGGTAGATCCGGAAAACTTTGTCGGCAGGGACGGAGGAGATGAATTCATCGCGATTTTTCAAAAGACTGACCACTCGAAGATGCGGGAAACCTTAAAAAAGATCCGCACACAGATGGAAAACTACTCCGCAAAACACCCGGAGATGCCGATCAGCTATGCGGCAGGGTACGCAATCTCCCTGGACTTTGCCGGTTCCACCCTCCGGGAACTGTTCCGGCTAGCGGATAAAAACATGTACGTGGACAAAAACAGGGCAAAGATCGAAGAAGCGGCACAAAAACAGCAGAAAGCCTATGAACTGCTGGAATGGATCAAAAAAGAAAAATACCATTTTTCGGACTGTCTGTACTGCGATGCCCTGATGGATCAGTATGCGATCCTGCGGTCAAGCACCGGATACTTTCTCGCGGAAGACGGTAGTTATTCCGGGGCGGTGGAACAGATCGTGGAAGAACTGGCAACCGACCGGGTAAGAAAAGAATTCTGGGAGACCTTACAGCTGACCTCCCTGGAACAGCAGCTGACAAAGGACAACCCTCAGCTGGAGATTCCCTATCGTTACAAAAGAGAGAATGTGGTTCACCGGGGAAGAGTGATCCTGAGATTCCTGGATGCCACAGAAGATGGCAGACTACACCATTTTATCCTGGGACAGGAGAACTTCCGGGACAGCAGGCAGCACCTGATGGATGAAAAACAGGAACTGATCCGCTATTACGAGCAGATGAAACAGTCTATTCTGGAAAACAGCAATTATGTAGACGCATTAATGGAAACTGCGGAAGCGGTGTATACCGTAGATCTGACCAATGACTGCCTGGAAAATGCATTCTACCATGTGAAACGTGAAAGCATTATTATCGACCGGGAGATGCCATGCTCTTACGATGCCTACTGCAGAGAACGGAGTCAGAAGGTGACAGACGATACGCTGGAAAGCTACCGGATCATGGATTCCTCGGAAAAACTGCTGAAACGCTTCCGGGAAGGGGATAAACAGATCACCGTAGAGTACCGGGAAGAAAAACAGGATGGCAGGATGATCTGGCTTCAGAAGACGATCCTGATGTCCCGGGAACTGCTGTATGACCGGGAGACCGGAAAAGAACGCAGTGCTGTACATGGAATTATCCTGTTTAAGAACACTTCGGAATTCCATAAAAAAGAAGAAGAGGAAAAAGAACGGCTGCAAAAAGCGGTGCAGGAGGCCGATGCAGAAAGCAAAGCCAAGACAGACTTCATGAACCGCATAAGCATGATATCCGTACACCGATCAACGGCATCATGGGGATGCTGGAGATCCTTCGGAAAATGAACACAACCCGGAGAAGATGGAAGAATGTATGGATAAGATACAGGTATCTGCCGATCATCTGCTGGCGCTTGTCAACGATGTACTGGATATGAACAAACTGGAAACCAATCAGATCCAGGAAGAGAATGAACCGTTTGACCTTGAAGTGCTGATGCGGGAAGTGGCGGTACTGATGAATCCGCTTCTGGAACAGAATCAGATCACACACCGGGCACACCGGAAAAATATACAGCACACAGCACTGAAAGGAAGCCCGTTACAGCTGCGCCAGATCATGCTGAACCTGTTCAGCAATGCGGTCAAATACAACAAACCGCAGGGATCCGTGGATACCGACGTGGAAGAATTATCCTGTGACGGAAAAACAGCCTGGTACGAATTCAGAATCGCAGATACCGGTATCGGCATGAGCGGGGACTTTGTAAAGAATCAACTGTTTGAACCGTTCACCCAGGAACAATACGGAGCCAGAACACGCTATCAGGGAACCGGACTTGGAATGTCGATCGTCAAAGGACTGGTGGAAAAGATGGGCGGAACCATTCAGGTGGAGAGCGTCCGTGGAGAGGGAACCACATTTACCTTCCGTCTGCCGTTCACCGTCGGTGAGACAGCCGCTTCAGAAACAACCACAGTGGGAGAAGATATATCGGATCTTCTCCGTGACCGAAAGATCCTTCTGGTAGAGGATAATGAGATCAATATGGAGATCGCACAGTTCTATCTGGAAGAAGCAGGGGCAAAAGTAGAAAAAGCATGGAACGGGCAGGAAGCAGTAGCTTTGTTTTCCCAAAAACCTGCCGGCAGTTTCGATGCGATCCTGATGGATGTGATGATGCCCGTGATGGACGGCATGGAAGCCACACAGCGTATCCGTGACCTGAAACGGGAGGATGCGGCATCGATTCCGATCATTGCGATGACTGCACAGACGACAGCAGACATCCGGGAAACCTGCCGCAAAGCAGGAATGGATGACTATATCGCAAAACCGATCCGTGAGGAAGAACTGGCGAAGGTGATCAGAAAATCGTGGAAAGTAAAAAAAGTGTAATGCTTTGCGTTGACAAAGAAGAGATTACTGACTAAAATAAAATCAGCGAGAAGTCGCTTCCGGGAGATACCATACCGGAGGCGATTTACTTTTCTATGATAAAAACGAGGAGTAGATGAGGGGAGGGAACCACATGGAAAATCAGTTACCGGAACTCAAAGTGAATATGTTGGGAAGGTTCTCCATAACCTATGGAGAACAGCCGATAACCTTCAAAAGAAACTCGGCAACCAAAGCAGTAAAACTACTGCAGATTCTGTTACATTCCAGTCTGGTGGAGGACCGCGGGAGCACAGGAATCCCCAGAGCACAGCTGCTTGACGATCTCTTTGGAAGAGAAGAACTGGCAAATGTGGGCAATAACCTGCGTGTGACGGTATTCCGTCTGCGCAAGATGCTGATCGAGGCGGGACTGCCGGAATATGAGTATATCGTAAAAGAAAAAGGTGTCTTTTACTGGCGCAGCCCGATGAAAGTGGATCTGGATGTGGCACGCTTTATGGAACTTGTCAGAGAAGGAGAAGAAGAAGTAGACGAAACCAGGAAGATGAATCTGTGGGAGAAGGCTGCAGGCTGTACAAAGGAGAACTTCTTCCGATGCAGTCCGGAGAAGACTGGGTCATCATGAACAGTGTTCATTACAAAGACAAATATTCCAAGATACTCCGCCGGCTGTGTGCCTTCAGAAAAGAACAGCACGAATACGACACCATTTTGGAACTGACAGACAATGCCATCGAGATCTATCCGTTCGACGAATGGCAGTCCTTAAAAATTGATGCCCTGATGGGTATGAACCGCTACAAAGAAGCATATCAGCTGTACGATGCGACTTCAAAAATGTTCTTTGAAGAACTGGGAATCACACCATCCGAGCGCATGATGAACCAGTTCCAGGAGATGAGCGAACGGATGGGAAGAAAATACCATGCGGCAGGAGAGATCAAGGAAGACCTGAAAGAACCGGAGTACGAAGACGGTGCCTTCTACTGTAGCCTGCCAAGCTTCCGGGATAACTACCGGCTGGTGCGTCGGCTGATCGAGCGAAACGGACAGTCCGCATTCCTTATGGTATGCTCCCTGACAGACGGCAACGGCCATCCGATGGAAAACCGGGAAAAGCTGGATGTGATGTCCATGGAACTGCACCGGGCAGTAAAAAACAGTCTGCGCCGCGGAGATTCCTTTTCCAAATACAGCCCGTCTCAGTTCCTGATCCTTCTGGTCGGAACCAGTCAGGAAAACTGTGACATTATCTTCCGGCGTATCGCCGCACGGTTCACACAAAAACATGGATCCTGGAACAAATACCTGGAATATTACGTATCATCCATCGCAGACGTGGAGAATCCAAATGCAAGATTAAGCTTTCAGAAAAATGAATTTCGCTGGAAATAGGCAACAGGAACAGGAGTGTGAAACATGAGTCAATTTTGGAATGGAGAAGTACTGGCAGCACCGAACCTGATCACGGTGTGTGTGGACGAAAGTCAGGCCAGCGAGATATCCGGCCGACTATATCACGGTTATTCCAGGAGCCACAGTCCTTTGAAAATGTCGTGCAGCTGATCCGTTACATGGCAGACTTTTACGACAGCATTCGTTTTCCGGAATCCTCCGTGGTTCTTCGGGAGTTCAGTCCGGAAAAGCGTGCGATGGAGAAATTACAGGAAAAAAGTATGGAATATCAGCAGCTGATGGAACAAAACGGCATCTGTGCCACTTTCCACATCTTCGTCAAATACCGCCAGAACGCCACCTGGCAGGGCATCTTAGCATGGAAAGAAGGACGTCAGGAGATGGAATTCTGCAGTGTCCTGGAGCTGATCATCGAGATGGATGCCATACTGGGAAGAAAATAAAAGTACAGAAGCAGGAACTCTTATAAAAGATAAGGATTCCTGCTTTTTTCTGTACAGGCGGAAAACATCAAAAAGTATTACATTTCACATCCGGGTAATCCGATCACAGATCGGAACAAAATGAAAGAGTAATAAAAAACGAGTTTCTTCTATATATAATAGGATCCACCGGATCGATCTCAAAAACCCTGTCATAAACCATAAAATCCCACATACAATATAAGCAATGAGGCAAAAACCCGCCAGAGAAACGTACCAATCCAAGGAAATACAGTAGATTCCACATATATCACCAGCAGGCGGACATAATTACGCCAACAGGGAACAGGATCCGCACCGATATCACAAAACGTTACAGAATCCAACAAAAATAAAAAAAACACCAAATATATAATGACTGTAATGCTTTTAGTAATGGTGCGTCTATTATAATACATATATAAAAACAGAGTACAGAAGGAGGTGGAACAGCTGTGAGCGATTCTACTAAAAAGACGGAGACCTTTATCTTAAATATCTACAACAGGCAGAATGCCACCTGGCAGGGTTCGGTGACCTGGGTGGAAAAAAAAGAAAAGCAGCAGTTCCGCAGCGCTTTAGAATTATTAAAACTGATAGAGAGTGCTTTGGATGAAGAGGAGGGAGAAAACCATGAAAAGTAGAAATAAAAAAAAGACTTCTGGCATTGGTGCTTTGCATGGTCGTTGCCATAAGCAACAGCAGCTTCATATTCGCATCCGAGACCGGACAGACCGAATATCCGCAGGAAGTTCAGACCCAGGACGAAGCCGTTGCCGATGACATGGACGTGGCTGCCTACGCAGCAGATGAAGGCCAGGCAGTAGCCGAGGAGCAAACCGCACCGGTGGAGCAAGTCGCCGAAGAACCGGCCGCAGAACCGGAAGCAACCGTCGCAGCTCCGGCAGAACAGCCGACAGCGGAAGCACCTGCAGCAGAACAGCCGACAGCGGAAGCACCTGCAGCAGAACAGCCGACAACAGAGGCACCTGCAGCAGAGACACCGGCAGCCCAGGAACCTGCAGCTGTACCGACCGAGGAGACAGCTCCCGCAGCAGAAAATGCTACAGCGGAAACTCCTGAGGAAGATGCAACACAGGTGGAAGCTGAAAACCAGCAGCTCACATGGAGTCAGGTTGTTGGAGATACAACTGTTAACGTAACTGCAGAAGCAGGAGCACTTCCTGCAGATGCACAGCTTTCCGTAACAGAGATTACTTCAGAAGATGAAGTAAAAGAAATCGAAAAAGCAGTAGAAGAAAAGGCGATCGAAGAACAGTTTTCCATCAAGAATATCTTCTCCTACGATATCAAATTCCTGGTAAACGGTTCCGAAGTACAGCCAACCACTCCGGTTCAGGTCAGCGTAGACACCCCGGAAATCACATCCAGTGAGGATGCGGCAGTACTGCATGTGGATGACAATAATGTAGCGGAAGACATGAAGGGTGCTGTTGATGGAGAAGGAAAAGTCGTATTCGATGCTCCACATTTTTCAAAATATGTCATTGTACAGAAAGGTGGATCAGAAGTTACTGTTACCATAGAGCACTATGATAAAACAGCCAACGAAAAGATATATGCAGATGATGTATTGAAACTTCCAATCGGAGGAAAAATCAACGATTATACGAAAGCAACAAATTGGGACGTTGAAAGCGTTACGAAAGTAGAAAAGGCCACAGACGGAACTGAAACAACAACGACTGTAGATACAGACAATGAACTTCCAGTTACCAAAGATTGTACGATTAAAGTATATTACACTCCTAAAACTAAGGATTTCGATGGTGCTACAACATTTTATGATTATACTGTAAAAGCTGTATCAGACGACGAAGCCAGAAATAATAAAAATACATATTTTCGTTTAATATGCTTGGTGAGGAACCAAACGAAGGAAGAAAATTAACAGCAGGAACTAGAGAACAAAACTTTGAAGAGTACAAATATTGGATTCCAATTGGTAGTTACTCTGCAAATGATTATACGCGTAGTACCAACGTTGTAAAAGGCATTCTCAAAGGATTGGATGAGAATGGTAAGGTTGAGTTTAATTATCCGGAACCGGGTTTCTTTGAGGACTCGGATGCTACTTGTACCGTATGGGCAAATAAAGGTTGGTATAACACTTGGGAAACCAGAAATCTTCGAAAAGTTTACAAAGATTTGAAACTGGGCTTTGAACAAAAAGGAGATACCTACACATTAAAAAATGTGAAAGACCAAAATGGTAATATACTTACCACCGAAGGAGCAGATTTTTATCCGTTGGATGGCGATCGGAAGCTCAGCTATGAAAATTCCAATACAGCACATAATTATTTCTTTGGAATGCGGTACGATGTTTCGTTTAAGATCGGAGATTATGTAGGACCGATGAATTATGAATTTACCGGAGATGATGACTTATGGGTGCTGCTTGATGGTAAATTGGTTCTGGATCTTGGCGGAATTCATGGGGCAGCTGACGGAACTGTTGATATATGGAAGGAATTAGGAAAAACAGCCGATCAGCTTACTTCTGAAGAAAAAGAAAAAATGTTAAAATTTGCTGAACTTATTATGATTGATACAATTTCAAGTGTTTTTGGTATATTAGATGGTTCAAGTACCTTGTCTGGTGGAGATTTTGAATTTGAAGTTAGGATTAATGGTATTAGTACGGAAGATGAATTACAGGATACATTCCTTGGATTCGTAGAAGAAAATATTAATTAAACCTGAATTATTCACGGAACAGTATCTGAACTGATAACTGCACCATGAATCCAGAAGAAATTACACCAAACCTCTGCGATACAATGCACAGACAGAAGACGAACTGACAGGACTCTATTACCTGAGAGCACGTTACTACGCTCCCGCATCGGGAGATTCACACAGAAAGATGTCATCTATAATGATGGACTGAATCTGTATGCATATTGTAACAGCAATCCTGTGATGTACAGCGATCCAAGTGGGTTTGCAAAGGAAACATGTAATCTAAGGTTGGTGGAGAATGTGGCAGTGAGAGTGGTAGATTATTCATTACCTCAAGGAATTTTCACAAGAACAGTTTAGTAATGCTTCGAAAACGACTTAGAGATAGGGTTGGAGATATAAGTGGATGATATTGTTG
>ENA-OQIO01000522-OQIO01000522.1-human-gut-metagenome-genome-assembly--contig:-NODE-522-length-20447-cov-7.851427_pt1 | contig 20447 bp, 19 predicted proteins | sample MGYA00242573_ERZ504737 | MGnify/ENA primary metagenome ERZ504737 (study PRJEB26092, sample SAMD00036203) | human gut metagenome | host: Homo sapiens | study: EMG produced TPA metagenomics assembly of...
GTGAGCCTGCCGTAGGCCCTCGGGGCCGCCTTCCCGGCCCCCTTCTTCCTCTTTCCGGACATGCCGTCCTCCGATCTCCCGGGGCCGGCCGGTCCGGCCCTCAGGGTATCGGATTCCCACATTCATCGTACATGTACGGATGAATGTGGGAGGTGTTCGGATGAAGTTGCCAATCAAGGGGAACGGGTGATGCAAAGGCGTCCTCGCAGATGTTTTGCGTGGATAGGCTCGCGCGATGTACCATATAGACGTATATGTGTACATATGAAAGGGGCCCCGTGGCCAAGACGGTATATTCCGATAACCAAAATAATGTCGATGCCCTGGCTGAGCGTCTAAGCAGCCAGACGTCGCTTTCTGCCGAGCGCGCCAAGCTGGTTGCCTACGACCTGCTCTGCCGCAAGGCGCTTAAAATCAAGTCGAGCGCGCTGGCACAGATTTTCCGCTCCGTCGATAAGGAATGCGACACCAAGGCGATGCGCGACGAACTCATCGCGGCAAAAATCGTTACCAAGATCGAGGGCAGCGGCATTAACGGACGTCCGGCGTTCTATACCATTCATGCCGAGATAAGTGATGCCCAGGAGCAGCTTGCCGAGGTTGCCGAAGAGGCCGTCGAGGACGTTGTCGAGGTGCCCGCTTCGGTGGAAACGGCCCCGCGCGAGCATATCGATACCGACGAGCTGCTCGATGAGAGCGTCGTTCGCGCCTTTACGGCTAAGGCCGGTCGCGGCGGTTTTGGCGGGGGCGGCAAGCGCGATGCTCAGCGCCGTGCCCAGCAGGAGCGCTTCCGTCGCGCCGTTGCTCAAAGGGATGAGCTCGATACCGAGGCTGTCGAGACCAAGGTTGCTGCCGAGTCGCAGAAGCCCGCGCAGGAGCAAAAGCCCGTGGAGGCCCAAGAGCCCAAGCGTCGTCGCGGTGCTCACTTTAAGGCTGCGCAGCAGGATGTCGCGCATGAGGTTGAAGAGCCTCCCGAGGTTGCAGACGATGTTGAGGAGTCTGCCAAGAGGGCTCCGGGTTCGTGTCGTCCCGGCCGCGGTTTTGCGGGACGCGCGTATCCCGTAAAGCGTCAGGAGAAGGGCGAGCCGGCTTCGACCGCTCAGCCGATAAGGCCGAACAAACCGAGAAAACCGTTGAGCCGGTGGCTTGCGAGCAGCAACCTTCCGAGTCGCAGCCTGCGGCCGACGCCGAGGTCAAAGCTCAGCAGTCCGCTGATAAGCAGGCAGGGGAGAGCGCTTCGAGCAAGCCTCGCCGTCGTCGTCACCGTGGCGGTCGTGGCTCGAATGCCGAGGCCGCGGCCGAGAAGGCGGCGACGCAAAGCAAGGATGCGAAGGTTGAGGCCCCGGTGGAGCAACCCAAGCGCCAGCCGGCGAAGGGGGACAAGCCCGAACGTTCGCAAAAGAGCTCGTCCGCGCCAAAGCAAGAGCGCAAAGCTCAGGCAGATTCCAAGCGCAAATCCCAGGCGCAGCCCAAACCGACTGCAAACGATGCGGCCGCCCAGCAGCCTGAGCCGCCCGCTCATGGCGAGGTTTCGGCGTTTGCTCTGGCCCGTGTCCTGGGCAGGCAGCTGCTCAAGGTCGTTCCCACGCCTACGGCGCTCTCCAAGATTAAGGAGCAGCAGACTCAAATCGTTAAGGTCGAGGGCAAGGATAACAAAAAAGCTCCGCAGCGCACTCAGCACAACGAGATGTCCAACCGCAAGATTGCCGAGGAGATTGCGATCATCCAGGCTTGGATAGAGCAGAATCGCGGCGCCGACACGCCGGTCGCTTCGCGTCGCCAGCGCGCCTACCAGATTTTTAACGATGAGAAGGCCTTTGACGGCAAACACGGCGAGCGCCTGATTCGGCGTATGACCGAAAAGGGCATCAGCATGCAGGCAATCAAGGTTGCTCCCAACCGTCCTGTGCACTTTACGGGCTTCTTTACGCTGGGCGCCGACAAGCCGTTCATTATGGTCGAGAACCTGGACACCTATGACGAGATCGTCAAGCTCCTGCGCGGCCGCAAGCACGCCAAGCTTTTTGGCACCAAGGTGGGTGGCGTGATCTTTGGCGGCGGCTGCAAGGCGAGCGTTTCACACGCACTGGATGATTATCTGGCCGAGATCGGCTATCGCTTTAACTATGTCTACTACGTGGGCGACATCGACCGAGAGGGTGCGCGCATTGTCGAGCAGACCCGTAATGCCAATGTTGTTGAGATTCGCCTGCATGCCGGTATGTATCGCGCCATGCTCGCCGAGCACAAGCGCCGCGTGAAGGCCGGCGGTGAGTGCGAGCCCGCGGCTGCCAACCAGGGTGTACCGCAGAACCTGGCGGCGACGATCAAGGATCTGCCCATGGTCACGCGCGTGCAGTTCCGCAACGTGCTGCGTGAGGGCGGACGCATTCCGCAGGAGATTCTGATGACCGCCGACTATCGGGATGGCGACTCGGGAAGCTTCGACCGCATGCTGAACAATTAGTTCCGCCGTTCTACCGAACGGCGGTCTTCTTGACGCTGCGAGGGGCCCTGGCACGGCAATCTGACGTTCAACTTCGGCGGCGCGACCAGAAGGTCAGCGCCGCCTTGTTTCACGTCACCTTGCCATACCAGGACCCCTCTCGCTGTCACGTCCAAAACATCGAGGTCACGTGGCCTCCTGTTCGTGCGGAACTCGCGATAAACCTAAGCCGGTGTCCCCGCTCTCCCGGGGCCTGTGGTGGCTTGGTTGTTGCATGCGGCTCGCTTTTCGGAACTGGGCTGATATTTTCTAGATGTAAGGCGCTCTTGGTCCGAGTGGCTTGGGGCGCCTGTCTTTTGAAGGTAGATTTTCCCGTGCTGGACGAGAAGTTGTGTTGCCTTGCGGGTTCGAATCCCTCCGCTTGCCCACAAGAAAAGCCTCCCGATCGGCTATGCGTCCGAGAGGCTTGTTTCTTTGGCTGGGACGGAGGGATTCGAACCCCCAACAGCCGGCACCAAAAACCGGAGTTCTACCGTTGAACTACGTCCCAATGTGTGGTGTTGCCCAAAAGCAACCCGTTTAGTTTACCTAATCTGCGAGGGCATCGCAAACGCCATCGAGCAGGCGTACGGCGAGTGTCTGCGCATCACTTGCGGTGAAGGTTCCGTTGTAGCGCGTCATGCCCGTGAGCTCAATGCGGATGCGTGCGGGCTTTTGCTGCGCGGCGACATTGGCGGTGCGGATGCGCTGTGCAAGGTTGTGACACTCGGCAAGGGCGATCGTGGCGCGCGGCGCAGCATCTGCGGGCAGCTCATCGCTTGCGATCTCGAGCACCAGATCCACGTCGGTCGGAACCTCGGAATCGCAAAGCATCATGCCGCTGCTGTCGGTCGTCGCCGTGGCGATGTTCCACATGCGCGATGCAACGCTGCGTGCGATGGGGTCCTCACCGATGACGGCAATCTGGAAACGCTCGAGCACGTTGGCGGCACGGGCAAAACCGATGCGCGACTCGGCCTCGGTAACCGAGGGCTTACCCTCCCACACGTGATGCAGGCGGTTGATATAGGCGTAGGTATCCTGGAACGCCATGCCATCGGCAAACAGGCCAACATTTTCCTGGAACTGCTGCAGAGCGGCCTCGGTGTGCGGGCCAAAATAGCCGTCGTCCTCACCGCAGGCAAAGCCCAAAACGTTGAGCGCGCGCTGTAGGGCCTGAACGTCGGCGCCATGGAAATTGGGCATGCGCAGATAGAGCGTGCGGTCGCCCAGCTTATACGAGGCGTCGACCAGGGCGCTCCAGCAGGGGATATCGACGGCACAGCCAGCGGCAAGGCCGCTATCGAGCCTAAAGGTGCCAACAGCCTGTTCGGTGGTGGTGCCAAAGCGCTTGTCGGCAACCTCGGTGTCATCGATTGTATAGCCGAGCTGCAGAAGGCGGGACTGGACGTCCTCGACGGCTGCTCCCTGCATGCCCGTTGTAATAGGTTCCATGAACGAACCCCTTTCGGCGTACCATTCGTACTATTTGAGCGTGTGTCGGATAGACAACGCAAAGGGATGCATAAACATGCACTCAACAGTGTAGCAAGTTGTACCCAAATACGCTGCTGACAGGTTTTATAACCCCGCTAGTTGAGTCGCTCCACAAAGAAATCTGCCATGGAGAGGAACAGCTCGCGTGCGTGCGGATCAAGCTCAACGTTCTCGATGGCGGCCTTGGCTTTGGCGGTCAGGTCCAGCGCGTAGGCGTGGGCGTAATCGATAGAGCCGGTCTCTTGGAAGATGTCCACGGCACGCGCGAGCTGCGCGGGGTCCTCGGTGCCCGAGGAGAGGATCGCTTCAATCTCGTCGTGATAGCGCTCATCAGACAGGGCGTGCACGGCAACGAGCGTGCGCTTACCCTCGGTGATGTCGGTGCGGAAGTCCTTGTTGGCGACCTCCTTGGTACCGATTAAGTTGAGCAGATCATCTTGGATCTGGAAGGCAAGGCCGGTGTGCAGGCCAAAGGCGCGCAGCGCCTCAATTTGCTCCTCGCTGCCCCCGCCAATGATGGCTCCGGTGGCAAGCGGCGTGGCTCCGCTGTAATACGCGGTCTTGTGCGTTGCCATGTCCAGGTAATCGTCGACCGAGATGTCAAAGCGCCCGTCGCGTACCCAGCCCAAGTCGAGCGCCTGGCCCTCGATGGTGCGGACGATCATCTCGGTGAGCTCGTGGAGTACACGGAGTTTCACGTCTGCCTCGAGCGTGGGGTCGTCGAGAACCGTCTTGGTGACCATGGTGAGCGCTAGATCGCCGCAGTTGATGGCAAGTCCCGTGCCTCGGTAAGGTGCATGCAGGGCTTGCGCGACGCAGTTGGCCGTTGTCGGCGATGTCGTCATGGATAAGCGCTCCCGATTGAAAGTGCTCGATAGCCGCCGCTGCGCTGCGGGCACTCTCAAAGCTGCCACCTACCGCGGTGGCGGCGAGCATGCAGATGAGCGGGCGGTGGCGTTTGCCGGCATTGGCCGTAAATGCCGAGAGCGGGGCATACAGGTAACGCTCGATATCGGCGGAAGTTGCCTGTCCGTCAAAGAACGTGGCCAGATAGTCGTTAATCTGGTCAAAGTGCTGGGCTAAAAAGCTGGTAAACGGACTGGACACGGGTTCTCGCATTCTTTCTTAGGTTGCACCGTTGCATTATGCAGACAACATATTGCCACATTGGGGCGTCGAGCGCGGCGGTTGAAGACGATTGAGTCTTGCGGTCGCAAACGCGGCAAGGGGCTCGGCTAGATAAGCCCAAAGTGTTCGAGCGCGGTGACGACACCGTCGTGGTCGAAGCTGTCGGTTACGTAGTCGGCCTTTTCCTTGAGGAAGTCCGGCGCGTTGCCCATGGCGATGCCAACATCGACCGCTCCATGAGGGCGATGTCGTTGCTCGCGTCGCCAATGCCATATACGGTGCCGTGGTCTGGTCCCAGGGCGTCAAGCACAGCCTTGATTCCGGCCCGTTTGGTGCACTCGCGCGGCGAGATTTCTGTGACCTCGAGCTCGAGCTCGTTGAGGCAGAGCAGAGGTCCAAGCTCTTCATCTTGGGCGATGCGGTTGGCAAGTGGTGTGGACATAAGAATTTTATAGGCGTTGTAGTGCTCAAGTTGCGTGACGGCGTCGCCCACGGTGCGTGCGTAGCCGTACGTCTCGGGGGCATCTGCACTCATGCGCACGACGCGATCGATGCCCTCAAAGCGAATGACCTCGCCCGATTGCTCGAGATAGGGGGCGAGGCGCTGTAGCAGACCAGGGTTTATGGCTGCATTTCGCACGATACGCCCCTCGAGTTCGGCGTAACCGCCCGCGAGGCACACGACGCCTGCCCACGGCAGCTCGAGCAGCTTGGGATGGATGCAGCTGAGGGTGCGCCCCGTACAGATAAAGGCTTTGTTGCCGTTGGCGACAAACGTGCGAATTGCCTGTGCAACCGTCTCGTCGGGATAGGGGGAGAGGTCTCGCTCGTCCTCGGGAAGCTCCTGGGCAAGTCTGGGATCTTGCCAGGCGAGCGTACCGTCGATGTCGAAGAAGCAGACATTGCCATGCTTTTTGGTGGCGTCGGCGGCATGAGAAGGCGAGGCGGCGAATGCAAAACCCGGTTCGAGGCCCATGATCTGGTCAAAATGCTCTTTAACGCGGGGAACGGAGATGCCAATAATCACCTGGGCGGTCTTGCCCGTAATGATGAGGCCCTTGGCGCCCACCGCGACAAACGACGCATTATCTGCAACGATGGAAGGGTCTGCGACCTCGACGCGCAGGCGCGTGGCGCAGTTGGTTGCGCCCACGATATTGCCAACGCCACCTAAAAGCTGAATTACCCGCTCAGCGAGGACGTGATCTTGATCGGATTGAATACTGACCTCGCCATTGGGAGATTGCTCTTTGGCAAAGCCGCTTCCCGTTAAACGATCGATTGCCGCGCGATTGGAGACATGATCCTCGCGGCCCGGCGTCTTAAGGTCATAGACCAAGATGAGTGCTCGAAAACTAACAAAAAAGATGAGGCTAAAGGCAAGACCGATACCGAGCGCCAAAAGGTAGGAGCCGGCATGCATTCGCATGAGTGGGATGAAGTTGAAGGCCGTCATTTCCATGAGACCGCCCGAGAAGATGCCGACGATGCCAAAGAAGTTCATGGTCATGGCAAGGCAGGAGGACAGGACGGCGTAGAGCAAAAAGAGTCCGGGATAGGTGAACATAAAGAGAAACTCGAGCGGCTCGGTGACGCCGCAGACCACCGAGGCGACGATGGCGGGCAAAAGGATGACCTTAAGGCCGGCGCGGCGTTCTGGTTTGGCGGTGAAATAGAATGCTGCCGCGATGGCGGGAAGGCCAAAGAGCTTGCCCCAGCCGGTGGCGGTAAAACCTGCCCAGGGCGCAAGTTCATTTAAAGGGCGCGTGCTATGGGAGAGAATGGGGAGCAGGTTGGTCCACGTGGCGTAAATACCGTCGTGAATGACCAGATTGTCGTAATAGATGGGCATATAGAGCAGATGGTGCAGCCCCATGGGCTCGAGCGCTCGCTCCAAAAACACAAAGATGCCCACGCCGAAGGGGCCGACGCCCGCAAGTGCGTGGCGCAGCGTTTCGGTCACAGCGTATGCGAAGGGCACGATGGCGGCCGAGATGGCGGCAAGGGCAAACACGGCAAAAAAGCTGATGAGGTAGACGAGCGAGGAACCCGAGAACGTGCCGAGCCAATCGGGAACCTTGGCATCGTAGAAGCGGTCATGGATGGCAACGACGGTTGCCGACACCGCCAGCGGGCCGATAATGCCGGTGTCGAGCGTCTTGATGCCGTCGATGACGGTGATGCCGCTGGCGGGGGTTAAAGACGACGGGTACTTAAGTCCAAGGTTGTCGCCGCTCAGCTTAATGATCTCGCTCAAAAAGAAACAGTAGGCAAAATAGGCTACGAGCGCCTCGAGGCAGCAGCGTGCCGGTTGCTTTTGGGCAAGGCCGATGGGCAGCGCTACGGCAAAAAGGAGTGGAAGGCGCTTAAAGACCGTCCACGAGCCGCGCTGAATGATAGTCCAGAAAACGTACCAGGGGGTTCCGTATACGGCGAGGTCGCCGACGATATCCACGGTCGTTGCGAGGGCGGAGATGCCGACCATGAGGCCTGATATAGAAAACAGCATGGCGGGCGCGAACATGGCTCCGCCAAAACGTTGGATTTTCTGCAGCATAATATGCCTTTCGGATGCAACATGCTGTGCGAGCAAGAACGTTTAAACAATGAACTCATTGTAGAGGACTGGCTGCTTGCCGCATTGACGGTTTTGATTCGGTCCGATTTGGGTTTCGGGGGAACCGTCGACGGTAAATAATCCGTGCTTTACCGATAATCGGTTTAAACAACTTTAAGAAATGCTATCGTGCCTAGCCATACATATTCATTAGAGGTGAAATCATGCCAAAAGCGATTTACGAAGGAATCTACCGCGAGATCCGTTCGCGCATCATCAACGGGACCTATGCGTTTCAGGAGATGCTGCCAACCGAAGCCGAGCTGACCGCGGAGTTTGGCTGCACGCGCAATACCGTTCGACGCGCCTTGAGCATGCTGGCCGACCAGATGTTTGTGCAGCCTATACACGGCAAGGGCGTGCGCGTTATTTGGCTTAAGGGCGAAACCGATATGCTGGGCGCACTCGAAGAGGTTGAGTCGTTTGGCGAGTTCGCAAAACGCAACAATGCCGTCGCATCGACCGAGGTCAAGTCTTTTGAACATTTGATTTGCACTGAGCAACTCTCTCGTCGCCTGGGCTTTAAGGTGGGCGAGGAGCTGATTCGCGTCGTGCGTGTCCGAAGCCTCAACGGCAGCGCGCGCCAAGTGGACCACGGCTACTTTTTGGCGTCGATCGCCAAGGGCCTGACCCCCGAGATCACGGCGGATTCTATCTACGGCTATCTGGAGCACAAGCGCGGCATCAAAGTGATGGCGAGCCGCCGTACGGTGAGTGTCGAGCTCGCCAACGATGAGGACTGCAGCTATCTGGACCTTGGCAAGTACAACTGCGTCGCCGTCATGGAGAGCCAGTCGTACACCTCGGACGGCATCTTGTTCGAGGTCACGCATGCCCGCACACACCCCGAGATCTTCCATTACCGCGTCAATTCCAAGCGATAGCCGGCTAGCTCGCAGCCTGACGAGACTCATGCCCTCAAAGCGAAAACGCCCGGTCAAACCGACGATGCATCGGCTTGATCGGGCGTTTTCTCTGCATTCGATAACAAATAATTGTTTATACAAAACTTGTCAAGTAATAAGTCGAAATTACCGTTCACCGAAGTTTTTCTACCGCTCTAGTAATACTTGTTCAAACAACTAGCCAAATAGCGTATTGTACAAGTCAGCAAAAGGGGCAAAGTCCCCGAGCCAATCTCCGAAGGCGGCGGCAAAGGGTGCCGCCACGGTGTGAAAGGGTGGATTGTAATGAAGAACGAAATGAGCAGAAGGCAGTTCCTGGGCTTTGCTGGTTCCGCGGCTGCGGTTCTTGGTCTGGGCCTCGTGGGCTGCGGTGGTTCTGCCGGCTCTGGCTCCTCTGCTTCTGGTGACGCTGCCGAGGTCTACTTCCTCCAGTTCAAGCCCGAGGTCGACAAGGAGTGGAAGGAGATCGCCAAGGCGTACAAGAAGGAGAAGGGCGTCGAGGTCAAGATCGTGACCGCCGCCTCCAACACCTACGAGGAGAAGCTCAAGTCCGAGATGTCCAAGAGCTCCGCTCCGACGCTGTTCCAGGTCAACGGCCCCACCGGCCTTAAGAACTGGAAGGATTACTGCGCCGACCTGTCCGATACCAAGGTCCGCGGTGAGCTCATTGACGACTCCCTGGCTCTGCAGTCCGACGGCAAGGATGTGTGCATCGACTGGGTTCAGGAGAGCTTCGGCATCATCTACAACAAGCAGCTGCTCGAGAAGGCTGGCTACAAGGCCGAGGACATCAACTCCTTCGACAAGCTGAAGCTTGTGCCGACGACATCCAGGCCCGTAAGGACGAGCTTGGTGTCGAGGGTGCCTTCACTTCCGCCGGCATGGACGACTCCTCCAGCTGGCGCTACACCACCCACCTCGCCAACATGCCGCTCTACTACGAGTTCGAGAAGGAGCACAACCAGGAGGACGACGAGATCAAGGGCGAGTTCCTCGACAACTACAAGCAGATCTTCGACCTGTACATCACCGACTCCACCTGCGATCCTTCGCAGCTTGCTTCCAAGACCGGCGACGACGCCACCAACGAGTTCGCAACCGGCAAGGCCGTCTTCTATCAGAACGGCTCTTGGGCCTACTCTGACCTCATCAAGGCCGGCATGACCGACGATCAGATTGGCATGATGCCCATCTACATCGGTGTCGACGGCGAGGAGAACCAGGGCCTGTGCTCCGGCGGCGAGAACTACTGGTGCGTGAGCTCCCAGCTTCCGAGGATGCCCAGAAGGCCACCGAGGACTTCATGTATTGGTGCGTCACTTCTGACACCGCCACCAGCATCATCGCTGACAAGATGGGTCTGACCGCCCCGTTCAAGAGCGCCAAGGAAACCACCAACGTCTTCTCGCAGCAGGCCGTCGCCATGGCCAAGGACGGCAAGAAGACCGTCGCTTGGGACTTCGTCTACATCCCCTCCGAGGAGTGGAAGAAGAACCTCAAGCAGGCTCTGATTGCCTACGCTGCCGATAACAGCAAGTGGGACGGCGTCAAGAACGCTTTCGTGGATGGCTGGAAGACCGAGAAGGCCGCTTCCGAGTAAGCAGTTGCTGCCCAAGCTATCTGATTAGCGACAGGGGGCGGGCAGACGTTGGTTTGCCCGCCCCCTGCATATTGAAAGGACCTTCTATGGGCAAAGCACTCAAGCGCTGGTGGCCGCTCTTTATGCTGCCCACGTGCCTGGCGTTTATGATCGGGTTCGTGATCCCTTTTATCCAGGCTTCTATCTCTCGTTCTGCCAGTTTATTACCATCAACAACACGCACTTCGTCGGTATCGAGAACTACGTGCGCGCATTGTCCGATCCGCAGTTTGCCACGTCGTTCTTCTTTACGGTGGCGTTTGCCTTCCTGTCGACGGTGCTTATCAACGTGATCGCCCTCGCCATCGCGCAGGCGCTCACCCGCAAGGCGCTCAAGGGCACCAACATCTTCCGTACGATCTTCTTTATGCCTAACCTGATCGGCGGCATCGTGCTGGGCTACATTTGGCAGATTCTGATCAACTGCCTGCTCTCCAACGTGGGTGCCCAGCTCATCGCGCTTAACTCTGCTGCCGGCTTCTGGGGCCTTATCATCCTGACGCTATGGCAACAGGTCGGCTACATGATGATCATCTACATCGCCGGTCTGCAGTCCATTCCGTCCGACTACATCGAGGCCGCCAAGGTCGACGGCGCTACGGCATGGCAGACGTTTTGGAAGGTTAAGATCCCTAACCTGATGCCGACGATCACTATCTGCCTGTTCCTGTCCATCACCAACGGCTTTAAGCTGTTTGACCAGAACCTCGCCCTTACCGGCGGCGCCCCCGCGCACTCCACCGAGATGCTCGCCCTGAACATCTACAACACGTTCTATTCGCGTGCCGGTATCGCATGGCAGGGCATTGGCCAGGCCAAGGCGGTTATCTTCTGCATCCTGGTCGTCGCTATTTCCATGATTCAGCTTAAAGCCACGAGGTCCAAGGAGGTGCAGCAGTAATGAAACGCGATAAGGCTATCAACCGCGCGCTCTCGATTTTCTTTACGATCCTGTCGCTCGCATGGATCTACCCGTGTTCATGATTGCGCTCAATTCCTTTAAGAAAGCGACCGCAATCAGCACCACCACGCATTCGATCTGCTCACGCCCGAGACGTTCAACGGCCTCGCAAACTACATGCACGCCCTTAATGAGCAGGGCTTTGCCTCGGCATTTATGTACTCGCTCATCATCACGGTCACGTCGGTCGTGCTGATCTTGGTGTGCTGCTCCATGTGCGCTTGGTACGTGGTTCGTGTCAACAGCAAGATCTCGAACTTCTTCTATTACCTGTTCGTGTTCTCGATGGTTGTACCGTTCCAGATGCTCATGTTCACGCTGTCCAATTTGGCGGACCGCATCGGCTTCAACACGCCGTTCAACATCTGCTTCATCTATCTGGGCTTTGGTGCGGGCCTGGCGGTCTTTATGTTCGCCGGCTTTGTAAAGAACATTCCGCTCGAGATTGAGGAGGCGGCCATGATTGACGGCTGCAACCCGGTCCAGGTGTTCTTTAAGATCGTCCTTCCCATCATGAAGCCCACCTATCTTTCGGTCGGCATCCTCGAGACCATGTGGGTCTGGAACGACTATCTGCTGCCCTACCTCACCCTCGACTCCACCAAGTACAAGACCATTCCTATCTTGATCCAGTACTTCCGCGGCGGCTACGGCCACGTCGAGCTCGGTCCCATGATGGCCTGCATCATGATGGTTGTTATCCCCATCGTCATCATGTACATCCTCTGCCAGAAGTACATCATCGACGGCGTGGTGCAGGTGCGTCAAGCTGATGCCGTAACTGTTTTGCAAGTTTCTGCGGCGCCCTCAACATGGCGCCGTATATCGAAAGGTAAAGACATGGCCGAGATCGTTCTCAAGCATGTTCAGAAGGTGTATCCCAACACCGAGTCCAAAAAGAAGGGCTTCTTCGGCAAAAAGAAGAAGACCGAGGAGAAGAAGCACAACCTCAAGGTTACCGAGGACGGCGTGCTCGCTGTTGAGGACTTCAACCTCACCGTTCACGACCAGGAGTTCATCGTCCTCGTTGGCCCGTCTGGCTGCGGTAAGTCCACGACGATGCGCATGGTCGCCGGCCTGGAGGACATTACCTCGGGCGACGTGCTCATCGACGGCAAGCGCGTCAACGACGTGGCGCCCAAGGATCGTGACATCGCATGGTGTTCCAGAGCTACGCTCTGTACCCCAACATGACGGTGTACGAGAACATGGCGTTTACGCTTGAGCTCAAGAAGGTCCCCAAAGACGAGATCGACCGCAAGGTTCGCTCCGCTGCCGAGATCTTGGGTATCACCGAGTACCTCGACCGTAAGCCTAAGGCGCTTTCGGGCGGTCAGCGCCAGCGCGTCGCCATCGGCCGCGCCATCGTGCGTGACCCCAAGGTCTTCCTGATGGACGAGCCGCTGTCCAACTTGGATGCCAAGCTTCGTAACCAGATGCGTGCCGAGCTCATTAAGCTGCGCCACGAGATCAAGGGTACGTTCATCTATGTTACCCACGACCAGACCGAGGCTATGACCCTCGGCGACCGTATCGTGGTCATGAAGGACGGCGTTGTCCAGCAGATCGCCACGCCGCAGGAGGTCTTCAACCATCCCGCGAACATCTTCGTCGCCGGCTTCATCGGCGTGCCGCAGATGAACTTCTTCGATGCCCAGCTGGTGCGCTCGGGCGACGCCTTTACCGTCAAGACCGACGATATGAATGTCGCGCTGGCCCCCGAGACCTGCGCTCAGCTCGCCCTTAATTGGGACGGCGGCGACGTGAAGGAGATCACGGCCGGCGTGCGTCCCGAGCAGATTCTGCTTGCCGACAAGGGCGAGGAGGGTGCGCTCCAGGGCACCATTGAGGTCACCGAGCTCATGGGTTCGACCGAGCACGTTCATGTGACGTCCCCCGACGGCCAGTTTGTCCTGATCATTCCCGTTGTCGACCTTGAGGCCAAGGGTGCGCTCAAGGCGGGCGACCCCATCTGGTTCAAGTTCGAGAAGAACGCGACCCATCTCTTCGATAAGGTCTCTGGCAAGAACCTTATTTAGGCCCGATCCAATCAGGCCCTCCTTTTGGGCGACTGCGGCTTTGCCATCCTTTTGCCGTGGTCACATATAAGGCTCCCCTCCCGTCCACTGGGCGAGAGGGGAGCCTTTCTTTGTGTCAGGGTTGTCCATCTGTTAGCTTATCTTGATCTGTAACAGGAGGAGGGCCAAATTGGGCCTAGATGTTACAGATTGAGACAGTGTCGAGCTGTCTGTCCTTTCATCTCGATCTGTAACAGGTAGACTCAATTTTGTCGGCTAGATGTTACAGACCGAGATTTTTTGGTCGAGGCAGGCCATGGGCCGGCGTATGGGCACAAAAAACGGAGCCGCGTTGCCGCGACTCCGTTTTCAAGGGGATGGGTAAGGGAAGCGAATTAGCTCAGGTGCCAGATCTCGTCGTTGTACTGGGAGATCGTGCGGTCGGACGAGAAGGTGCCGGCGTTGGCGATGTTGATCAGCGCCTTGCGCGTCCAGGCATCCTGGTCCTCGTAGTCGGCCAGCACGCGCTCCTTGGTCTGGATGTACTCCTCAATGTCGAGCAGGGCCATAAACCAGTCCTTGCCCTTGATGTCGTCGTGCAGGCGCTGCAGACGCTCGGCGTTGCCGGTCGCCATAAAGGCAGGGTTGGTGATGAAGTCCACCAGCAGTTTAATGCCGGGCTTGCGGTAGAGCGCGCCGGCGTTGTAGGTGCCGTCAGCGTAGAGCTTCTCGACCTGTTTGGACGAGGCACCAAAGGTGTAGATGTTCTCGTCGCCCACGAGCTCGGCAATCTCCACGTTGGCACCGTCGAGCGTGCACAGGGTCAGGGCGCCGTTGAGCATGAACTTCATGTTAGAGGTGCCGCTCGCCTCCTTGGAGGCCAGGCTGATCTGCTCGGAGATGTCGGCAGCGGGAATCACGCGCTCGGCGGCGGTGACGTTGTAGTTCTCGATCATGACGACCTGCAGGTAAGGGGCCACGTCGGGGTCGTTGGCAATCCACTGGGAAAGCGTCAGTATTAGGTGGATGATGTCCTGGGCGATGGTATAGGCAGGCGCTGCCTTGCCGCCAAAGATGATGGTGACGGGGTGTTCGGGCTTGTTACCGTTCTTGATGTCGAGATACTTCCAGATGATGTAGAGCGCAAGCATCTGCTGGCGCTTGTACTCGTGGATGCGCTTGACCTGGACGTCGATGATGGCGTTGGAGGGGATCGTCACGCCCTGCTCGAGCGCCATAAACTCGCGCATGATGGTTTTGGCCTCGGCCTTGGTGGCGGCCAAGCGCTCAAGAATGCTCTTATCGTCGGCGAAGTCGGCGAGCTTGCTCAAGTCGCCGGTGCTGCGCCAATCGGTGCCGATCACATCGTCGAGCAGGCTGGCAAGCGCGGGGTTGGCTCCCTGGATCCAGCGGCGGAAGGTGATGCCGTTGGTCTTGTTGGAGAACTTCTCGGGGTAGATCTCGTAGAACGGATGAAGCTCGGTGTCCTCCAGAATCTTGGTGTGGAGTGCGGCGACGCCGTTGATGGAGAAGCCAAAGTGGATGTCCATGTGGGCCATGTGGACGGTGTCGTATTCGTCGATGATGGCGACGCGTGGGTCGTCGTGCTCGGCCTTTGCGATCTCATCGAGCTTGACGATAATGTCGGCGATGGCAGGGGAGACCTTCTGCAGGCTGGTGAGCGGCCACTTCTCGAGCGCCTCGGCAAGAATCGTGTGGTTAGTGTAGGCGACCATGGAGCGCACGATGGCAACGGCCTCGTCAAACTCGATGTCGTGCTCGGTGGTGAGCAAGCGAATGAGCTCGGGGATGACCATGGTGGGGTGCGTGTCGTTAATCTGGACCACGGCGTAGTCGGCCAGATCGTGCAGATTGCTGCCGCGCTCGATGGCCTCGTCGATCAGGAGCTGGGCGGCGTTGCTCACCATGAAGTATTCCTGGTAGATGCGAAGCAGGCGGCCCTGCTCGTCGGAATCGTCGGGGTAGAGGAACAAGGTGAGGTTCTTGGCGATCTCGGTCTTGTCGAAGTCGATGGAGCTGCCGGGGACCAGGCCGTCGTCGACGCTTGCCAGGTCGAACAGACGCAGGCGATTCTTGGCGGGCTGGCCGTAGCCAGGCACGTCGATGTTGACGAGCTTGGAGGTAACGGCAAAATCGCCGAACTCAACAGTGTAGGAGCGGTCGTCATCAATCAGGATATCCTGCTCGCCGAGCCACTCGTCGGGGACGGCCTTCTGCTGATTGTCGACAAAGCGCTGACGGAACAGGCCGTAGTGGTAGTTGAGGCCCACGCCGTCGCCGGTCAGGCCCAGCGTGGCGATGGAATCCAGGAAGCACGCGGCCAGGCGGCCCAGGCCGCCGTTGCCGAGCGACGGCTCGACCTCAAACTCCTCAATCTTATTGAGGTCGTGGCCCGCGGCGGTGAGCTGGTCCTTAACCTCGTTGTAGATACCGAGGTCGATCATGTTGTTGATGAGCAGCTTGCCGATCAAGAATTCGGCGGAGATGTAATAGAGCTTTTTCTTGCCATTGTTGAGCGGGCAGGCGGCTGAGCGCTCCTGCACGAGCTTAGCGAGCAGTTTGTAAATGCGACGGTCATCGAGCTGCTCGAGCGAGATGCCAAAAGACTGCTCGGCGAGTTCTGCGAGATTGATACGGGGCATGTTTCCTCCTGTGGTGAGTCGACTACATGTCGGAAATCCAAAAGAAGCCCGCGCGAGGGGATTGGGGTGGCCTCGCGCGGGAAAAGCGGTCGCGTCCGCACGGTGGGGTGGGTCGGGCGCGGTGGCTCCTATTGGGGAAGCTCGATCTCGGCTTCCGACGGGATGCGGAAGTAGGTTTCGGTCCAGTCGGTGAGCTTGTGCTCGAGCTCGCGGGTGATGGCGCCATCGAGCATGCGCCAGGTCCAGTTGCCGCCCAGGGTGGCGGGAGTGTTGATGCGCGCCTCGTTGCCCAGGTTGAGCAGGTCTTGCATGGTGTAGATGCAGGTATCGCTCACGCTGGCGGCGATGGTGCGGTTGAGTGCATCGGCCATGGGCTCACCGGCCTGCTGGTGGGTGTACAGGGCCGCCTGCTCGCGCTGACGCGGGGTGGCCGTTCCCTCAAACCAACCGCGCGCCGTCTCGTTGTCGTGTGTGCCCACATAGGCGACGGTGTTGGCGATGTAGTTATGCGGCAGGTAATACGAGTTGGTGCCCTCAAAGGCAAACTGCAGGATCTTCATGCCGGGGAAGCCCGAGTTGTTGCGCATGTCGATGACGCCGGGGGTGAGGAAGCCCAGGTCCTCGGCAATGATGGGAAGCGTGCCGAGCTTTTCCTCGAGCGTCTTGAAGAGCTTGAGGCCGGGACTGCGTCCACGAACCGTAGGACGAATCGGGCGAGGAGAACGGCACCTCCCAATAGCTTCGAAGCCGCGGAAGTGATCCAGGCGGATGACGTCGTACATGTCGAGGGCGGCGCGAATGCGGCCCTCCCACCAGGAGAAGCCGTCTGCTTCCATGGCGTCCCAGTCGTAGATGGGATTGCCCCAGTACTGGCCGGTGGCCGAGAACTGGTCGGGCGGCGTGCCGGCGACGCTCACGGGATTGCCGGCGGCGTCGATCTTAAATAGCTCAGGTGTCGCCCACATCTCGACGGAGTCACGCGAGACATAGATGGGCAGGTCGCCGATGATGAGAATGTCGCGCTCGTTGGCATAGGCCTTGAGGCGGCTCCACTGGTGATCGAAGAAGTACTGCGTCATCTGGTGGTAGAGCATACGCTCCGGATGGTCGGCGCAGACCTTGGCGGAAGCCTCGCCGCGGGTGCGGAGCTCCGCGGGCCACTCCCAAAACGCCTTGAGACCGCACTCCTCTTTGACGGTCATGAACTCACAGTAGGGGATGAGCCAGTCCTCGTTGGCCTGGATAAAGTCATCGAAATCGGCTGGCTTGTCGGCAGCAAAGCGCTCAGCGGCGCGGTCGAGAATCTGACGGCGGCCGCCAAAGATAGCGCCGTAGTCGACATTGCTGGGGTCGGATCCCAGATACACGCCATCGATATCGCGCTGCTCCAGATACCCTGCCTCGATAAGCTCGGCAAAGTCGATAAGTTGGGGTTGCCTGCGCGGGCCGAGAACGACTGATAGGGCGAATCGCCATAGCTGGTCGTCGTAAGGGGCAGAATCTGCCAGTAATGTTGTTTGCACGAGGCGAGAAAATCGACGAAGTCGTAGGCATTCCAGCCAAAGCCGCCGATTCCGTATGGTCCGGGCAGAGATGAGACGGGCATGAGAACGCCGCTTGCACGCTCCATGAATGCGCTCACCAACCTTCTTGTTGTGGGGTCGGCCTGCCGATGGGTGTGCAGTCCGCCTCCGATGTTCTGATTCGATACGTCTATTGTAAAACATGTTGTTTAAACATGTACAGGCAAGATAAAAAAGTTGGTCGATTTTCGGCGAATGGCTACATGCCATGAAAAAGCCCCGACCTCACAACGTGAGATCGGGGCAAGAGCGGTATGTAGGTTTTTGCTACTCGGCGTCGGCGAAGCCGTTGGGGTTGTGGCTCTGCCAGTTCCAGCTATCGCGGCACATGTCCGCGATGTCGTACTGGGCCTTCCAGCCCATCATACGCTCGGCCTTGGAGGCATCGCACCAGTTGGCAGCGATGTCGCCGGCGCGGCGCTCGCGGATCACGTAGGGCAGCTCCTTGCCACAAGCCTTGGAGAAGGCGGCGACGACCTCGAGTACCGAGGTGCCGGTGCCGGTGCCCAGGTTAAAGATCTCGACGCCGGTCTTGCCGTTCATCCAGTTAAGGGCGGCAACGTGACCAGAGGCCAGATCGCACACGTGGATGTAGTCGCGCACACCGGTGCCGTCGGGGGTGGGGTAGTCGTTGCCAAAGACCTGAACGGCCTCGAGCTTGCCCACGGCGACCTGGGCGACATAGGGCACCAGGTTGTTGGGGATGCCCTTGGGGTCCTCGCCGATCAGGCCCGACGGATGAGCGCCGATGGGGTTGAAGTAACGGAGCAGCACGACGTCCCACTCGGGGTCGGCGGTGTGGACGTCCATAAGGATCTGCTCGATCATCACTTGGTCAACCATAGGGGTTGGTCGCGGGCTTCTTAGGATCCTCCTCGGTGACGGGCGGGTTGTCGGGGTCGCCGTAGACGGTCGAGGAGCTCGAGAAGATGATGGACTTGCAGCCATGGTTACGCATGACGTCGATGAGCACCAGGGTGTTCTCGATGTTGTTATGGTAGTACTCGACGGGCTTGCTCACCGACTCGCCGACGGCCTTAAAGCCGGCAAAGTGGATGACGCGGTCGATCTGGTGAGTGTCGAAGATCTTGTTCATGGCCTCGCGGTCGAGCACATTAGCCTCGTAGAAGGTGAGGTTTTTGGCAGCCTCTTCGCCCACGATGGTCTTGACGCGGTCAACGGCGACGGCGCTGGAATTGGAGAGGTCGTCGACGATGACGACCTGGTAGCCGCCCTCGAGCAGCTGAACGACGGTGTGCGAGCCGATAAAGCCGGCGCCACCGGTTACGAGGACGCAGGTGTCTTTGGGGTCGAGTGCTTTGGACATGCAGTCTCCTATCGAATCAGGAACACTTCTTGAGGGGAGTATAGCGCAGGCAGGGGTACCCAAAACGTGCAGGGCAGGAAAAGCAGATGAACATGCTAACGTACTCATGGAAATGTTTGGCGTGGGCATACCCTCGACCTTGACGTTTGCATATGAGCCGCCGACCATACGGTTTGCTGCCGTTCGTGGAAATCGTTGGGATGCGCCGGATGTACGCTAATATGTATGAGTTGAGCGACATATAAATAAACATGTAACGGAGTAGATATGTCACCAAACAGCGATTCCATCCTTTCCCAGGAGCTTTCGCGTCGCACTGCCCTCAAGGCCCTGTTCGGCGCAGCTTCTGCAGCCGTTCTTTTTGGTCTGCCCGCTCGCGCCCATGCTGCGGAGGCCACCAAGGAAACCACCGACAAGCTCAATGCGGCCCAGGCTCAGCTTGACGAGGTCCAGGCCCAGCTCGACAGCATCGCAAATGAATACGCGGCGCTGGCCAACAAGAACGCCCAGACCCTCAACGATATCGAGGGCGTACAGGGCCAGATTGACAGCACGCAGGCGCAGATTGACGAAAAGAAGGCCGAGCTCAAAAAGAAGCGCGGCGATCTTTCCGATCGCGTTTCCGCCAGCTATAAGTCGGGCGGCACCAACATCCTGTCGCTGCTGCTCGCCTCGGGCTCGTTTGAGGAGCTCGTCGCCAATGCGCACTATGTTGAGAAGATCAACAAGAGCGACCGCGACGCCATCGAGGACATTCAGACCATCCAGGAAGAGCTCGATGCGCAAAAGACCGAGCTTGAGTCGCAGAAGGCCGACTTGGAGAAGCTCAAGGATCAGCAGACTGCCAGATGCAGGACATGCAGGCCAAGCAGCAAGAAGTCCAGACCGTGCTGAGCGGTCTTTCCGACGACGTCAAGGAGCTCATGGCTCAGCGTGATTCCGAGATTCTCGCTGCCGCCCAGGCCGAGGAGGCTGCCAGGAAGGCCGCCGCTGCTGCCGCGGCCGCCGCGAACAAGAACAATTCCTACTCGGGTGGTTCGAGCTCGGGTGGTGGATCGTATGCGCCCGGAACTCCGCAGCAGAATGCCGGCTCGGGCAAGCAGCAGGCCGTCGTCAACGCGTGCTACTCCACGCCTTCGCCGGGTCAGAACTGGTGCGCGGCGTGGGTTACCAATGTCTTCCGTAACGCCGGCGTTGGCTACTTTGGCGGTAACGCGTGCGACATGTTCAACGCCTGGTGCTATAGCTCCGACCGCTCGGCGCTGCAGGTGGGTATGATTGTTGCCGACTCATCGCATAGCGGCACCGGCATACCGGGCCTGATCTATGGCCACGTGGCATCTACGTTGGCGGCGGCATCGTTATGAGTAACGAGGGCGCCATCACGTCGAGGTCGCTTGACTCGTTCATTGGGTTCTACGGCACTGGCTCTGGCGTGCGTTGGGGCTGGCTCGGCGGTATTGCGCTGTCGTAGCTGCGGTTTGAAGTAAGTTGGTCCGTGGCTGCCCGAAAGGCATTAGGTTGCCTGCTCGGACAGTCCTGCTCGCGCGGAGAGCACATTAAGTGCTCTCCGGCTCGTGCGGAACTCGCGATCAACCTAATGCCTTTCGGGCAGCCACGGACC
>ENA-OQIO01000523-OQIO01000523.1-human-gut-metagenome-genome-assembly--contig:-NODE-523-length-20428-cov-2.560908_pt1 | contig 20428 bp, 31 predicted proteins | sample MGYA00242573_ERZ504737 | MGnify/ENA primary metagenome ERZ504737 (study PRJEB26092, sample SAMD00036203) | human gut metagenome | host: Homo sapiens | study: EMG produced TPA metagenomics assembly of...
CACCTCTGTTAGGTGCGAAAAAAGGAGCATTCTATGGACTATACAATGAAAGTCATTGCCAGAATCCACTCTGACTTTCCGGAAAAATTCGGCATCCCGCGCCAGAGCGGCTCGTCCCCGCGCTTCGTGCGAAGATCGTCTTCGAGCCGGAGTACCGCAATCCCGACGCGCTGCGCGGCATCGAGGGCTTTTCGCACCTGTGCTCATCTGGCAGTTCTCTGCGCCGTGCGCGACACATGGTCGCCGACGGTGCGCCCGCCGCGCCTTGGCGGCAACGAGCGCGTGGGCGTTTTTGCAACGCGCTCGCCGTTCCGCCCGAACGCCATCGGCCTTTCCTGCGTGAAGCTCGAAAGCGTGCAGCATGAGGATGGCTTCGGTGACGTTTTGATCGTCTCGGGCGCAGATTTGATGGACGGCACGCCGATCTATGATGTCAAGCCCTACCTTCCTTACGCCGACGCGCACCCCGAGGCGCTGGGCGGCTTTGCCCGTCGCCGAAAGAGACGATCGAAGTCAAAAGCCCGCCGGAGCTCCTGCAAAAGCTGCCGGAGGGGCAGCGCGAGGCGCTGCTCGGTGTGCTTGCGCAGGACCCGCGCCCGCAGTACCAGAACGACCCCGAGCGCGTGTACGGTATGAGCTTTGGCGGCTGGGACGTTAAGTTCCGCGTAAAGGACGGCGTGCTGACTGTTTTATCTTTAGCGGAAACTGAACATCAATAAAAACGCTGTTAAGGGAAAAACTCTTCGCGTTAAGCCAATGCTAAGAGGACTTCCAAACGGTTGATATGCAAATTCTGCGCGCTATAATAGCGCCAGAATACATAAAAGGAGCGTATCCGCCGATGCAAGTTTCCAGCGCATTTGTTGTTATCATGGGTATGGGCGTCACGTTTGTGGGCCTTACCTGCATCATCTTCCTGACGATGCTGATGGGCAAGATCCTCTCGAAGCCCGAGCTCCGAAGCCCGCCGCAGCAGCTGCCGCGCCGGCAGCGCCCGCTGTTCCCGCTGACGGTCTGACCGACGAGGTCAAGGTCGCCATCATGGCGGCGATCGCCCAGCAGCCCGGCTTCAACATGGCGAATGTGACGAATGTCAGCATCCGCAAGATTTAATTTTGAATTCCACTTCTTCCTTTATCAGCGAAAGGGACGGCATCGCGCCGTCCTTTTTGCTACCATGAAAAAAATATTCGATTTAGCACAAAATTAGCAGGCTGTATGCTATAATGGGGACGGAAAGCATGCGGAGTCTTTCTCCGCGCCAACGATCAAGCGAGAGAAGGCGGCGACATGGCAAAAATCCCCGAAAAAATGCGTTGGATCTACGACCTTTTGCTGACGGCGGCGATCCTGGCTATGGCGACGGTGCTCTGCACGCTGCTGCGAAGGATCGACGACGGCAGTGGCTACGTGAACCTCATCTTCGTGCTGGCGGTCGCGACCATCTCGCGCTGGACGGAGGGCTATTTCTGGGGGATATTCAGCGCTGTCTCCGGCGTGCTGTTCGTCAACTACGTGTTTACATATCCCTACTGGGAATTCAACTTCACGATCACCGGCTACCCGTTTACCTTCCTTGCGATGCTGACGGTGTCCATGATGATCAGCGCGATGAACACGCAGATCAAAAAGCAGGAGCGGCTGCGCATCGAAACAGAAAAGGAAGCCGTGCGCGCCAATCTCCTGCGCGCGATGTCGCACGATATCCGCACGCCGCTGACGAGCATCGTCGGCAACACCGCCGCGATCCTCGAAAACGAGGATTCGTTTTCTCCCGAGCAGAAGCGCCGCCTTTTGGAAGACGTGAATGAGGACGCGCAGTGGCTCATCCGCATGGTCGAAAATCTTTTGTCCATTACGCGCATGAGCGGCGGACAGGCAAAGATCGAAAAGGACTGTGAGGCGGCCGAGGAGATCGTCGGCGTCTCGGTCAGCAAGTTCACCAAGCGCTTCCCCGCGATCAAGGTTTCGATCGAGGTACCGGACGAGGTGCTGATGGTGCCGATGGACGCGACGCTCATCCGTCAGGTCATTATGAATCTGCTGGAAAACGCCGCCATCCACGGCGGAAACGTCACGCAGATCCGTGTCTGCCTCTCACGCGAGGGGACGAACGCCTGCTTTTCCGTCAGCGACAACGGCGACGGCATCCCGAAGGAGAGGCTCTCGACGATTTTTAACGGCGGGCTTTCCGGCGTGTCGCACAACAACTTCGATATGAAGAAAAACATGGGCATCGGCCTTTCCGTGTGCTACACCATCGTCAAGGCGCACGGCGGCACGATGACCGCAGAAAACTTAGATTCGGGCGGAGCATGCTTCCGCTTCTATCTGCCGCTGGAGGAGGGCATCAACAGTGAAATTGAAGGATAAAGTGCTCGTGGTGGAAGACGAGCAGAACATCAGCAACTTTATTTCGACGGTTCTCACCGCGAACGACTTCGACGTGCTGGTGGCGCAGACGGGTGCCGAGGCGATCTCGATGATCACCTCGCACTGCCCCGATCTCATCATTCTCGACCTAGGGCTTCCCGACATGGACGGGATGAACATCCTCAAGGAGGTTCGTTCGTGGTCGAGTCTGCCGATCATCGTCGTTTCGGCGCGCACGCACGAGCATGACAAGGTCATGGCGCTCGACCTCGGCGCGGACGACTACATCGAAAAGCCGTTCGGCACGAGCGAGCTGCTCGCGCGCATCCGCACGGCCATCCGTCACACGCGCACGCCGCTCGACAACAACGAGATCGCGCAGTCGGGCAAGTTCACCGTCAAGGACCTGACCATCGACTATGACAAGCACCACGTGCTCATCGGCGATCAGGATGTGCACCTGACGCTCAACGAGTTCAAGATCGTGGCGCTGCTCGGCAAGTACGCTGGCAAGGTGCTGACGTATGACTATCTCATCAAGCAGATCTGGGGGCCGAAGGCCAAGGCCGACAATCAGATTTTGCGCGTGAATATGGCGAACATCCGCCGCAAGATCGAGAAGAATCCCGCCTCGCCCGAGTATATCTTCACCGAGATCGGCGTGGGCTACCGGATGCTCGAAAACGACGCATGATGATAGAGCCGCTCGCGGCTTTATGATACCAGGCGCGTGCGCGCCCCACACGATCACGCAGACGGCTCCTGCCATTTGGGGATGGCAGGGTTCATTTGCGCACTTTTGCACTTTTATGAAAAAGGTGTCGGACTGAAACAGTGAACGTTTCAGCCCGGCACCTTTCTTTTTTGCGCGTTTTCATGCAGTAAAATCTTTTTGCTTGCTTATAAACATGCCGTATTGTGCCGAAGCGGATGTTCGACCGTCATAGTTATGCTGACTTTTGTGTATATTTTTACCAAATCGTTTTCCACTCTATTTCGCCTCTTTATTCAGTGCTACAATCTTGATATGAATTGTTATTCTCATTATTAACATTTTGCGAACATAAATATACAATCAGCATCACAGTCAGTCCTACGAAGGAGGAAACCACAGCACATGAACATTTGGGAAATTGCAACGAATTATTATCAATACTTCCTGCGAGGGACGCGAACGACCATCCTCATCTCTCTGCTCACCGTGTTTTGCGGCTCGATCCTCGGCTGCCTGATCGCTTTCATGCGGCTATCCAAGTTTAAGCCGCTGGAAAAGTTCGCCAGCGTCTATATCACCGTCATCCGCGGTACGCCGATGCTCGTGCAGCTCTACATCGTTTACTACCAGCTCGACTTTATCAGCTATCCCACCGGAACCCTCTTCGGCGTCGATCTGGAGCGGGCGCTGCCGTATATCATCGCGCTTTCGATCAACTCCTCCGCCTACGTCGCCGAGATCATCCGCGCGGGCATTCAAGCGGTGGACAAGGGACAGATGGAAGGCGCGCGCTCGTGCGGCATGACGAATGCGCAGGCCATGCGCTACGTGGTGATGCCGCAGGCGGTCAAAAATATTCTCCCCGCCATCGGCAATGAATTTGTCACGATGGTCAAGGAGACCTCGATCATCCAGTATCTCGGTATCAGCGATCTGATGTATGACACGGGTATCGTTATCACATCCACCTATAACCCGCTTCCTTGCTACTACATCTCCGCCATCATCTACCTGGCGCTGAATATCATCCTCGGCAAGGGCCTGAACATCTTTGAAGGGAGGCTGAGAAAGAGTGAACGGTAACGTATTGTTCGAGATCAAGAACTTGCAGAAAAAGTTCGGCAGCCTGACCGTCTTCGACGGGCTGAACGAGACCATCTGCAAGGGCGACGTGGTCGTCATCATCGGTCCCTCGGGCGGCGGCAAGTCCACCTTTATCCGATGCCTGAACCTCTTGGAGCAGCCCACCGCCGGCAAAATTTACTTCGAGGGCGAGGACATCACGGCCAAGGGCTTTGATGTGAACAAGCACCGACAGAAGGTCGGCATGGTGTTCCAGCAGTTCAACCTCTTCAACAACCTGACGGTGCTTGAAAACATTACGATCTCGCTCACGAAGGTCAAAAAGCAGTCGGAAGAGGAGAGCAAGGAAAAGGCCCTCAAGCTTCTAAAGCGCGTGGGGCTTGAGAACAAGGCGAACGCCTATCCCTCCCAGCTCTCCGGCGGGCAGAAGCAGCGTATCGCATCGTGCGGGCGCTGGCGATGGAGCCCGATGTGCTGCTCTTCGATGAGCCGACCTCCGCGCTCGACCCCGAGATGGTCGGCGAGGTGCTGCAGGTCATCTCCGACCTCGCCCGCGACGGCATCACGATGGTCGTCGTCACGCACGAGATGGGCTTTGCCCGAAAGGTCGGCACGCGCGTGCTCTTCATGGACGGCGGACAGATCGCCGAGCAGGGCACGCCCGAGGAGATTTTCGAGCACCCACAGAACGCGCGAACCAAAGAGTTCTTATCCAAAGTCATCAACGTCATTTAACAAACAAAAATTACGATATTATTGGAGGAAATTAAAATGCTTCACACGATCAATCCCGAAATTCTGTTCCTTAAGCAGGAAGATGTCATCAAGCCGGCCTTCTCGATATGAAACAGATCTTGGCCGTTACGGAAAAGACCTACGCGATGCTCGGTCAGGGCCTCATCAAGAACCCGCCCAAGACCAACACCAGCATCCCTGACAAGGAAAACTGGCAGTCGTTCTTCAACGCCATGCTTGCTACATCGGCGGCGACATCAACATCGGCGGCATCAAGTGGGCGGCGGAGTCAAAGAAGAACGCCACGATCCCTGGCATCCCCTACGGCATCGACATTTCCATCCTGAGTGACCCCGAGACGGTGCTGCCGTTCTGCATTCTGGACGGCACGCTCATCACCGCGATGCGCACCTCCGCCGTCGGCGGCCTGATGGCCAAGTATGCCGCCCCCTCCGATGCGGACACCGCGTGCCTTGTCGGCGCGGGCGTTATCGGCCGCACGATGATCTCCGCCGTGCACGAGGCGCTGCCCCAGATCAAGACCATGTACCTCTGCGACATTGATGTCGCCAAGGCCGAGGGCATCGCGAAGGAGTACGGCGACAGCTTGGGCGTCGAGATCATCCGACGAGCGACAGCAAGGCTGCGGCGCTCAAGTCCCAGCTCATCGTCGGCGAGACGACCGCGCCCAAGCCGTTCATGGACACCTCCTGGCTCACGCCCGGCTGCGGCCTCGTCTCCATGCACTCCAACGAGGTGATGGAGGACGTCTTCCTCAAGGCCGACGGCATCGTCGCCGACTACTGGACACAGCTCAAGCAGCACACGAACCCGCTGTCCAAGCTCACGAAGGAGGGCAAGCTCGATGAGAGCCAGATCATGGACCTGAGCGAGCTGGTGCTCGGCACGAAGAAGCTGCGCACCTCGGACGATCAGTTCGTCGCCGCCGCGTCCATGGGCCTCGGCGCGCTGGACATCATGATCGCCTATCAGCTCTATCTGAACGCGACGGAAATGGGCATCGGCACCAAGGTGAACCTTTGGGACAAGCCCCTGTGGGAATAAGACACGCAGGAGGGAACAAAGATGAACGCATTCAAGAAATTTGCAGCGCTGCTTTTAGCGCTTATGATGATCCTGTCTCTCGCCGCCTGCGGCAGCAAGAGCGATGACAGCGCGCAGGGCAGCTCGGACGCGATGCGTCGTCCGATGACATCGCCAAGTCCAAGATCGAGCAGATCAAAGAGGCGGGCGTGCTCGTGATGGGAACCTCTGCCGACTATCCTCCGAACGAGTTCCACACGGAGGTGGACGGCAAGGACACCATCGTCGCTTTGACGTTGCTATCGCGCAGTACATCGCCGATGACCTCGGCGTCGAACTCAAGGTCGTCGACATGTCGTTCGACAACCTGTGCATCAACCTCGCCAAGGGTGATTTTGACATTGTCATCGCCGGTATGGCCTCGACCGAGGAGCGCTTGAAGTCCGTCGATTTCTCCAACCCGTACTTTAAGCAGCAGCAGGCCATTCTGATCCGCGCGGAGGATGACGCGCTCTACAACAAGCCCGAAGACCTGAGTGGTCACAAGGTCGGCGTGCAGAACGGTACCATTCAGGTGCCCATCGCCAACGAGCTTGCGGGTGAAGAGAACGTCGTCGGCCTCGTCAAGGCGCAGGATCTCATCATGGAGCTCAAGAGCGGCAAGCTCGATGTTGTGTACATCGACTACACCGCAGCTCTTGCATTCGCCGCGGCGAACGATGACCTGACGGTCAAGGACGTCGGCATCGAAAGCGACAGCGAGGGCCAGTGCATCGGCGTGCAAAAGGGCAACGAGGACTTTGTCGCCTACCCGAACGAAAAGATCGCCGAGATGCAGGAGCAGGGCCTCATCGACCAGTACGTCGCCGAAGCCCAAACGCTGGCGGGCATCGAGTAAAGCCCGTCCCCCTTGCATGATATGAACAGCACCAGCATACCCTCTACCAAGAGAATTGGGGAGGATATGCTGATGCTGTTTCATTTTGACCGCAGGAAGAAGTCTGAAAAGGAGGAGAAGCCGCCGCGCTTTCTGGTGCTCCGGCGCAAATGGCTGACGCTGGGCGCGGCGGTGCTGGCCGCCGCGGCGATCTTTGCCGCCGTCAATTATCCCGCCGCCGTCAGCGCGTCGGCCGCCACGCGCCAACTGCCGATCTACTGTGTCCAGCGCGACCAGAAGGTGTGCTCCATCTCGTTCGATGCGGCGTGGGGGGCGGACAACACACAGAAGATCCTCGACGTGCTCAAGGAGTACGGTGTCACCTGTACCTTTTTTGTCGTGGGCAACTGGGCGGATCAGTATCCCGAACAGGCCAAGGCCATCGTGGACAGCGGCAATGAGCTCATGAACCACTCCAACGCGCATGATCATTATAATTCCCTCACCGCCGACCAGATCATCGCAGACGTGAACACCTGCAACGATAAGATCGAGGCGTTGACCGGCGTCCGCCCGACGCTCATCCGCTGCCCGTTCGGCGAGTATGACGACCACGTCATCTCCACCATCCGCTCGATAGGCATGGAGCCGATCCAGTGGGACGTGGAAGCGCTGGCAGCGGTTGGAACCGCCCGCGGCGCAAGCGATATGCGCGCCCCTTACTCGTCTTCCTGTTCCGGCCGGTGCCGTTCCGCAGGGCACAGCAAAAAGCTCATCATGTAGAGCGCGTCGCCCGTGCAGTGGAAATCGAATGTAGGGAGCCTTATGACCGAAGGCAAGGCAGCAAGCCACAGCGCGGCGGTCGAGGCGCATCTTGTTCATCAGCACGAGCATGGAGGAATCAGGATGGGGATATAAGCGATGTGAATGGGGATGAGGTTCTGAGACAGGCAGGCAATCAGGGTGATCATGCCGAGAAGTGGTGCCAATGATTTTGCTCAGCTTCTTGGAGACAATGTCGGCAAGGCCGGTGGTAGCGATCGCCGTAGCGAAGGTACCGAGCAGGATGTAGGCAAGAGCAGTAGTCGCGTTGCCGGAGAAGCCGGACGTGAGCAGCTTCATAACGCTGTCGCCCTCAGCAGCGTAGATGGGGATATAAAAGGCCACCATCTCAAGGAGCCGTTCGCTCACTGAGATGGCGGTCACTATTTTTGATGTGTGCAAATTAGGGCCGATCACTGTGCAGTGCATCGTGTATCCGTTCGGCCAGCGCCCTTGTCGTAAAAGGCTTCGGGAGCACAAAGCTTGCGCCCAGACGGTATGCCTCCTCTATGACCTTGTGCGTCGGCAGCGCTGTCATAAAGATCGTCGAGATTTTGTGTCCGCCCTCACGCAGCTGCTGCATAACGTGAAAGCCGCCCTTGTGCGGCAGCAGAAAATCCAGCAGAAGAACGTGAGGTCGGTGCCGATGGAGCACCTCGGTTGTCTCGTCCGCATCCCTTGCGTGGAATACACGGAAGTCTCCGCGCTCACGCAGGGAATCCGTCAGGAGCATACTGAAGGCTTCATTACTGTCTGAGAGTAAAATCTTCTTTCGGTGCGGCATTTTTATCCGCCTCCCCCTAAAAAATTTGATTTTACACACTCACCTTGTATAAAATAGTCCTGTTGGCTCATTTTTTCAATCCACCGTACAGTATTTTAATGGTATTTTAACTCGGCTTGATCCGGGCTTTCGCAAAAAGGAAGAGGAAGACCTGAGAAACTTGCAAGAGTGGTTGTCGTAACGCCCCGCTTCCGGCATCATTCACTTATCAGACTTTACGAACAGCGCCTTTTGCAGTGCGAGCAGTCTCCGCAGCAGCCGCTACCTGATCTGGCCTTTTTTCGCCAGTGCAGGATGGCTGTGATAGCTGCAGCTGCGATGAGGACAAGAAGGGCCCAATCTAACAGATGCATCACAGGATCCCCACCAAGGTATAGACAGCAAGAGCCACGATCCATGCCACGCAGCATTGCATCATCACGACCCCAACTGTCTTCAGCGCTGAGCCGAATTCTCGTCGAATCGTGGTTACTGCCGCGATGCAGGGAGTATACAGCAGCGTGAACACCAGAAAGCTGATAACGGAACGACCGGTAAACATCGTAGAAAGTGCAGCCCCGCCTAACAGGATCTGCAGCGTACTGACCACAGATTCCTTTGCGATAAAACCGGAAATAAGGGAGGTTGCGCAGCGCCAATCCGCAAAGCCCAACGGTGCGAACACCGGCGCGATCCATCGACCAATGAGAGCCAAAAGGCTATCGGCACTGTCGGCAACTACATTCAGCCTGGTATCAAAACTCTGGAGGAACCAGATCACGATGGTAGCAAGAAAAATCACAGTAAACGCCCGCTGCAAAAAGTCCTCGGCCTTTTCCCAAAGCAGCAGCGCAACGCTCTTGAGGCTCGGAAGCCGATAATTGGGCAACTCCATAACGAAAGGCACGGGCTTTCCGCGGAACACGGTTTGGTTCATGATGAGGGCCGCAGCAATTCCAATCAGAATGCCCAGCAGATACAGTAGGATCATTATGAGCGCGCGGTGCGTTGGAAAGAACGCTGCGGTAAAAAATGCATAAATTGATATTTTTGCCGAGCAGCTCATATAAGGCGTGAGCAGGATCGTCATCTTGCGGTCACGGTCACTCGACACCGTGCGCGTTGCCATAATTGCCGGCACAGAACAGCCGAAGCCGATGAGCATAGGGACGATGCTGCGGCCGGACAAACCGATCTTTCGCAGAGGCTTGTCCATTACAAAGGCGACGCGGGCCATGTACCGGTATCTTCCAAGATAGAGAGGAAGAAAAAAAGCGTCACAATGATAGGCAGGAACACCAGCACACTGCCAACACCGGAAAAAATGCCGTCAATAATCAAGCTGTGTACCACAGGATTGATCTCATAGGCAGTCAAAGCTTGGTCTACAAGAAAGGTGAGGCCATCGATCCCGCCTTGCAGCCAGTCGGACAGACGCTGACCAATAACATTGAAGGTGAGATAGAAAATCAGCAGCATGACAAGCAGAAACGTCGGAATGGCTGTGTAGCGACCGGTGAGAATTCTGTCGATCTTCATGGAGCGGGCGTGCTCCCGACTTTCATGGCATTTCACCACAGATGATGCTACCACGCCTTCAATGAAGGTGTAGCGCATATCAGCAAGCGCCGCGTTGCGATCAAGTCCTGCCTCACTCTCCATCTGCACGATGCAATGCTCAAGCAACTCGCGCTCGTTTTGATCAAGTGCCAGACGGTCGGCAAGGTCATCGCCGCCTTCGATCAGCTTTGCTGCGCAGAAGCGAGCCGGCACACCGATGCGGTCGGCGTGATCGGCAATCAGATGCGTAACGGCGTGGATGCAGCGGTGAACGGCGGAATCATCCGCGCAGAAATCTGTCACCTTTGGCAGAGTTCTGCTCCGAGCCACAGCAATCGCCTGATTCACCAGCTCGCTCACGCCCTCACCCTTTGCGGCCGCGATCGGTACGACAGGGATGCCGAGCGAGGCGCTCATCTTCTGCACGTCGATGGAACCGCCGTTGGAACGCACTTCATCCATCATGTTCAGCGCCAGCACCATAGGTATCCGCAACTCAAGCAGCTGAAGTGTCAGGTACAGATTCCGCTCAATGTTGGTGGCATCCACAATATTGATGATGCGTCCGGCTTTTGGTTGAGGATAAAGTCACGGGAGACGATCTCCTCCTGTGTATAGGGCCGCAAGGAGTAGATGCCGGGCAGATCCACCACGGAGCAGCCTTTTTCGTCTATGATATCTCCCATCTTCTGGTCTACCGTGACACCGGGAAAGTTGCCGACATGCTGATTGGATCCGGTGAGGGCGTTGAAAAGAGTCGTTTTCCCGCAGTTCTGATTTCCAACAAGTGCAAAGATCATTTCGGCTCGTCCTCCACTTCGATTTTTTGAGCCTCCTCTACGCGCAGCGTTAGCTCGTAGCCGCGCACGCGGATCTCGATAGGATCACCCATCGGCGCGACCTTCTGTAGTGTCACGCGGGTGTGCGGGATCAAGCCCATATCCAGCAGGCGGCAGCGCAAGGCTCCATCTCCGCCAACAGTGGTGATCACGGCAGAATTCCCCACTTTTAATTGATTCAATGTCATTCGCTTTCCTCTTTTCTTGCCCAGTTTTAATTTCATGGTAGCATTCCTGCTGCGGACTGTCAATACAGCCGAACCGGCATAATTCAAAGTGTGGGGACTATTTGGCCTTGTGCTGCAGAAAATGTTGAAAAGGTTCCTGCGGCAAGGAAAAGTCTTACAGCTCTTTCGCAGTTTTAATCGATCCGCAGCAATTCGTCATCGTCGGAGCATCCGAAGCGGTTAACATCGGAGTCAGGGAAAGACTGGTAAATGTGCACGTTCGAACGCGGAAAGCATTCTTGCAGAAAATCGCGGACCGGGAAAAGATCATGGAATCCGCTGAAGTGCTTTTAACAAGCATAAACTCACGGAACGCATAGACTGGATCGACGGCATATCCGCCTATCATTCCGGAACGGCACACATAGTCAAGAACGCGGTGCAAAGCTGCTGCGTCTGGATACTGATTGCGGATCAAGATAACGTCTGGCACAGCCGGTTCATCTCCTCACTGATCATTTCGTTCGTCCTCTGAGAGGCGGACGGACAGAATGCGATTTTTCATTGAAATCCTTCTTTCTTGTTGCTCGTGGCAAGGAGCGCAAATTGTATGACGACCCTTTATTCAGATGTTTGTAGCGTGATAAAAAATTGGTGCAGACTATGAAAGAGCCCGATGAAGCGCACGCAATTGTGCAGCCCCATCAGGCCTTCCAAATGATGTTGACATGGTTGCCGTCGAGTTCGATCCGCTCGATAAATTCGGCGGCGATCAATTTTTTTTTCGTCAAAAGCAGAGCGGGAAAAATCCAACCGTCGGATCTGAGACGCGGAATGCGGGGCGGTATGTAAGAGCTGTTCCCGCTCGGCGTGCAGTTTTTCAATCATTTTTGAGATATACACGACCGCCACATCGCTGCTCTCGGCGAGAGCGTTCACCAGACGATCGATTTTCTGCTCGATTTCCAAAACAGCTTTCGCCTGCGCGTGGTCTTCACTTACTGAGGGAAGCTCGGCGGGACAGGCATCGAGAATGTGCTGGAGCTCATTGGCAATATGGGTCTCCAGCTCTCTAAGGTCTACATCAATCGATTCATCACAGCTGCCGAAGTTGGACCGACCGGAGCAGACCAGCTTACAGCGTTGCTCCGACTTTATGTAGTTGACCTTGACGGCATAGCCGCATTTGCTGCATTTTAAGAGACCGGTCAGCCAGGAGTATTTTCCCGCGTTGGCGCGGGGAAGCTGCATCTGTCCGGAGAGCTTGTCCTGCGCACGCAGCCAGAGGGAAGACGGAATGATTCCCTCATGCGTGGACAGGCTGAGCATCTGCTCATCCTTTTTCGTGTACTTGCCGCGGCTGCGGTCGCGCTTCCCAATCAGAAGACAGCCATGGACGCCGTCAAAAACTTCGGGCATCTGGCGGATCTGGATGCCCTGCGCAAGGTAATAGCAGTAGACCGCTTCGTCAGCCTGCGCGTAGACGGGGTTCCGCAGAATACGGGACAGAGTCACGTTATCCCACGCCTCGCGCTTGGGGCCGTGAATGCCCTGCTCAGTCAGAGCTTTGGCAAGGGCGCGCAGCGATGTTTCAGACCGGACATATTCTTCAAAAATGTGGAGAACAGTCTTTGCGTTTCATCGGCTATCAGAGATGAGACCTTGCGCCCGTCAAGCTCAGCTTTGGAAAGCGCATACCCGTACGGTGCGGGCCCACCCGGCCATGCACCGAGGGAAACGCGGTGATGGTAGTTGTCGCGCACACGCTCCGCGGTCGTTTCGCGCTCAAGCTGGGCAAAGGTCATCACAATGTTGAGCATGGCCCGTCCCATCGGTGAGGAAGTGTCGAACTGCTCGTTGACGGACAGAAATTCGACATTGTTTTTACGCAGAAGCTCCCAGATCTGGCTGAAATCCGCGAGGGAGCGGCTGAAGCGGTCCAGCCGGTACACGACGATTTTTTTGACGCGGCCCGCCTCCACCGCCTCCATGAGCTCGCCGAAAGCAGGCCGCTTGGTGTTTTTGCCGGAAAAGCCCTTGTCCGAAAAAACAAGGGCATCGTCCACAGTAAACTTCCGGCACAGTTCGATCTGTCCCTCAATCGAAAGGCTGCCCTTTTTATCGATGGACTGACGCGCATAAATGGCATCCATCGGCCTCACCTCTGCGCGCGGGCAGCCAGCAGCAGAAGGCAGCGGCGCAGATCGCCGCCTGACGCGCAGAGCGCTCTATAGGGTCAACGGTTGAATAAGTGTTTTTGATAATCATAAGGGTTTCCTCCTTCGAGAATGTATGAGCCAGGGCCGGAAGTTATTCCGGACGGCTTTGCCACCCTGTTGAAGGCTGTGTAAAAATGTATTATTTTTTCAGAAAATCTTGAAACCCTTGAAAATCCTAAAAAATCCAGACGACGCATGGCTTCCGCTGCGCTGATGGTACCCGCACGCCAGAGTTTTTCCACCGCATCAAAATTGCTTCGCTCAATCCGCACCAACCGCAAAGCAGTGTCTTTCGATTCTGGTGTCCTCGGGGATTGTGGCACTGATCCAGCCCTACTCCAACAACGCCTTGAAGCGAGTGATCAAGGCTCCGAGAATGTATTTTCTGGACACAGGGCTCTGCGCACATCTCACCAGATGGACCAGCGCAGAGACATTAGAGCGGGGAGCGATGGACGGCGCGTTCTTTGAAACGTGGGTGGTATCTGGGATCTACAAGAGCTACCTCAGTCAGGGAAAATCCCAGCCGCCGCTGTATTTCTACCGCGACAGCAATAAGAAGGAGATCGACCTTATCATTTATCAGGATGGTATCGTTTCACCGATAGAGATCAAAAAAAACTCTGCGCCAAAGGATGCCACAAAGAATTTCAGCGTGCTGAATCCTATTGAGAAAGAACCAGATGCTGACAGCATCTCGGTTGGAGCAGCGCATCTGAAAACGAAGATCGGAACCGGCGCAGTGGTCTGCATGCCGCCGGATCTGATCCCGGTCGATCCGAAAAACTGGTATGTTCCTGCTTGGCTGATTTGAGCAAAATGCAGTCCTGATTATGTAAAAAAGTGCTGCCGCAGTTCTGCGGCAGCACTTCCTGCTGTGTGTCTGGTGAACACACTTTACTAATATGGAATTGATTCTGGGCATGTTCGGCGGTGGGCTATGAATAGGCGGAAAGAGGACGGTTAGCGGAGGCCATGAAGCGAGGCACGACAGGCGTTTCCAAGTGCTGCCAGTGTGGATTCCCTCGACTGGAAGGGCATCTCGGCGGGTGAGATCACGAAGCGTGTGACGGGCAAGGTGCAGAGCGTCGATCGTGTTGTTCCACAATGCGGGCGAGCATACGCCCGAGGCGCTGCCGGATATCCTCGACTACCTGCTCGCCGAGGGTATAAGATCGTACCGATTTCGAAGATCTTGCTCACCTGTGACTATACCATCGACCACGAAGGCCGACAGTGCCCGGCAGTGCAGTGAGCGTCCGATACCGCACTTGCTTGACCGTGTGTAAAGACGCGAAAAGGGGAGCCCTCTATCACAAGAGAACTCCCCTTTATGATTTCTTCCGTGCATTGCGGGGTGATTTTTTACGCGCCGATGATGATTGGCACCAGCGCTGCGGAGGTGATGCACATCAGCATGCCGGTACAGAACGAGTAGGCGACCGTTTCCGAGTTGCACACCTGCTCGACGATCGGCAGGCACACGTCAGTCGAGGCGGTGCCAGGGATGGTGATGGCCTCGATATAGCCGATCTTGCCCGCGATGACGGGCAGCAGAATGATACCGAGCATCTCGCGCAGCACATTGTGCAGAAACGAGACCGCGCTCGCCATCGTGTGCCCCGCGCTTGCGATGACGCTCGGGGCCATCGTGTACCAGCCGAAGCCTGCGCTGATGGCCAGTCCCTCGCGCAGCGTCATGGGTGAGAGCGCGGCATAGACCGCGCCGCCGAGCAACGTGCCGAGCACGGCGAAGATGGGGACTAAAATGACGCCGAGCCCCGCGTTGCGCAGAATGCGGGCAATGCTGCCGTCCAGCCCCATGGAAAAGCCGATGAGCCCCAGCATGATACACAGACCGACTACAAGATAGTCGCCCGAGCGGGACTGAAAGGCGGGTAGTCGGTGCACACGCGGCGGATGACAAGATCACCGAGCAGCATCCCGACAACGACCATCAGCAGGATGATAAAAGACATTTTCGCGCCCGAGACGTCGGCCTTTTCGTGCACAGCCTCCGCTTCGTTGACGACTGCACCGGCGGGGTGGGTGTGGCGGTCGATGTGCAGCAGCTTTCGCACGGCGAACGCGCCGAGCATGCTGCCCGCAGCAGTCAGCACCGTGACAAAAAGCGCCTGAATGCCGATGCTGCCGAGGTTCGACGTGACCTCCTCATCTGCGCCCATGCGCAGGCCCATCAAAAGCACCAGCGCATAAACGGGAAGCGACATGAGCTTGTCCACAAATTTGAATTTTTCTGCGTACTTTCGCAGGCGCGAGGCCAGGAGGTAGCAGGCGATCATAATGGACCAGTAGAGAGCGAGCAGAGCCATAAAGTGTCGTCATCCTTTCGCCGCGGTGCGGCTAAAATTGAATGAGGGCGGCGCGTGATCCGCGCCGCCTCTGCTGCTTTGGCAGAATTGGGGAATATCAGGCGAGGGTGTTGACCCAGGCGGAGTATTTGACAAGGTTCGCGTCGCGCTCTTGCGCATCCGCGCCCTTGGTGAGGATGTAGACCTTGATCTTCGGCTCGGTGCCGCTCGGGCGCACGACGATGTGCGTGCCGTCGCAGAGCTCGAAGCGCAGCACGTTCGAGCCCGAGAGCGCGATCTTCGTGACCTCGCCGCTTGCGGCGTCGCGCGCGGTGCCATCCGAATAATCCTTGTACGTCGCGACCTTGACGCCCGCGATCTCGCTCGGCGGCGTCTCGCGCAGGGACTTCATAAGAGCGGCCATCTTCTCCGCACCATCTAAGCCCGGCATGACGAGGTTGTGCGTCTTTTCACCGTACCAGCCGTACTTTTCAAAGAGCGCGTTGAGCGCGTCGAAGAGCGTCATGCCTGGGAGTAGTACCACGCGGCCATTTCGGTGAGCAGCAGCGAGGCCGTGACTGCGTCCTTGTCGCGCACGTAGTGGCCGATCATGTAGCCATAGCTCTCCTCGTAGGAGAAGATGACGGTGTTTTTGCCCGCGCCCTCAAGCTCCGTTCATCTTCTCGGCCATGAACTTAAAGCCGTGAACGTGTCGTAGCAGTCGAGGCCGTTCGCCTCCGCCACGGCGCGCGCCATCTCGGTCGTGACGATAGTCTTGAGCGCGGCGGCATTCGCGGGCAGCTTGCCCGCGCGCTTCATCGCACCGATCAGATAGTCGAGCAGCAGCACGCCCGTCTGGTTGCCGGTGACAGGCTCGAACTCGCCCTGCTTGTTGCGCACCATGATACCGACGCGGTCGCTGTCGGGGTCGGTGCCGAGGATGAAGTCGACGTCGTTCTTCTTGGCGAGGTCAATGGCGAGGTAGAAGCCTCGGGATTCTCGGGGTTCGGGGACACGACGGTCGGGAAATTGCCGTCGATGACCATCTGCTCGGGCACGCATAAAAGGTGCTTGATGCCAAGGCGCGTCAGCGCCTCGGGCACGAGCTTGTGGCCGCAGCCATGGAAGGGCGTGTAGACGAGCTTGAAGTCGTCGGCGACCTTTTTGACGGTCTCATAGTCGTTGACCATGCTCATGACATTTGCCATGAAGCGCTTGTCACAGTCCTCACCGAGCATCGTGATGAGGCCCTTGTTGACGGCTTCGTCAAAGTCCATCGACGTGACGCCGGTGAAAATGTCGATGTGCTCAAGCTCCCTGGCGATGGCCGCGGCGTGCTGGGGCGGCAGCTGCGCGCCATCCGACAGTAGACCTTGTAGCCGTTGTACTCCTTGGGATTGTGCGACGCGGTGACGTTGATGCCCGCCTCGCAGCCGTATTCGCGCACGGCGAACGAGAGCTCAGGCGTCGGGCGCAGGGACTCAAAGAGCTTGACGGTGATGCCGTTGCCTGCCATGACGCAGGCCGCGGCGCGTGCAAACTCCATCGAGTGGTTGCGGCAGTCCATGCAGATGGCGACACCCTTTTTCATGGCCTCTTCGCCTCAGCGCGGATGACGTTGGCAAAGCCTGCGTCGCCCAGCGGATGACGTGGCGGTTCAAGTTGTGAAGGCCAACGTACATCGTGCCGCGAAGGCCGGCCGTGCCGAATTCGAGCGGACCGTAGAAGCGGTTTTCAATCTCCTTTTCGTCGTTTGCGATGGCCTTGAGCTCATTTCTCTCGTCCTCGCTCAGCGCGGGGGAGGCGAGCCACTTTTCATATTCCTGACGGTAATTCATTGCATGTCCTCCTGTTCCGGAATTTCATCAATGGGGCGGATCAGATTTTTCGCGTCCTCGAGCATCGAGACGGCACATAGAGCCATGTGCCGCTGCCGGGCGTGCCGAGCACGATCTTGCCGAACGAGCCCTCGCCCTCGTACTTGCGCAGCACGGGGATGTCATACGAGCGGAGCATGGCGCAGAGCATGTCCGTCTCGGCGTTCGTGTCCATTGCGACGGTCAAAAGCGCGGGTTCCTCCGGCGTGCCGTCGGCAGATTTGGGCCAGCGCTGCAAAAGGTCGTTTTCTGTCTTGCCCCAGGTGAGCTTCACTTCATCCGACATGGGTGGTGTCCTCCTTTATATTGATGATGAGTCATTTGTGGTATTTGGTTCCAGCCTCGATCTGGTAGCGCGGTAGATTTGCTCGAGCAGCATCACGCGCGCCAGGTGGTGCGGAAATGTCATCGGCGACATCGAGAGCCGCAGGTCGGCTTTTTTCTTTAAGTCCTCGTCAAGGCCGAAGCTCGACCCGATGAGAAACGTCAGCTGCGACGCGCCGCGCGCGGCGAGCTGCTGCATTTTCTGCGAAAGCGCTACGCTGCTCATCTCCTGCCCCTCAATGCACATGGCGATGAGCGCGCCGCCCTTGGACAGCCTCTGCTCGACGAGTGCGGCCTCTTTTTTGAGCGCCTGACGGATCTCCGCCTCGCTCGGCTCGTCGCCAAGGCGCTGCTCGGGCAGCTCCAAAAGCTCTAACTTGCAGCAGCGCGAAAGGCGCTTTTCGTATTCCTTGACGGCCTGCTCGTAGAAGGGCTCCTTCAGTTTTCCGACGCAAAGGACGGTGATCTTCTGCATACGTGTACCTCGCTGATGGTGTCGCGCGGCGCGGTGGCAAGGCGGACGCTCAGTCCGCTCGATTGCAGGGCGCGGCCGACGGTGTATTCGGCAAGCTCGGGGGAGTTGTTCTCGTCGCTCAGGTGCGCGAGCAGAATGTCGCTCGTGCCCGCGCGGACGCATTCGATGGCGAATTCCGCCGCGGCGTCGTTCGACAGGTGCCCGTACTCGCTCAGGATGCGCTGCTTGAGATAATAGGGGTAGCCGCCGTTTTGAGCATCACGACATCGTGATTCGACTCAAGCAGCAGCATGTCCGCGCCGAGGGCGACGTCGTGCGCCTCATCGGTGACAAAGCCCGTGTCCGTCAGCACGGCGAGCGAGCCGGCGTCGCTCTCGATGCGGTAGCCGACGCTTTCTTTCGCGTCGTGCGACGTGCGGAACGAGCGGACGTGCAGGTCCTTGATCGTAAACTCTTTGCCCGCGGCAAAGGCACGCAGGCGCGGCTCGGGGTATTGGATGGCCGCCGCGGTGCCGAACGTCGCGTACAGTAGGGCGGGGCATTTTTTGGCGAGCGTCACAAGTCCTCGGACATGGTCGATGTGCTCGTGCGTGATGAGAATGCCGTCGAGGTCGTCGAGCGTGAGGTCCAGTGCCGCGAGCGACTGCGTGATGCGGCGGCAGGAGATGCCCGCGTCGATGAGTAGGTGCGTATCGTTGTGACAGACGAGCGCGGCGTTGCCGGCGCTCGAACTGGCGAGGGTGTAAAATTCCATGGGATGATTCCTTTATATCAATTCACCGAAATCATACCACAGCCGCGCGCAATAGTCAAAAAGAAAAAGCCCCGCACGGGGCTGTGAGAGGGAGAAGAAAGCGCTGTCAACCGGCGGGGAAAGCGAGCCCCGCCATGAAGCCGTTTTCGCCGGTGCAGACGATGTCGCCCGCGGCGAGCACGCCGTCGCAGACGTACAGGTCGGCCTGACAGGGGAGCGAGGCGTCAGGATAGTTGGTCACAACATAGGTGTAACGCGAGAGCGTCTGCCCGCAATAGCGTGTGAGGTCAAAGCCCTGCGAGAGCTGGAGGTCGTTGTAACTCAAATACGGCTCTTCGAGCGTTTCGCCCAGCGTGACGCTCAGCGTTTCGATCGGCTGGTCGTTCACCTCCCAGCGAGGGAGGCAAGATACGCAATGCGCTCTTCATTTGTTCCGGTGGCGATGACGGGCGGCGGAGACGAATGCCGGCACGCGCGCAGCGCCAGAAAGAGCGAGAGCAGCAGCGCGAAGATGAGCAGAATTTTTACAACGCGGCGTTTGGAGCACTTGGCGGTGATGATGAACATGAAGCGACCACACCCTTTCGATAAAAGCTATTCCACCGAAAGAAAAAGTATGCTACACTGATACTTCAGAATGCAGAAAGGCGGGAACCACCATGGCACAGCAGAGACTCGACAAGATCATCGCCTCGACCGGGCGCTATTCGCGCCGCGAGGTCAAGACCTCGTGCGCGAGGGTCGCGTGCTCGTCGACGGGCGCATCGCGGCCAGCGCGGAGGACAAGTGCGACCCCTTGACTGCGCGCATCAGCGTGAACGGCGAAGAGCTTTTTTATCGCGAGCACACGTATGTGATGCTCCACAAGCCTGCGGGCGTGCTCTCGGCGACCGAGGACGGACGCGGGGAGACGGTGCTCGACCTGCTTGCGCCCGAGTATCGAAAGATCGGCCTGTTTCCCGTCGGGCGGCTCGACAAGGACACGGAGGGGCTGCTGCTTCTGACCGACGACGGCGCGCTCGCACACGACCTGCTCGCGCCGAAAAAGCACGTCACAAGGTCTACTTTGTCCGTACCGACGGCGCGCTCGACGACGCCGACTGTAAAGCCTTCGAGCAGGGCATCACGCTCGGCGACGGGCTTGAATGCCTTCCGGCAAAGCTTGAGATTTTAAAGAGCGACGCGCAGAGCGAGGCGCTCATCACCATCCGCGAGGGCAAGTTCCACCAGATCAAGCGGATGCTGGCCTCGCGCGAAAGCCGGTCGTTTACTTAAAGCGGCTGAGCATGGGCTCACTCACGCTTGACGAGGGGCTTTCCAAGGGCGAATACCGCATGCTCACGGCGGAAGAGATCAAAAACCTGCGGGAAAGTGGGCAATTTGCCCAAGGAAAAGCGGGCGCGGACAAGTAAGCGTTTGTCCTCCTTTACGGAATGCCTAAAAAGAAGAAAAAATTGTTGAAAAGAGAAAAAAGTTCTTGACAATCGTC
>ENA-OQIO01000524-OQIO01000524.1-human-gut-metagenome-genome-assembly--contig:-NODE-524-length-20390-cov-2.282683_pt1 | contig 20390 bp, 43 predicted proteins | sample MGYA00242573_ERZ504737 | MGnify/ENA primary metagenome ERZ504737 (study PRJEB26092, sample SAMD00036203) | human gut metagenome | host: Homo sapiens | study: EMG produced TPA metagenomics assembly of...
TTTGATGAGGTTTGTGATAACATTGAGAAAACCATCTCAGAGATGGAGTAATACTTACAGGGGGGGGGGAGAGTATCTCTCCTCTCTCCTTAACTGGAGGTAATTATGGCAAAACAGATAAAAGTAAAATACAGCGTTGAGAGCGGTATGTGGTAACTGTGAGCATTGCGGTACAGCTATCGCTCATGCGTGCTCACAGATCTTATGGTTTACAAAGGGATCCTTACTGGATGAGAAGTATAAAGAGGTAAGTAGCGGATATGCTAACCCTAGCGGTAATCTGGTAAGTGTGAAAGTGGAGAAAAATAAGGTTACTAAAAATGATCGTAGGCTCCAGACTTACACACTTAACTATAGTACAGGAGTGGATGAGATTAAGGATACCTTAGATCTGGCTATTATGCTGGGGATCATCTCACAGGCTGGGGCGTGGTTTAAGGCTATTCTTAAAGACGGTAAAGAGCAGAAAATGCAGGGCTTTAATGGAGTGCAGGAGTTTTATTATAACGATCTGGAGGAGCTGGAGTATCTTAGAAAACAGGTATATGAGGCAGGGATGGTATGAGAGAAGTAGAGGAAACCTTAGCACATAACCTTAGAGAGGTAAGAGAGAAAAAGGGCTACACTCTAAAAGATGTGGTAAAAGGTACAGGATATACAGAGGTAAGTATAAGTAGATGGGAAACAGGTACACGGATCCCTAAGGCTACAGTACTTTACAATCTGGCTAAATTCTATGGAGTATCTGTAGATAGATTTTTCTGGAAATAAGAGCAGGAGGAGGCAGTAAAAAGCCTCCTCTATTATTTTATACAGGGGTTATATAAAAAGTAATTGACATTATTATATAGGGGGTGTATATTATAAGTGAGGTAAGGAATAGATACGAACTGAAAGAGAGGTAAACAATATGAGATATAAAAACAGTGATGATAACAGATACAGAGTACAGTTTATGAGATCTACAGAGGAGCTTATGGATCAGCTTACAGTTAAAGAGTTTATCTCTTATCTGGAAGAAAACGCAGAGTTTGAAGATTACACAGTAGAGTACATTGATAAGAAATGTGTTAAGTGTAGAGCCTATGATCTCACAGAGGAAAACAGCAAGCTCCATAAGGAGTTTTTAGTAACAGAGGATGGTAGAGTATTTTACTGGAGATCCTTAATCAGTAAGATTGAGCTGGTAGATGTTGAGGAGGAAAAACAGGAGGTACAGGAAGTGGTAGTAGATTTTAGAGAGGCTAAGGAAGTAGCAAAAGAGGTAGCTAAGGAGCTCACAGAAAAGGATAGTAACTGGAAATGGAGAGTACAGGTACTTAAGAGTGAGATCCGTGTATGGTGGGGATACTTACAGTACTGTGATACAGAGGATAGCCACTTTACTATTAAGATGAGCGATAGAGAGGATGAGTGCGGAACTGATACAGATTTTATGGTAGCCAGAAATGAGCATGATGAGTATATGACAGGTAGGATTGTTGGAGTAGATGAGTGCTGGCAGGATGGAGATCTTAATACTTGTGTAGCAGGATTGCTTAGAGGAATTGCTACGATAGCACATAGTAGATACTAGGAGGTAAGTAAGATGGTTATTAAGAGATTAAAAGGAGCTAAGTTTGGTACAGATAGAATAGCTAGAGTAGTTACAGGATATGCCCTCTATGAGGAGGGCAAGGGCTACATAGCTTTTAGCTCAGATAGAGATGAGTTTGGTATCTTAGCTCCATATATCCCCTGTGGAGGGAAAAGAGCTTTACAGAGTATCTTAGATGCTGGAGGATTTTGTAGCTTTGATGGTATGGAGTATGTACAGGAGTTGGGAGCCTAAGGGCTCCCAGATCGGAGGGAAATATGTTTACAGTTTATCTTAAGAGTGCTGGAGGCACAAAGAAATATTTTACAGAGTTTGAAACAGAGGCGGAGGCTGAGAGCTTTTGTAGAGAGTATGGCTGGGAGTGTAGATGAGAATGAGTTTGTATGGGATATGGATTATGAGGAGGGGATAATATGACGGATGAGCAAAGGAGTTTTTACTTGTTACTGTGCATGACAGGTAGAACACAGGAGGCTACAGAGTATAGAGAGAAGATCGAGAAACAGGAGGATAATACAGATGGCGAAAATATACAGGAATAAGGCAGGAAAGAAGTTATACCCAGTATGTAAGTGGAAGATAATCAGCATAAGATCTATAATGCACATGATAGGATTATGATTAGAATATATGAGGCACAGGAAAACGGAGGGGAGGATTTGGAGGCTTTGTATAAGGAGCAGGAGCGTATAGAGAAAGCTCTGGAGCTTATAGATGCTTGTGTAATAGATGGGTTAGTATATGCCACTTATGAGGATGGGTTGATATTAAAGGATCTTATATGGGCTTACAATGCCAGACATTAAGGAGGTAATGAGATGAGTATACACGGAGTAAATGCTAGACAGCTCCAGATAATAAGTATCCTTAAGGAGGCTAAGTGTACAAATACAGCGGAGCTACAAGAGGAGTTAGGAGTATCTAGGAGAACGCTTAGAACGGATATAGCGTATCTAAAGAGAGTGTATCCAGATAAGTTAATAACCCACAGAGGCAGGTATACAGGCGGTTTAGAGTGGGTAGAGTAGGAGGAGCGTATGGATCTAATAGAAAGAGTAGAAAGCTATAAAGTGTTATTTAAGGAGTGTAAAGCTCTTGAGCCTGTTAGTACGGCTCTGGCAAAGGGTTATAAATCTGCTACACCTCTCCAGAGATTGGAGATAATCAGAGAGTTAGATACAGAGCTGGCGGATGTGTACAGTGTAGAGATCCCTGTTATTACAGCATGGGTAAGGATGATAACTATGTACACTCTACAAAGGAGATTTTCTTAGGGGAGCCATCCTTAGAGGGTTTTCTCCATCAATTTAGGCACCACTTACAAAATAAGGCAAGGGAGCCACAGTATAAGTATTTACTGGTAGAGAATGATCCTAAGGCGGATTACAGGATCCCTTATAAGGATTGTGTGTATAGGATGTATGGGGAGGATGATGCCAGAGCGTGGGCTAGGATGGTTATTGAGTTAGCCTCATAACTGAGTTATAATATAACCACTATATAAAAAGGTAGGCGGTTATTATGAAAGAGAGCTTAGGATCATTCTGGGATGAGTGGGAAAAAGAAACAGAGCTAGAAGAAAAGAAATTAAAGGAAATGCAGGACAAGATACACAAACAGTATTTAGAAAATATGCAGGAGGAAAAGCAGATGAAACAGGAACAGATTAGGAAGATGCAGAAAAGATATAACTTTTCTATTGAGGATGAGAGGATCCAGATAGCGTTAGAGAGGCTAGAGAGCTTAGCGGTAGATAGATTTAGGAATTATGATTACAGTGCTCAAAAGAGCTTTGATGATGTGTGGTGGAGCGTGTTACATGAGGTAGATCTGTATGAGGAGGGAGAAGAAACTGAGTTTAGATCTGTAAGGAGCGTTGAGGCTACTAAGAAATGGTTAAAGAGTTTTTCTCATTTGTGTACAGAAAAGGTACCAGAGGAATATAAGGCAGAGGAGGTAGAGTAATATGAAAATCGGAGTAAGAAAACCTAGCCTTAAAAAGGCTATCAAAGCAAGCACTACAGGTAAGGCTAAGAGGGCGGTAAAGAAAGCGGTTAATCCTCTGTACGGTAAAAAGGGTGTAGGGCTGGCAAAGAACCCTAAGAGAGCTGTAAAAAACGCTGTATATAAGAAAACCACAGTAGGAGTAAAAGATTTACTCAAATAGGAGGGCTTAATGGATGAGCGTATAAAAGAGCTGATAGATTATATAAAAATGTTACAGGTAGCCTTAGAGTGTAGCACAGATCCAGAGGATATAGAGGCGGATAATCTAATGGATGCTATCTGGGAGAGTAAGATGGAATTAAAAGAGCTGGGATATGATGGTTGGGAGGATTTATAGGAGGTATCTATGGATAATGAAAAGCAGAAACAGGAGGTAATAGACTTTCTGGAGAATACCTACACAGGGGCTAAAATGATGGGAGATGAGGAGGTAATGCTGAGAGCATCCAGAGCACTCTTAGCATTTAAGGCAGATGTGCATAAGGATATTTTCATAGAGGAGAATGTACTGGAGTTTTAATGCCAGATAGAGAGGATCTTAGGATCCTCTTTTTTTTTGTCTAAAAATACTTACCGATTGTGATTAAGTTAAGTATCACAACAAAGGAGGTAAACAGAGTGGCACAGAAAGTAACCAGTACAGATATAAAGCTGGCTCTTAAAGAGTTTCATAATGGAAAGCCCAGTTATTTTATAACAGAGTGTAAAACCTGTAGTACTTATTTTCCAGATCCACAGGGGCTACTTAAGTTTGATGGGTTGGCTATCACAAAGAGCTATACAAAGCCTAATATTATCGGCTATGAGATCAAAGTGAGTAGAAATGATTTTCTACAGGATAATAAGTGGCATTTATACCTACAGTACTGTAATGAGTTTTATTTTGTAGTACCTAAGGGGCTGGTAAAGAAAGAGGAGCTCCCAGATCATGTAGGGCTTATCTATTTTAATCCAGATACTAAGGGCTTGAGAACTGTTAAAAAGGCATTGTACAGGCAGATAGAGGAGCCTGTAGGAGTGTATAAGTACATTATCTTTAGTCGGCTGGAGGAGGATAGGATCCCCTTTTACAATGACAGGGCGGAGTACTGTAAGGATTATCTGGAGGATAAGGTAGTAAAGAGTGCCATAGGGCAGAGATTAGGCACAAAGTTAGCAAAGGATTTAGAGGATGCAGAAAAGAGGATAAAAAGCCTCCAGAGTGCAGAGAAAGAGCTACAGGCATGGAAAAATGTTAAAACAGTATTAGAAAATGCTGGTATTTTACCGTGGAGCTGGTGGGATAACGATAGCTGGGTAACAGATCTGGAGCAGAGGCTTAATGGAAAGATGGATCCTATAGATCTGGAGTTAGCTATTAAGGATGCCAGTAGATTACTAACCAGATTACAGGCTATGCAGGTACAGGAGGAGCAGGATGATAAAAGCTAGATATATAGGGGTAGATAATGAACTTTTACAGAGCGGTAAAGTATATAAGATCAAAACAATTTCTGTAATGTGGAATGGTAAGCCCAGATTAAGAGTAGCTTTTGGAGAGCGTTTTAGATACTGGGTGCATTACGGTAGCCTAGAGGAATTTCTTAAGAGGTGGAAAGTAGAGGCGGTATATCATGGATGCAGGTAAGTTAATACAGGATATTTTACAAGCTGGAGAGCGTGCTAAGTCGATTGTGCCTTGTTATATGGGAAAGCCTTATACAGCTACTACAGTAAATCTTATGGGTAGAGATATAGTACTTAGCTTAGAGAGTATAAACAGAGAGCTCCGTAAGGAGTTGGGTATAGAGTTGTATGTTGATGTGATACCAGACTTTACTAATCAAGTATCAGCGGTACAGGGATTTTTGAAAGTAAGGAGATGTAATATCGAATGGGTAGAGCTGAGCGGAGAAGATTAGAAAGAGAGAAATCAAAACAGAAAACAGCTACATATAATCTCACAAAAGAGCAGTTAGATAAGCTGGTAGAGGATCAGATAAAAGACAGGCTCAAAGTGGTTAAAAAGCAAGCTATGGAGGATGCCATAAATACAGCTATGACATTACTCTTAGTACTCCCTATGGAGGTACTCATGGATCATTACTGGAAAAAGACCTATGCAAAGAAGATACCAGAGTTTACAGAGCTGGTATTACAGTACTATGAACGCTGGCAAAATGGAGAGCTAGATATGGATGAGATGAAAAAGGATCTCTGGGAGTATGGCGGAGTGAGATTAGAAGAAAGAGAGGCGGAGTAAAATGAAAGAAAACTTAAGACCGTTTGGATATTTAGATGAGTATATAGATATGTTGGATGTTAGTGCAGAAACTAAAGGAGAAATACGAGATAAACTCATAGACAATATTCAGAAAAATAATAAGATACAGCTAGAACAGGAAAGGCTAAAGGGGTATAAGGAGGGAGAGAAATGGGCTAAGTTAGAGTATAAACGAGAGACAGCAGAAAAAGAGGATTATGTTAGGATGTATGTTATGCTCTATAAAGCTATTACTAACAGCAATAAAGATCCAGAGTATATACTTAGTGGAGTTATAGAGTATTTAGAGGCGGAGATTGGTAGGGTATTGGAGTTTTATGAGAATGAAATACCAAAAGGGTTATCATATGATCCGAAAGATTTGGAGTTGCTTAGAAAAATATCAGAAAGAATAGGGAAAAGGGAGGAAATATTGCGGAGGTTTGAAAATGAGTAAAGAGACTACTAGATATAAAAGTAATATACAGGAAAAAAGAATAGCTAAGGCTATGGGAGGTAGCAGGTAGTAGGATCTGGATCTACTCCATTCTTAAAGGGGGATGTAATAGCAGGAGATCTATTTATAGAGGCAAAAACAAAGATGAACCCTAGCCAGAGTATTACAGTAAAAAAGAGCTGGATAGATAAGGCTAAGGAGCAGAGCTTAGCTATGAGAAAATCCGATTATGCAATAGCTGTATCTTTTGGAGATCCTAAAGATTATTACCTCATTGAGGATAGTTTTATGGAGGAGCTCTTAAAGGCAAGAGAGGCAGTAAAGCAGGTACAGGAGATCTCTTTTGAGGATATTCTAAACGGAACAGTAGGAGATATAGAGTTAGGCTGGAATAGAGCCATAGACAAAGTAAGAAGAACCATAGAGGAGGTATATGAGTAATATGTGTAAAATTAGAGAGATGAACTTAGAAACAGCTAAGTACTATGGATATGAGGCACAGAGTAACCAGTTAGTAGAGGAGTGTGCAGAGCTTATACAGGCGGTAAACAAGTACCGCAGAGTGGAAACAGGCTTAGGACAGCCTGTAGCAGAGGATAAAAAAGCTATTGCCAGAGATAACTTAGTAGAGGAGATTGCAGATGTAGAGTTAATGCTGGAGCAGGTAAAGTATCTCCTCCAGATCCCAGAGGATGAGCTCTTAGCGGTTAAGACCTTTAAGGTAAACCGTACTAGAGAAAGAATGGAAAACAGTAAATAAAATATTTTTCAAAAACTATCTAAATTTTCCTCATATTGAGGATTAAGTTATTTATCAATAAAAATAACACACATAGAAAAGGAGAAAAATCTATGAGAGCATTTAAAGGATTTAACAAGGATCTTACCTGTAGAGGTTATCAGTATGAGGAGGGTAAGGAATTTCACACAGAGAGAGCGGAGTGCTGTGATACAGGTTTTCACGCTTGTGAGTATCCGTTAGATTGTTTCGGATATTATGATCCAGCACATAGCGTATTCCATGAGGTAGAGTTATCTGGAGAGATGGATAAGAGCGGAGATAATACTAAGGTATGTGCTACTGATATTAAGATCGGAGCTAGATTATCTATTGCAGGACTTGTAAAGATGGCTATTGATTTTACTATGAGTAAGGTAAACAAAGAGGCAGGATCAGACGAGCGACACGGTTTTGCATCTGCTACAGGGAATTATGGAGCCTCATCTGCTACAGGGAATTATGGAGCCTCATCTGCTACAGGGAATTGTGGAGCCTCATCTGCTACAGGGTATAAAGGAGCCTCATCTGTTAGTGATCCTACTGGTGTAGCGGTTGCATGGGGGCATGAGGCAAGAGCTAAGGGCTGTAAGGGAGCTCATCTTATCCTCTCTGATTGGAAATATGTAGGAGCCAGATATAGCGATGGAGATTATGTGGATCCTTATGATAAGGAGAGCTGGGAGCTCACAGGAGCTAAGATGGTAGTAGTAGATGGAGAGAAGATCAAAGAGGATACATACTACCGCTGTATCGAGGGAGAAATTATAGAAGTAACAGAAGATGGAGAGATCGTAGAGGAATAATACAGAGAGTGGTACATTTTGTAAGAAAAGATGTACCACTTTTTTATATTTTCTCTAAAAATCCTCCTCAAAAGTGATTAGGTTATATATCAACTTAAAAGGGAGGTAAAAGCCGTGGCGGAGGTAGGCAAGGATATTACTGAGTACCTTAAGGAGTTTCATACTACAGAGGGAAAAGCGATAAAGGCTAGAGAGCTGTGTGTACTGTTTAATGTGCATCAGAAACAGCTAAGAAACATTGTAAGCGATCTGAGGCAGAATGGAGAGGCTATATGTAGCTCTACTTATGGTTACTGGTACTCCAGAGATCCAGATGATATATCCACTACCCTAAGCAGGTTAGTAGGGCAAGTGGATAATATGCAGAAAGTAATAGCAGGATTAAACAGGATCTTACAGGAGGTGCAGGATGAGCAAAAGGAGAATTAGAAGAAAGGGGAGAGCCAGAGTAAATATAAAGCCTCTTATACTGGCAGGAGTAATAATAGCTGGAATAATTATTGTGTCAATGAGTGTAAATCTCAAAGGAGCAGATAAGGAGCCTCCTACTGAGGAGATTTATATTATAGAAACTCCACAAGCTGAGAATACAGAGCCAGTAACGGAAACAGAGCAGGAGGCAAAGCTGGAGCACGATCTTAATTATACATATCCGTATAATACGATGAGTGCAGACTGGGGATCAGAGGTATATGAGGATGGATTTAGATATTATGAAATCCAGCAGGAGTATAAGGATGCTGGAGGATGTTTTCCAGAAATAGTACAGGTTTACCTCTGGTGTGAGTGTAAAGAGTACGGAGTAGATTATTATACGGTACTAGCCTCATAGAGAGGGAGAGCGGTTATCACTGGGATAAGGTAGGAGATAACGGAAACAGTAAGGGCTATATGCAGATATACGAGAAATGGCATACAGAGCGTATGGAGGCGGAGGGAGTAACAGATCTCTTTAATCCATATCAAAATATCAGAGTAGGGCTTAACTGTTTAAGAGAGATACAGGATAAGTACTTAGCATCCAGCGGAGAAAATTATGTACTCATGGTATATAACATGGGAGAGAGCGGAGCTAAAAAGCTGTGGCTAAAGATATTTATAGCTCAGCATATAGCAGAGAGGTAATAGCCAGAGCACAGGAATTAAGACAGGAACTAACACAGGAATAATACAGGATCAAGCAGGAGTATAGGAAAAACTATACTCCTTTTTTCTTGTTAAAAGGGAGGTACACGATGTTTAAGGTAGGAGATGCCATTAAGTGGATGTGTCCTCTGGATAATGATTATACCTATGGAGAGATTATAGCTCTTAGAAAGAGTGTAGCTACAGTAAAAGGCAACTGGGTTATACAGCGGTATTACAGCGGAGGTACATCTAAGATACATAGAAAAGCTAATGAGAGGAGGCGGTAGCGTTGGGAGCGATTGTAAGAAATGTAGTAAACGATCAATTATTAAGGCTGAGTTATAAGGATCCTAAGAACATAAAGAGATTTTTGAGAAACTGGGGAGGCTTAGAGGGCTTAAGTGAAAAAGGAGATACAGTAGCTACCTGTATCCTCACAGACCTTAAGACAGTAACAGCTATTGATCTGGATAAATACCATAAAAGCGATAGAGCAGAGTTTAATAAGGCATACAGAAAAGGAAAGCTAAGCCATTATCAGTACATGAGTATAGCGTATGTGCTGGTATTGGGATATACACAGGATGAGTTAGCGTTTGTAATGGGCGTGGATCAGAGCGTTATTAGTAAGAATATAAACAGCGGTATAAAGAGAATACAGAGAGAGCTTAGAGCTTATCTGGAGGAGGATTAGATGAGTTTAATAAAGTGTGGAACCGATGAAAACGGATCCTATATAGAATTGAAAAGACCGAGAGGAGAAACGCCTCTATGTTTTATAGATGAGTGCGGAGTAGTACACGATACCATAAGGATTTATGAGTACAAGGCAGTAAGGAGTAAAGAGATCTCCACAGATAGCAGATGTGTAATGTGCGGAGAGATAATACCAGAGGGCTCTATGGTGTGCGATAGATGCAGAGAGGCGGTGGAGGGATTTGAGTAAGTTTAGGCGTGAGGAAGATGAGGCGGATAAATGGCTAAGAGAGCATGATCCTTATTATACATCCTCAGATAGGGATAAGAGAAAGAAAATGAGTAATCCCTATGAAACTCCAGAACAGGAAAAGCGGAGGAGAGAAACAGAGATCCCTCTTAGTAACCTAAATAGCTACCAGAGAGTGCAATTTAAGCAGGTAGGAGGCTCTTATACAGAGCGTGGAGAGTTTGATCTGTAAAAGGGTGCATAAATATTACAGATATGTACCCTAACTAATGAAACAAAATTACATAGCTTAGGAAATAAATAGAAAGAGAGGTACATGAGGCTATGAAAGATTTACAAGTAAAGTACACAGATCCGCTGGATCTTATCCCTTATGAGAATAACCCTAGAATTAACGATTATGCAGTAAAAAAGGTTATGGAGAGTATTAAGGAGTACGGATTTACTAATCCGATTATCGTAGATGCAGATATGGTTATCATCGCAGGGCATACGAGGAGAGAGGCTAGTATCTTAGCAGGGCTGGATAGAGTACCGTACATAGTAAGAGATGATCTCACTCCAGAGCAGGTAAAGGCTTACCGTATTGCAGATAACAAGCTGGCAGAGTTAAGTAACTGGGATGATGAGTTACTCAAAAGGAGTTATTTGAGTTACAGGCGGTAGATTATTCCTTAGAGGTAATGGGCTTTACAGAGATAGACCTTAAAGAGATCTTTACAGAGAAAGAAGTACCTAAGGAGAAAAAGAAGAAAGAGGAGAAAACTACTTTACCTATGCTCCGTTTCGGATCCAACAGTGTAAGGATTACAGAGGATGAGCTGGTAATGCTTAGCAATAGATACAATGAGTATGTAGAGAGTACTCCAGATGAGGGCTTTATTACATGGCTACTAAAGAGAGGCTTATAGTAAAAACCTCCTACATGGATGTGTTGGAGAGGATGCTGAGAAAGAGAGGCGTAAAAGTGGTTATGAGCGGAGTAAGAGAAATGACCTTAGCAGAGGAGATAAGAAATCTGGCAGAGCTGGGAGTAGATCAAAATGTTATAGACAGAATGACACAGAAATATAACAGGATGCTCACAGATCATGGAAATACCTGTAATAAGATCCGAGATGAAGTATACAGAGAGGTAAGAGGCGTAAAGGCGGAGCTGGCGGAGAAAGAAACTATCATAAGAGTATTAACAACTCATATAAGAGAGAAAGAGCTACTGTAAGAGGTAGCTCTATTTAATTTCATTCTATGTACTGAAATCTCCATGAAATGAGTAAAGGGCGGAGAAAAGGGCAAAAGGGCGGAAAAGAGGCTTAAATACAGTAATAATACTAAATAAACAAATAAGAGTAGATATTACAGTAATAACAAAGAAATATAAAAAACTCATTTCAGTACGATAAAAGAAAACATAGTAAGAGAGATAGATAGATAGAAAACAGAGGAAATTAACAGATAACAACAGGAATGTAAGTAAAACTGTAGAAATTCCCCCTCATTCACAAAGAGCAAAGAAAATAGCCTCATAAGAGAGGAGAAAGGAGGCGGAGTAATGCCTAATACATTGAGTAAAGAGAATGAGCTCCAGAGAAAAGCCTTTGAGCTGTATTATGGCTTAGGGGATAAGAGATCCCTTAGAGCGGTAGCAGAAACCATAGGAAGAACGGAGAGAACGGTAGCAGGCTGGAGCAGGGCTTTTAACTGGGTAGCCAGAGTAACACAGAGAAATATAGAGAACGCTCAGAACAGTAACGAGGCTAAGATCACAGCGGAGCTAACGGATGTACGGACTAAGTACCGTATCCTTATCAATAACCTTATGGCTGATTTTAGTAAGGATATTGCACAGGGCAAGGTAAAAGTAAAGAATATCAACGATTTTGAGAGGCTGGTTAAGCTGGATATGCTCCTTATGGGAGAGGCTACAGAGCGTGTAGAGCGTGGCGGTACACAGGAACTCTCACAGGATGCTAAGGATCGCTTAGATGAGATCGCTCAGCTTATGAAAAGTGCTAAGAAGTAGTGCAGATTGCACAATGGGTATAAGGTTTTTCCCTATGGAAAATACAGAGCCCTTTGTAAAGAATTGCACAAAGGAAAAGAAAAAAGGTAAATAAATCTAACTTTTTAAGGTTTATGTGATTATGTTACTTATCAAACATAAGAAGGTAAGCATAATATGAGTAATGCTATTAAACCAGAACACTATAACAGATTGAACCCACAGCCTAAGGATGTAATCAGAGCGTGGGGCTTAAATTTCAACTTAGGGAGTGCTGTAAAGTACATCTCCAGAGCAGGGCATAAGGATGATATTGTACAGGATCTTAAGAAAGCACAGGAGTTTATCCAGTTTGAGATTGATGCTATCGAGGGAATCAGAGCGGAGAGAAAAGACAAGCCTAAGCATGAGGATTTTATGGATGCTATGTTAAGAGGTTTGTTTGGAGGCTCTGTAGGACATATCGAGATCACAGGCAAGAGAAACGGTAAGACCGATGAGGAGATTGCTGAGATCGTAGATAAAACCATTAAAGATATTATCTCTGGCATGGCAGGAGTAGAGCTGGAGGAGATCAAAGAGGGAAACGGATACACAGAGGTACATATTACAGGTAATGCTAATCCGATTGAGGTAAGAGAGTACATTGAGCGAGAGCTTAAGGATCGCTTAGCTATGGTGTTGTAGGAGGTTGCTATGTTAGATAGAAATATAGATAAAGTAGAGCGAATTATAGAGCTACATCAAACAGCGGTAAAAAAGAGCAGTTAGAGTAGGGGATATAGTAGACATAAATTACAGAAAACCTTTTGATCCGAGAGGTGTAGGTTATAATGGAGATGCAGGGCTTACAGGTAGAATAGCAGATATTAAAGATGCTGTTATTTATGTGGATGCAGGTAGCTTTTTCATAGTAATATTGTAGCGATCACTTTAGATACTGTGCTGTATGTAGCAAAGGCTGAGCATGAGCACATTGAGGATATGAGGAGAGCATAAGATGAAAATTGTAGATGCAGGATATGAGATCTTAGATAACCTCAATGGGGAGGAAATCTTAAAGAAGATCGAGAGAGTAGCAAGAGTATGTTATAAGAGTGAAGATAAGATCACAGAGGGATCCGCTGAGAAGATGGTAAGAGCTCTCATTAAGAGTAATCACATGGCGATGCTGGAGCACTACTCTTTTAGTGTAAAGTTTATTTGTGATAGAGCGTATCCCATGAGATTGTACGCCACAGAGTAGCCAGCTATGCACAGGAGAGTACAAGGTATTGTAATTACAATAAGAGCGGAGATGTAGCTTTTATCCGCCTGTATTCTTTGCAGAGGATACTCCAGAGATGGATAACTGGGTAGATAGCTGTATGAGAGCAGAGAAAACCTATAATTATCTGATTAGTGAGGGAAGAACTCCACAGGAGGCAAGATCTGTATTACCTAACAGCCTCAAAACAGAGGTAGTAATGACAGCTAACCTTAGAGAGTGGAGGCACTTCTTAAGCCTCAGAGCTTGCGGATCTACAGGAAAGCCTCATCCACAGATGTTAGAGGTAGCAGTACCGCTTTTAAAGGAGCTTAGAGAGAGAGTACCTGTGGTATTTGATGATCTGGAGCCTATGGAGTGGGAAACAGTTAAATAAAGGCAGAGGTTAGGGAGGGAGAGCTGTAAAAGGCTCTCCTTTTCAGTTAGGAGGGATTATATGATTATCTTAGTAGGGATCGGATGCTTTATGGCAGGAGCAGTAGTGGGAATTGTTATGATGAGCCTTTGTGTGGCAAGCCATAACAGTAGCTTAGAGCTGGAGAACAGGCAAAAGGAGGATAAAGAGTAATGCAGATAGTAAGCGGAGATATAACCAGAGATATTACTGGAGAGATTGTATATCTTAAGGCATATAAGCAGATGGTAGGAGAGGTAACAGGGTATAGCACTGAAAAGGGTACAGCTACAGTAAAGCTCTGTGATACAGGGCTGGAGATAACCGTATCTTTAGATGATATTGAGAGTACAGGCAGTACACAGCCTCACAGAGCTTTTAATAGTGAGGTACATATTTTAGGAACCAGATACAGTATCCGTATCATAGATGAGGATGATTACAGATATGATAGAGAGGCGGATGGATGGTGTGATCCTAGTGTAAAGGAGATCCTCATTTTTAACTATAAGCAGAGTGCAGAGAGTGTAAAGGATCTGATAGCATATCAGAAAAAGGTACTCCGCCATGAGATAGTACACGCTTTTCTCTATGAGAGTGGTTTATGGCAAAATGCCTACGGTAGTAAGTGCTGGGCTAAAAATGAGGAGATGATAGATTGGATGGCTATACAGATCCCTAAGATCCAGAGAGCATATAAGGAGCGTACTGTGATGAGTGATTTAGGAAGATGTAAACATACACTCTATCTCCTTAAGCATAAGCCAGAATATACAAAAGGCTGGGGCTGGAGGTGCAGATATTGTGGTAGGACTTATAAAGACCTCAGAGAGGAGGCAGAGTATAAGGAGCGTGAGAGGAGGAGTAGAACATGGTAGCAGGATTATTAAAGCTGGTATTTATTCTCTGTACCATAGCGGTAGTAGGATTATCGGTAGTAGATACACTCTGGTTTAATGCTATGCCAGAGAGTAACCGTTATAAGAATGTACAGGCGTTTAATGTGGTTACGCTGTGGATCGTAGCTATAGTACTTATTATAAAACTGGTAACGATGTAGGAGCTAACAGGCTCCCTTTTATTATGCGTAGAAAGGAGGTTAGGCGGATGTGTTAGATTATAAAGTAGTATCCCTAGTAGAGGATAAGCTAGGGGAGGTACAGGATCAGAGAGAAAGAGATGCTATGATAAAGTACCTCATACAGGAGGCAGATTTTGAGATAGCGTATTATCTTGTATGCACCTACATTACTAAGAGAAATGTAATGGATCTCCATAAGAGCATTATCTCTAACATATCGAATAGTAAGAGCACGTTGGATCTAGCCCCTAGAGGTTTCGGTAAAAGTACTGTAGGCGATGTGGATTATTGTATTACAAGGATCCTCAGAGATCCTAATATTCGTATTATGATAGGATCAAAAACACAAACACAGGCGGAGGCGTTTCTTAAAGAGGTTCGTACTCACTTTGAGCAGAATGAGGATCTTATTAGGATTTTCGGAGATTGGAAAACCAGTAAGGATAATGTGTGGAATGATAGAGAGTTTACGGTAAATAAGAGGAGCATTATTAAGAAAGAGGCTACTCTAACAGCACTAGGAGCCTCTGGAGCGGTTATTTCTAAGCACTTTGATGTAATTATAGGCGATGACTTAGTAGGCTGGAAAATGCCAGAACAGAAAAGCAGAGGAGTAACCTTAAGGAGTGGTTTTATAGCTCTCTTTTCCCTACCCTAGAGCCAGATGGAGAGATCCATATACTGGGTACACGATATAACCCATTGGATCTGTATGAGGATCTGATAAAGAGTAAGGATTATGTGGTAAATACCCAGAGAGCTATAAGAGTGGTAAACGGTAAAAAAGTATCTCTCTGGGAGGAAAAGTTTAGCTTAGAGAGGCTGGAGGCTATTCTTAAGCAATCTGGTAAGATCATTTTCAATATGCAGTATCAAAATGATACAGAGCTGGCAAAGGGTAAAATCTTTAAGGCTCAGTATTTCAGATATTACGAGGAGTACAAGATTGACTATGATTTTCAGACCGCTAAGGTACGAGTTAAAACAGAGGATGGTATAGATCAGTGGATCAAGGTAAGGCTTTGTTTTGGCTGTGACTTAGCAATATCTGAGAAAGAGCAGGATAAAGGAGATTATTTTGTACTCATGGTAATAGGGGTAGATGCAGATCATAATGTGTATGTACTGGATTATGTGAAAGAGAGATTAACCTTTAATACCCAGCTTAATACCATTATTGACTACGGTAGAAATAAATTCCCTATGGTAGAGCGGATCGGAGTAGAAACGGTAGCCTATCAGAAATCCTTAGCACAGGAGCTTAGGAGATTATCCTTACTCCCTATTATCAATATCAATACCTCTAAGGACAAAGTAACAAGAGCTATGAGGAGATCGGCTAACTTTGAAAATCACAAGGTATATTTCAGAGAGGGTATGGATGATCTGGAGGAGTGCTTACTGTTATTTCCAGAGGTGGATCACGATGATTTATTTGATGCCTTAGATTTTGCTATGACTATGGCAGATGGCGGTAATGAGATCAGAGTACTTAAAAGAGAAGATTTTAGAATTTAGTGTAAAAGCCCTAATAAGTGAGGGCTTATTTTTATGCAGAAAAGGAGGATATAAGCAATATGGCAGAGCTTAGCAGACCGATAGATAAAGAGTTTAATGTAGAAGTTGAGGGAGGCAGATTTAGTACAGAGTTTCTTAATGATCTGGTAGATACTCATGTAAATAAGATCGCTCCCAGATATATAAAGTTTCAAAAACTGTACGAGGGTAAGCATAAGATCCGGAACAGACCGAGAAAAGATAAAAACAAGCCTAATAACAAGCTGGTAAATGACTTTTTCGGACAGACGATTGATAACACAGTAGGTTATTTTTTGGGTAATCCTATTGTACTTAACTATACAGAGCCTAAAAAGGATAAGGTACCTGTAGAGGCAGATCCAGCGGATGTAGGAGTAGACCTTACAGAGCTGGAGGATACAAAGGTACAGGATGAGTTAGATAAGATTTGTAGCGATAATGATAAAGACGATCTTTTTATAGAGTGGGGTAAGGAGGCTATGATTAAGGCTTATCCCATATTTTAGTATATCAAGATGAGGAGAGCCACATAAGATGATGAGAGTATCCCCAGAGGATCTTATTGTGGTGTATAAGAACAGCTCAACAAAGGAGCCAGCCTATAAGATCCGCCTGTATGATATTGATACAGAGGATACTAAAAAAACTACCCACTATGCAGAGGTGTATAGCCCTACTAAGATAGAAACTTTTAAGTGTGTAGATGATGGATCCTGTGGGGCTACAGGTAAGGGCAAGGCTAGACAGTTTGCAAGCTATGAGTTTGTAAAAGAGGAGCCTCATATTTTCGGTAGGATCCCTATTATCACTGTTTATAACAATGAGGAGCAGATGAGCGATCTTGAAAAGATAGAAACTCTTGTAAATGATTATGATAAGGTGCTCTCCGATGTGTCTAATGAGTTTGAGGCATTTAGAAACGCCTATTTAATGCTTAAAAACATGACAGCGAGTGGGGATAATATTCAAAAACTCAAAGATGAGGGCATTATTGAGGTAATGGAGAATGGAGATGTTAAGTTTATCACTAAAGAGATCCAGACGGAGGCACTAGAAAACCATCTTAACAGGTTGGAGAAGAATATCCACAAGTTTTCCGCTGTACCAGATCTCTCAGATGAGAACTTTGCAGGAAATCTTAGCGGTGTAGCTATCAGATTTAAGCTCTTTGGGCTTGAAACTAAGTGCATTATCAAGGAGAGAAAGATGGAAAAGGCTATAAAGGAGCTGGTAAGAGTGCTTAGTGTGCCTATCCATGTAAATACAGGGCGTGAGGTGGATGTACTTAACCTCAAAGTGGAGTTTAGTAGAAATGTACCTAACAATCTTACAGAAATTGTAGATACAGTAACTAAGCTGGATGGAAAAGTGGATAAGGAAACGCTCCTCAGCTTACTCCCATTCATTGATAACCCTAAGGAAGTGCTGGAAAAGCTGGAGGCAGATAAGGAAAGAGATAGACAGAGTACAGATCCTTACTCTATGCAGAATGTTACAGAGGATAGCAATAATTTATTCCCTAACCTTAACGCACAGAATAGCCCACAGGAGGCTCTAAATGCACAGGGGGCTACAATTCCTCAATCAGAACAGTAAAAGGGCTATATGAGGCTGTAAGGAGGTGTAAAGAGTGGCTAATGTAGGCTATGTAAACAAAGAAGTAGCGAAAATGTACGGTATCCCATACTCAGAGCTTACTCCAGAGCAGAAAAAGATCCTCCATGAGGACAGTATGAGGAGAGCTAAGCTCATTAAGGAGCGTGAGGAGGCAGTACTTAAAAATAATCTCAAAGCGTTTGAGGATGAGGCTAAGATGGAGAAAGTCTTAGCCTCTATTTATGCTAGTTGTCAAAAAGAGATCCTTGCCAGCGTAATAGAAACCATAGCAAAGGTACAAAAGGCTGGAGGAGATTGGAGCTATGCTAATCAATCAGCACTTACACGGAGTAGAGGATTATTTGAGCAGATCGGAGAGCAGATAAAAGCCTTAGGACAGAAAGAGCAGATTACCTTTAGGCAGGGGCTTAGTAATATCTATACGGATCAGTTTTTAAAGCAGGTGTACGATCTGGGGCAGAGCATAACGGTAAAGGCTAATTTTAACAGGCTTAATCCAGCTCTGATACAGAAAACTTTAGATTATCCGTGGAGCGGTGCTATGTTCTCAGATAGGCTCTGGCAGGATAAGGAGAGGCTGGGTAGAAATCTCCGTGTAGGACTTACTCAGAGTATGATACTGGGAGAGGGAATACCTCAGATCACGGATAGGATCAATAAGGCATAGATACAGCCAGATATAACGCTGAGAGGGTAGCAAGGACAGAAACAAAGAGAGTTACCTATTGTGCTCACGCTGATGTATATAAAGATACTGGGGTAGAGGAGCTTAGATACCGCTGTGCTAATGGCGGAGATAGTAGAACTTGTCAATATTGCAGGGCGGATAATGGTAAGGTATTCAAAAGGGGGAGGAGCCTACTCTCCCACGCCATCCTAACTGTAGATGTGTGTATATTCCTGTAGTAAGTGATACCTTTGAGGATAATGAGCTTAATGAGCTTACAGGATCCGTTAGAGGTGCTGAGAACTATGAGAAGTGGAGAGAGGCAGAGGCTAAAAAGCAGGAGGAGGTAAAACCTGTAGAAAAGGTTAATACAAAGACAGTAGAGAAAGAACTTAAAGAAAATCCTACTCCTGTACCAGAGCAGATTAAGCTCACAGATTACCCACAGGCTTTTTATGCAACTAAGCCAGAGGCTAAAAATACACAAGCTCTATTAGATTATATGAACTCTAAAACATCCACAGATCCTAATGTGGTAGCACTATATACTAAGATGGATAAATTGTGTGATGGGCTATCCGATGAGGTAGTATTAAAGGTAACACATGGGGAGCATAGGGTTAAAAGATCGTGGAATAAAAATTTTGATTATGTTGTGGATGTGGGTATCCCTAAAATAAACCCTAATTATATCGGCACCTATGATACTAACCTCCATGAGGAGATGCACTTTTTAGATATGCTGATAACTGTTAAGGATAATAAGGATAAACTACCTAGCAATATGTTTTCACAGTCTTATAAACCTCTTGTAGAGGCGTTTGATAAGGCTACTCCAGTTATCGGAGATAAGGCTAAAAAGCTCTTTGAGGATTTTGCTAAAGAGTGTGATATAATATATAAAGAGAAACAAGAGGCTTTTGATATACAGCATGAGAAACTTAAGGAGCAGTATAGATCTGGAGCGATTGATTGGAAAAAGTACAACAGCCTTTTTAAGAAGTTGCAAAAAGAGGTTAATGAGGAGGCGGATAATAAGCGTAGAGCTCTCTTTGGAGGCGGAGTATCTGGATTACAGGATATTTACGATGCAGTAAGTAAGGGAACTTTTAGAGATACTGGACAGGTTACATACGGTCACGGATCCGCTTATTACACAGATAGGCGTAGGACTAATCCTAATTGCTCAGAGAGTTTAGCTAACTATGCCTCTCTTTGCGTAGGACATCCAGAGCTTATAGATATTTTAGCTGAGGATTATCCAGAGATTGTAACAGCATTGAGAGGATGTGTGGAGGCTATGTTAAAGGAGGTGCCTAAGTAATGGAGGAAAAGAAAATACAGATTATGGATCTTTTATCTTATGCTATCGGTATTCCAGAGATGAAATATTTTAATCTGGATAGTGATGAGCTCTTAGATGAAAAGATAGAGGTACTTACTCAGATTAAAGAGGGTAAGACGATAGCAGAGATCCCTAATTTTTATAAAGTGCTGGAGGATTTACCAGAGGATGATGTGTGGGATTAACTCACAGGAGAGGCTAACAGGTGTAAAAAACTTGTTAGCCTCTTTTTTTGCTCTGAAATAAAAATCTAAAGAAACTGAAAAAAGATTACATAGTAAATACATATTTTCTCCAGATATTTACCCTAACTTATGTAGAAACAGTAGGGATATTTTGCAGATAACTTACGAGGGATCCGCACTATATAACTCATTTTAAGGAGGATAACAACTATGGCAGATGTAAACACAAACACAAACACAGCTACACAGACACAGGAGCAGGGTAACGGTACCCAGACTAATACCACAGCTAACGCTAACACTACTGGAGCAGGTGCAGATAGCACTCCTAA
>ENA-OQIO01000527-OQIO01000527.1-human-gut-metagenome-genome-assembly--contig:-NODE-527-length-20315-cov-8.871607_pt1 | contig 20315 bp, 15 predicted proteins | sample MGYA00242573_ERZ504737 | MGnify/ENA primary metagenome ERZ504737 (study PRJEB26092, sample SAMD00036203) | human gut metagenome | host: Homo sapiens | study: EMG produced TPA metagenomics assembly of...
CACATTCTTTTAATTTTTCCGGAGTCAATGAAATACGATTGCCTCTACCTTTGATTTCAAAACATTTACGAATTGTACGAATGTCTGTAGAAGCGATTGCTTCAGCGCTGCCAAACGTTTTAAGAAGATTCATATAAACAACACCATATTTAGAACTGAATAAGGTATTGAATTCAGGGAAAACAAGATCAATCGATTTCTGTAGTCGATTACAGTAGACGTTGAGTTCTTCCTTTAGATCATGGTGATGACGAGTCAATTGTCTTTGTTCGTAGAAATCAAAACGGTCAACCTTAGTAATGCGATACTGTTTCTTACGCTCAGGAGTATCTAGAACATCACAAATGGTGATTGTATCCAGTTTGTCATTCTTAGTAATGCCACCTTCCATCTTACGTGTAAGATCTGTGGTTTTAGGGTTGATCAAGGCAACAGTATATCCGTTGCTAAGAAGAAATTTAAGAAGAGCGACATGGTAATGCCCAGTGTCTTCCATACCTAATAGAATTGATTTTTTAGAATACGGTTTAAGAGAGTTGATCAGAAAGTCAAATCCTTCTTTGTTGTTAGAAAAAGAAGTAGGTGTAACATTGAATTCACCAGTTTCTTTGTCCATGACACAGAAGTGATGACTGTTCTTTCCAACATCGATACCAACTAATTTCATAAATAAACATCCTTTCTTGATAAAAATTTGTGAAAATGGTTATCCACAACACTTAGACCACAAAACCTGGTTCAAAATACGAATTCAAAGACTCATCTAACTAATCACTGTTTTGGAATAAGGTGTGGTAAGAACCTCCCCAAAGTAGTCAAGCTACAGGGATAAAAAATACAAATCCACATTCACATATTCAATTTTACAAATTAACAACACCGTCTACAACCACGGTTATTAAAGGTTGAAAGAAAGGAGAAGTATGTTGTAAATGACCAGCTAGATGGGTCATTTACAATATACCAGGTATAGATTATGAAAGGTAAATTATTAAAAACGTTTGCTTCTAGTGCTGTCGCATTAAGCATGTTAGTCGGATGTAGTTCAGGAAGTGGAACGGCTGCAACTGAATTAAAAGAAGGAGATACAGTCAAGATTGGTTTGAACTATGAATTGTCTGGTGCAGTAGCTTCTTATGGTCAAGCTGAGTATAAAGGGGCTTCGCTTGCTATCAAGGAATATAACGCAAACAAGGATTCAAAATATAAAATTAAAGCTGTCAAAATGGACAATAAAGGAGATGCTAGTGAATCTACTTCAGCAGCTACAAAATTGATGACTGAAGATGGTGTAGCTTTTGAGGTTGGACCTGCAACTTCAGGTGCTTCTATTGCGACATATCCAGTAGCGGATCAAAACCAAGTTCCAGTCATTTCACCATCTGCTACTCAGGTAGATGCAACAATGAATGGGGATTCTCCTTATGAATATGCGTTCCGTATTTGTTTCGAAGATTCATATCAAGGTAAGGCAATGGCTAAATTTGGATATGAAAATTTAGGAAAGAGAAAAGCTGTAATTATCAATGAAGTTAGCGATTATGGAAAGGGTCTTACTAAAGTATTTACACAAAAATTTGAAGATTTGGGTGGAGAAGTTGTAGCTACAGAAGCTATAACGCTAAAGATACTGACTTTGCCGGTATTATCACGAAAGTAAAAGATAAAGGTGCAGATGTATTATTCATTGCTGGTTACTATTCAGAAGCTGGATTAATTATTAAACAAGCTCGTGAAGCTGGTATGGATTGCACAATTTTAGGTGCTGATGGATTTGAATCAGAAAAATTAGCAGAACTTGCTGGTAGTGAAAATTTAAATAACTGCTACTATTCAACTGCTTATACTACAGTTAACGCAAGTGATGAATTAACTGCATTTGTAGATGCATATACTAAAGAATATGGAGAAGCTCCAAATATGTTCTCTGCATTAACTTACGATGCTACTAATTTAGGTTTACAAGCTTTAGAAAAAGCAGGTAAAACAGGTGCAGATCTACAAAAGGCTATTGCGGATACTAAATTTGATGGTTTAACTGGTTCATTCACATTTGATAAGACACATTCACCTAAAAAGTCTGTATTAGTTGTTAACTTAGTAGATGGTGTTCAAACGGAAGCCGTTTCAGTAGATCCAAATAAATAAGTCTTTGTTCAAAGGGGGAACAATTCCCCCTCTTTTTTAATAAGGAGGTTAATATGACAGCTTTTTTACAACAACTAGTCAATGGTCTATCCTTAGGAAGTATTTACGCATTGATTGCTTTAGGATATACCATGGTTTATGGAATTATTAAATTGATCAACTTTGCACATGGAGATATCTATATGTTAGGAGCTTATTGTGCATTTCTAATAACAACATATTGCGGTTTAGGGTTTATTCCTGCACTATTAATTTCAATGATTTTCTGTGGTGTTGTAGGTGTATTGATTGAGCGCATCGCATATAAGCCACTTCGTCATGCGACTCGAATTACCGCATTGATTACAGCAATTGGTGTAAGTTATGTCTTGGAGTATGCAACACAATATATCATGGGTAGTGAAGTAAGAACGTATCCTAAATTATTAACGAGTGCATCATTTCATTTAGGACCTGTCACAATAACGATGCAACAAGTCTATATTTTTGTCATTACTGTTATTTTAATGGTTGTTTTGCAGTTTATTGTTCAAAAGACAAAAATGGGCCGTGCCATGCGTGCTGTAAGTGTTGATGAAGATGCTGCACGTTTAATGGGTATCGATGTGGATAAAACAATTTCATTTACATTCCTTTTAGGGTCAGCTTTAGCAGGTGTTGCCGGCGTTTTAGTTGGAATTTATTATAATTCAATCAATCCTTTGATGGGAATGACACCAGGATTAAAAGCATTTATTGCTGCAGTATTTGGTGGTATTGGAAGTATTCCAGGTGCTATGATTGGTGGATTATTTATTGGGATTGCTGAAACTATGGTTACCGCATATGGTAGTTCTTTGTATAAAGATGCGATTGTCTACATTATATTGATTTTGATTTTAATCTTAAAACCAGCTGGTTTATTAGGTAAAAACGTTAGAGAGAAGGTGTAAGTCATGCGTAAAGAATTATTGAATAAGGCAAATCTTGCTTGGCTTTTACTTTCTATTGTGTCTTTTGTAGTTTTAACCATTTTAATGAAAGTTGGAATAATTGGATCTTATTATTCCATTACTCTATATAATATCTTCATTAATATTATTCTAGCTGTTTCGTTAAATTTAGTTATTGGTGTATGTGGCCAGTTTTCATTAGGACATGCTGGATTTATGTGTATTGGAGCTTATTGTGCTGGTATTATGGTAAAAATGATGCCAAATATGACGGGCTTAGCTATTGGAGTATTGATTGGCTTTGCACTTTCAACCATTGTAGCTTTGATTGTCTCTATTCCAACATTGCGTTTGAAAGGGGATTATTTGGCGATTGCGACTTTGGGTTTTGCGGAAATTGTACGTATCCTAGTACAAAATATGGAAATCACAAATGGAGCGGCCGGATTAAATGGAATTCCTAAATTAACTACATTTCCATTGTTGTTTGTATGTGCCGTTATTGCTATTCTAGTTGTTTGTAACTTTACACATTCCGCTCCAGGGAGAGCCTGTTTATCGATTCGTGAAGATGAAATTGCTAGTGAGGCAATGGGTATCAATACGACAAAGTATAAAGTTATTGCATTTGTGATTGGGGCATTATTAGCTTCATTAGCTGGTGCATTGTTCGCATGTAATTTCTATGTTATCAAACCGGATCAATTTACTTTTAATAAGTCAATTGACATCTTAGTTATGGTCGTATTTGGTGGTATGGGCTCTATGACATCAAGTGTTTTAGCAGCTGTTGCGATTGGTATTATCAATGTCGTTTTGGCAAACTTCTCAGAAATACGAATGATTATTTATGGTTTGGCACTAGTTGGAATTATGATTTTTAAACCGACAGGTATCTTAGGAACTAAGGAATTATCTTTTAAAAAGTTGTTTGATAAGCGAAAGGAGAAATCTGCATGAAAACGATTCTAAATGTTAAAAATCTGACAAAGAATTTTGGTGGCCTTTGTGCAGTCTCCAACGTATCAATGACAATCAATGAAGGGGAACTTATTGGTTTGATTGGACCGAATGGTGCTGGTAAAACAACATTATTCAACTTGTTGACAGGTGTATATGAACCAAGTAGTGGTTTGATTGAGTTAATGGATCAGGATAAAAGTATTCAGATTGGTGGATTGAAGCCTTATAAAATCACAAATCTAGGAGTTGCACGAACTTTTCAAAATATTCGTTTATTTAAGTCAATGACAGTCTTAGAAAATGTTAAAGTTGCGATGCATAAAAATATTCGTTATGGAACATTAGCTGCAATTTTGCGTTTGCCTACGTATTATAAAGAAGAGAAGTGGGTCGAAGAAAAGGCGGAAGAATTATTAAAAGAAGTGGGATTGTATTCTTTAAGAAATGAATTGGCGACAAATCTTCCATATGGTAAACAAAGAAGATTAGAGATTGCACGTGCCTTGGCAATTCAACCAAAAATTCTTTATTTAGATGAGCCAGCTGCAGGTATGAATCCGCAGGAAACGAAAGAGTTAACAGAATTGATTGATCATATTCGAGAAAAATATAAATTAACCGTAATCCTGATTGAACATGATATGTCTTTAGTTATGAAGATTTGTGAGCGTATTTATGTTTTGAACTATGGTAAAATGATAGCGAATGGTACGCCTGAAGAAATTAAACAAAATGAGTTTGTAGTTAAGGCATATTTAGGAGAGGAGATCTAGTATGGCAATGTTAGAAATAAAAGATCTTCACGTACATTATGGTGTAATTGAAGCTTTAAAAGGTATCAGTTTAGAAGTAAATGAAGGTGAAATTGTTGCGTTGATTGGTGCTAATGGAGCTGGAAAAACAACAATGATGCAGTCCATTAGTGGCATTGTAAAAAAGACGAGTGGCGATGTCATGTTCTTAAATGAGTCAATTATGAAGGCAAATCCTAAACATATTGTTGAAATGGGTTTAACACAGGTGCCAGAAGGTCGTCGTATTTTTACAGGAATGAGCGTATATGAAAACTTGATGATGGGAGCTTTTTTACGAAAAGATAAGGATGGAATCAAACGCGATTATGAAAAGGTTTGTGAGCAGTTTCCTATCTTAAAAGAACGTATGAATCAGGATGCTTCTACTTTATCTGGTGGTGAGCAGCAGATGTTAGCTATGGGGCGAGCACTAATGGCAAAACCTAAATTGTTGCTTTTAGATGAACCAAGTATGGGGTTAGCTCCTATTTTAGTTAAGGAGATATTTAACATCATCGAAGAAATCAATAAAGCAGGTACTACGGTTTTATTAGTTGAACAAAATGCTAAGATGGCATTATCAATTGCGCATCGTGCCTATGTATTAGAAACTGGAAAAGTTGTTATGTCAGGTACTGGTGAGGAATTGGCAAAGAGTTCGGATGTTCAAAAGGCATATCTAGGAGGATAATAAAGTATGTTTAAAGTTAAGGATTATATGACAAAAAATGTTATATGTGCTGAACCAGATGCAACGATTTCACAAATCATTGATTTAATGAAGGAAAAGGGAATTCACCGTGTTCCTGTTGTTGAAAAAGGAAAACTTGTTGGATTGATTACAGAAGGTATGATTTCTAATTCGGGTACAACGAATGCGACAAGCTTAAGCATATATGAATTAAATTATTTATTGTCAAAAACGACTGTAAGCACAGTGATGGTAAAAAAAGTCATTTCTGTCGATGAAAATGAATTGATGGAATATGCAACACAGAAAATGTTGAAAAACAACATTGGATGTTTGCCGGTCACAAATGCTTCTGGCGAAGTTACAGGTATTGTAACGCAGAATGATGTGTTTAAATGTTTCTTGAATGTTCTTGGATGGGATGAAGTGGGTTCAAGAATTACGGTTGCCGTAAAAGATGAAATTGGTGCGATTGGTAAGTTGTCGGAAATTTTTGTCGAAAATAAAGTGAATATCAATCATATTGGCGTGTATTCTTTTGAGGATGGAATTGCCAATCTGGTTATTCGTTGTGATACTATTGAACCAGATGATTTACAAGCAGATTTAGAGCGTAAAGGCTATAAAGTATTAGAGTGTTTCGTTCGTGATAAATAGAAAAAAAGGTCTAATTCACATGAATTAGGCCTTTAAGCTTTTTCTGGTACAACTACGGCTAATCCGCCAAGTGCACTTTCTTTTAGTTCAATTGGAAGTTTCTTTCCTGTTAGATTCATGGTTTGAACAACCATATCAAAACTAACACGATTCTTTTTTACGTTACGTAAATATTTGGCAAGTCTTGCGGCATCTACACTTCTTTGGGCAGCTACTGCATTTCTTTCAATACAAGGAATCATTACGTATCCGCCAACTGGATCGCATGTAAGTCCTAGATGGTGTTCTAATCCAATTTCAGCAGCACATTCGATTTGTTCGTTATTTTGAAGTTGACAATAAGCGACAAAAGCAGCGCCCATAGAGCAGGCAGCACCAACTTCTGCTTGGCATCCAGCTTTGGCACCTGAGATGGTTGCGTTTGTCTGAATTAGATTTCCAATCAATCCAGCGACTTTAAGTCCTTGGATAATTGTCTTTTTAGGATAATTTTGATCGTGATAGAAATGATATACAAGACTAGGTAGAACGCCACAGCTACCCATGGTTGGAGCTGTTACGACAATGCCTCCGCTTGCGTTTTGTTCATTGGCTGCATAGGCATAACTACTTAATAATAAACTGTTTTTGTCTTGGATATCATTACAGCTTTGTGCCGACTGATGTAAGGCATGCGCTACACGGTCAATTTTCAAGCTTCCAGGTAAAACACCAGTCTTCTTTAATCCGGTATTTACTGTTTTCAACATTTGTTTAAAGATTTGATTCATGTAAGAGTCAAAATCAGAATCTTCCACTTCATCGATATATTGGTCTAAACGTAAATGACGTTCATTACAATAAACTTGAATATCATCCATCTTTGTGTGTGGATAAATTTCTGGGTCTACATTTCCTTTTTTTCCATCGATTTCGATTTTTCCACCACCAATAGATACGAATGTATGTTCTGCAATTTTTGTATCTTTGTCAAAAACTTCAATGATCATTGTGTTTGGGTGTTCAACAGGGGTTTTCATATCAAAAATGATTTCGCATTTACTAGTGCCTAACGTTTTTAATATGATTTTGTCTGTAAGGTGCCCTTTTCCCGTAAGTGCTAAAGAACCAAATAATGTGATTTTGAAGTTTGTAGCTTCTGGATACTGTTCATTGATATATTTAGAAGCCATCATTGGACCAAATGTGTGTGAACTGCTAGGACCTGGTCCGATTTTATAAATTGTCTTAATACTTTGCATGTTATTTTCCTCTCAGAATCTTAATATATTATATTGTATTTTTTGAAAAAGGGATATTAAAAAATTATATATTTTTAATAATTATTAAGATTTGATTGTGCTAAAATAGATGGTGCTTAAAGTAAGCATCTAAGGGGATATGTAGATATGAAAAAAGAAGACGGACGTTTAAGGGGAATGGACGGATTGCGTGGGGTTGCGATTATTGCGATTACACTATTCCATATGTTTCCTAGTGTTTTTAGGGGTGGATACTTAGGAGTTGTGTTATTCTTTGTATTAACTGGATTCTTGTTGGTGGTATCAGCAAAGAAGAAGATGAATCAAAAAGAGTTTTCATTGCGTGATTACTATCTTGCCAGAATCAAAAGAATATACCCACCATTACTTGTGATGGTATTTACTACATTGGGAATCTATTTTATTTTGGCTAAGGACGCATTGTATAACATGAAAATGCAGGTGTTTAGTATTTTGGCTGGTTTCAATAACTGGTGGCAAATTTCGCAAAGTATTGATTATTTTACGCGTATTGCGAATACTTCGCCATTCTCGCATTTATGGTTTTTATCTATAGAGATGCAGTTCTATGTGATTTTTCCATTATTATTGTTTGGAATGTATAAATTGAAAGATAAAAAAGGAGAATCATTCACAATTAAAACTATGTTTGGTGTAACAGTTGGCTTTGCGCTTGTGATGCCAATTCTATATTTATGTAGAGTGAATGTTACACGATTATATTATGGAACAGATACGCGAATTTATTCATTGTTTGCGGGCATGCTTCTAGGCTGGATCTATACAAAAGGGGAAGCAACTAAAAAGAATTTTTATACCTCAATTGGGTTGCTTGGAGTGTTTGTGATTTCATGCTTTATTTTTGATGGGCGAATGCCAGTTGTTTATTTGTTTGTACTTGCATTAATGACGGTTTTATCTTTGTATATAGTCGAAAAAACGGCAGATAGTTCAATCTCATTGGATGTTCCAGTGTTAAAGTGGATTGGTCAACATAGTTATGAAATTTATTTATGGCAATATCCAGTTATTTATTTATTTCAATATAAAGATTGGAATACAAATTTTGTGATCTATTTGTTTGAGTTTGTGATATTGATTTTGTTGGTTATATGGTCAAACTATTTCTTGAAGGTATTTAAATATAAACAAATTAAACCTAAATTTCAAAAAGCCGTGTTGGCTTGTGGAATCGTTGGGTTTGTATTTCAGGCCACAGGTGTTATTGCTTTAGCAACCTCAAAAGAGATAGATTCTACAGAATTGCAGAAGCGTATAGCAGAAAATGAAAAAGCAATAGAGGCAAATAAGAGAAACGCAAAATCGGATGGTAGTGTTGAAAAAGGCAAAGTTGACGACTATGCTTCAAGTGGAAACTCACAGAAAGTATCGGATAAAGAATTATTTTGTTTAGGGGATTCTGTCATGTTGTCGGCATATACAAATATTCAAGATATTTATCCGGATGCAACAATAGATGCAGCTGTTTCAAGACAAATATATCATGCTCTAGACATTTTAAGTTGGTATCAGTCTCAAGGAAATATTCATAATACAGTTGTGATTTCACTTGGAACAAATGGTGTTTTGGATGAGAATACAGTTGAACAACTGTTAGAAATGATTGGTAAAGATAAGTCTATATTCTGGGTCAATGTGTATGCGCCTGGAGTTGAATGGGAAGCTAGTAACAATAAATATCTGAATGAATTGGCTAAAAAACATTCAAATGTAACGATTATAGATTGGAACTCTTATATTTCTAAGCATACAGATTTATTAGAAGCAGATGGAATTCATCCGATTGAAGAGGGCGCTGATGCATATGCTCATTTAATTCAAGAAAAAATTAATGAGGTTATGCAAAAACAAAAAGAGATTGAAAAAAAAGCGAATAAATAAAAGACTGCAGAGGAATTAATCTTCTGCAGTTTCTTTTGTATATGAATCTAAATCATTTGGGAAATTGATTTTATTTAATTTTTTGATGCTAAGTTCGATTGAAATATCAATATCTGCACTTGCTTTATCTACGGTTTGTTTACCTGTAAAGCTTAAAATCATGTGTGAGATTTTTTTGTTTTTGATAGTTGCTTCAAGCGTTGCATCATCTAGTTTTATAGATCCCATATTATCTAGAAGGGTGGCTAATTTAGATGTGTTGACTTTAAAAGTATATGTATCATTTTCTTTTTTAGAGGAATCAAATAATTCGCATAATTGATCGTCAGTTAAATCTAGAAATGGGTTGTATGTATTTAATTTTGAATTCTTTTTAAGCCCGATCTTATCGACTGTACTTTGGGTTTTTGTGCCCATAGAATTTAAATATGTTTTTCCATCTTTAATGTAAAAGTTTAAAAAATTATTTTTCACATGATCGCCTGCAACTAAACCGATTGAAGTAGCAACTTGTAGATCTTCTTTTTGAAGAATTTGTGCATCAATATTCATTTTTGAATCTTTCATATCCAATGTTCCATTGATTTGGGCGCTTTTTAGATTTAATGTATTACCTAATGCATCAAAGAATGTAAGGATGTCATCATTGTTTTTTGAGTTTGAACATCCTGCAAGGCTAAGCGATAAAAAACAAGTTATAATTAGGGTTAAAAATTTTTTCATTCGGAACTCCTTTAAACGTTTATATTGTATGCATAATTAAAGGGGATGTCAAAATGGACAAATGAAAAAGCACCTACTTTGTGCAGGTGCTTAAAAAGGATAGGTAATATTTATAACTCATTTTTTAAATTTTGTCAAGTTTTTATTGACATTTGGTGGTTTTACTAGTAGTATAATAAATTGCATAATAGTGTGTGTTTTCAGATGAAAACCACCTAGTATAGTACAAATTCGAACGAAAGGATGGCATGCATGGACAACAACAAAGCATATCGTATTGTCTCGTGTGGAAAAAAATCTTCCCGCCGAGATTACTCAAAGGTTAGTGGTAAATTAGAGTTACCTAATCTTGTCGAAATCCAGACAGATTCATTTAAATGGTTTACGCAACAAGGTATCCAAGAAGTATTTGAAGAAATCTATCCAATTGAAAACTATGGAAAAAACATTCGCTTAAATTTCCTTCGTTATCATTTTGAAGAACCAAAATATAACGCAGAAGAATCTATGTATAGAGAATGCAACTTTGCAGCACCTCTATATGCAGATATGGAATTGGAAGTTACAGACTCAGAAACTGGGGAAGTTGTAACTAAGAGTGAAGAAGTATATTTAGGGGATTTCCCTTTAATGACAGAAACTGGTACATTCATCATCAATGGTGCAGAACGTGTAATCGTTAGTCAGATCGTACGTTCTCCAGGAGCATATTTTGCGGACAGTTATGATGAAAAAACTGGTAAACAAAACTATAGTTGTGAATTAATTCCAAGTCGTGGTACTTGGTTAGAGTTCATGACTGAACAAAAGAAAACTACAAACGGACGTTTAATTAATGTTTCTATTGACCGTCGCCGTAAAGTATTATTCAGTATTTTATTCAAGGCGATTGGGATGTCTTTGAATATCGGAGTGAACGAAGATACTCACGATACATCAATGATGGAAACATTCCTTCGTGCAATGGGACGTAACTGGTCTGATGTAGCTACAGATGCAGAAGATCGCGAATACATGAATATGTATTTGTTGTTGTATACTGCTTTCTTCGGTAAATATGAAGAAATCGAAAACACTTTATTGAACGATAAAGTAAAAACAACTCAGGAAGCTTTACTTTCTTTCTATGAAAATCAAAGAAGTGATGAAATCCCTACATTAGATGGATCAATCACTTTGATGCAAGCAAAATTCTTTGATCACCGTCGTTATGACTTGACAAAAGCTGGTCGTTATAAATTACGTAAGAAATTAAATGCGATCGACCGTATGTATGGTATGAGCCTTGCTCATGATATTGTTGATGTAAATGGCAACGTATTCATGGAAAAAGGTACTATGGTTCACCGTGATGAAAGAAATGCATTACGTGAAGAATTGGCTAAGGGTACTTATTGTGTCGCTTATCCATTCCGCTCAGAATTCCATGAAGAAGATATCATTTCAATTCCAACAAGCTGGACTACAGGATTAATTGGTCGTGTATTAGCTAGTGATGTTGAAACAGAAGATGCTTATTTAGATGCTGGTACAGTATTAACTGAACAAGATGTTTTAGCAATCCAAAAGGTTGTTGAAAATGTTGATATTTTTGCAGGATTGTTTGCACAACCAGTTAAGTTAACAGCCGAAAATATGGATTCTGTATTTAACTATGGTCAACGTTTATATGCTCTTGGACGTTTAACAAATGCTCAAGGTGAAGATATTGTTGATGCAGATATGGAATTAGTTGCGAACCGTTATATGGTTGGTGTAAGTCCAGATGCCATCGATAGTGATGTTGAAACACAAGTTAAACAACGTGCTTTAAGTGAAGATATCACAGCATGGTTGATTGGTGCATGTGTTCAAGAATTATATATTATTGACGATAATGGGGATGAAGTCCGTGTTGCTGGAAATGACCCATTCGCAAATAAACACACAATTACAGTTTCAGATATGTATGCATTCTTCTCATATAGCTTAAACGTTATGGAAGGTGTAGGAACAACAGATGATATCGATATGTTAGGTAACCGTCGTATTCGTTCTGTTGGTGAATTGATTCAGAACCAGTTCCGTATTGGTTTATCTCGTATGGAACGTGTCGTTAAAGAACGTATGTCAATTCAAGAAATGGATAGCTTAACTCCTAGAAAATTGACAAACATTCGTCCTTTGACAGCTGCAATTAAAGAATTCTTCTCTAGTTCACAGTTATCACAGTTCATGGATCAACAAAACCCTCTAGCTGAATTGACAAATAAACGTCGTATTTCAGCCTTAGGTCCAGGTGGTATCAGTCGTGATCGTGCAAGTTTCGAAGTACGTGACGTTCACAACTCTCACTATGGTCGTATTTGTCCAATCGAAACGCCAGAAGGGCCAAACATCGGTTTGATCAATAACTTAACTACATATGCTCGTATCAATGAATATGGATTTATTCAAACGCCTTACCGTAAGGTAAATGCGGATGGTACTGTTAGTGAAGATACAGTTTACTTAAGTGCTGATGAAGAAGCAGATTATGTAATCGCTCAGGCCAATGAGGTTCGCGATGGTCATTTAGTAAATGAACGTGTCGTAGCTCGTAAGGCTGGTGAAACTATCATCGCGGATCGTAATGAAGTAGAACTTGCCGACGTCAGTCCAAAACAGATCGTATCTGTAGCGACTGCCTGTGTCCCATTCTTGGAAAACGATGATGCGTCTCGTGCCTTAATGGGTGCCAACATGCAGCGTCAGGCCGTTCCATTATTAGTTCCTCATTCACCTTATGTAGGTACTGGTATTGAATATAAAATTGCTAAGGACTCAGGTGTTGGTATTGTCGCAAAACAAGATGGTGTAGTTGAATATGTAGATGGTTTGCGTATCGTAGTTAAAGATAATGAAGGTGAAAACCACACTTATCAGTTACGTAAGTTTGCTCGTTCAAACGCAAGCACTTGTATCAACCAACGTCCAATTGTAGAAGTTGGTGAAAAGGTTGAAAAAGGCGATATCTTAGCTGATGGTCCAAGTATGCAAAATGGAGAATTGGCTTTAGGTCAAAACGTTGTTATTGCATATACAACATGGCATGGATATAACTACGAGGATGCCATCATCATGTCAGAACGTATGGTTAGTGATGATGTATATACTTCAATCCACGTAGAAGAATATGATATTGACTGTCGTGAAACTAAGTTAGGTCCAGAAGAAATCACTCGTGATATTCCTAACGTTGGTGAAGCAGCCGTTCGTAAGTTAGATTCAAATGGTATCATCATGGTTGGTGCCGAAGTTAAAGAAGGAGATATCTTAGTTGGTAAGGTTACTCCAAAAGGACAAAGTGAAGTTAGTCCTGAAGAAAAATTATTATTAGCAATCTTTGGTGAAAAATCACGTGAAGTTCGTGACAATTCATTGAAAGTACCTCATGGTGGTGCTGGTATTGTTCATTCTATTCGTGTATTTAAACGTGGAGATGGATCGGATCTTCCTCCTGGAGTAAATATGCGTGTTAAAGTATATATCGTTCAGAAACGTAAGATTTCTGAAGGTGATAAGATGTCTGGTCGTCACGGTAACAAAGGTGTCATCTCTAAGATTTTACCTATCGAAGATATGCCATTTATGGCTGATGGACATCCAGTTGATATCTTGTTGAACCCATTCGGTGTACCTTCACGTATGAACATCGGACAGATCTTAGAAATCCACTTAGGTTACGCTGCTCGTAAATTAGGTGTTAAATTCTCTACTTCAGTATTTGATGGTTTATCAAATGAAGACTTACAAGATGTAATGCGCGAAGCAAGCATGACTGTCGATGGAAAACAGGTATTATATGATGGACAAACTGGACAACCATTCGATGAACGTATTAGTGTCGGTGTAATGTACATGATCAAGTTGGCCCACATGGTTGACGATAAACTACACGCTCGTGCTACAGGTCCATATTCTTTAGTTACTCAGCAGCCATTGGGTGGTAAAGCTCAAAATGGTGGTCAGAGATTTGGAGAAATGGAAGTTTGGGCATTGGAAGCATATGGTGCTGCCCACACATTACAAGAAATCTTGACAATCAAATCAGATGATATTCAAGGTCGTATCAAGACTTATGAAGCCATCATTAAAGGTAAAGATATTCCAGAACCAGGTGTTCCAGAATCATTCCGTGTATTGATGCACGAATTACAAGGTTTAGCAATCGATATTCGTTTGTTAGATGAAAACAATAACGAGGTTGACATCACATTAGATGATGATGACCAGGACGTTCATCCAGCTCAACCTTTACCAGAACAAACACAAAAGGAAGAGCTAGTAGATGATATTGAAGAAGAAAATAACGAAGAAGAGGAGGCGTAGTATAAAATATGAGTATTAACAATTTTGCCTCGATTCAGGTTCGCTTAGCGAGTCCAGAAACGATTTTAAAATGGAGTCATGGTGAAGTAACAAAGCCTGAGACAATTAACTATCGTTCACAAAAAGCAGAACGTGATGGTTTATTCTGCGAACGCATTTTCGGTCCAACTAAGGACTGGGAATGTGCTTGTGGTAAATATAAAAAAGTACGTTTTAAAGGTGTTGTATGTGACCGTTGTGGTGTAGAAATCACAAAAGCAAGCGTAAGACGTGAGCGTATGGGTCACATCCACTTAGCTGCACCAGTAGCTCATATTTGGTACTTACGTGGTATTCCTAGCCGTATGGCATTGTTGTTGGATGTAACACCAAAACAATTGGAAGAAGTTGTATATTTCGTAAGCTATATTGTTACGGATCCAAAAGAATCTGGTTTAGCTTATAAACAAATTCTTTCTGAACGTGAATTCCGTGAAAACCAAGCTATTTATGGTTCAACAGGATTTACAGCTCAAACAGGTGCTGAAGCCGTACTACGTTTATTACAAGATGTTGATTTAGAATCTGAATATCAAGAAGTACAGGATGCACTTGAAAAGCACAAGGTGAAAAACGTAAGAAATTAATCAAACGTTTGGATACAATCAATGCATTCCGTAATAGTGAAAACTTACCAGAATGGATGATTCTGACTAACATTCCGGTAATACCACCTGATTTACGTCCAATGCTTCAATTGGATGGTGGTCGTTTTGCGACAAGTGACTTAAACGACTTATATCGTCGTGTTATCACTCGTAACAATCGTTTACGTAAATTGTTAGATTTGGGTACTCCAAATATTATCGTTCAAAACGAAAAGCGTATGTTACAGGAATCTGTAGATGCTTTAATTGACAATGGTCGTCGTTCAAAACCAATTACAGGTGCTGGTGGACGTGCATTAAAATCATTGTCTCATTCATTAAAAGGTAAACAAGGTCGTTTCCGTCAGAACTTATTAGGTAAGCGTGTTGACTTCTCTGGTCGTTCTGTAATTGCCGTTGGACCAGATTTGAAAATGTACCAATGTGGTATTCCACGTGAAATGGCAGTTAACTTGTTTAAACCATTTATCATTAATGAAATCGTAAACCAAGGATTAGCACAAAATCCTAAAAATGCAGAAAAATTAATCGAACGTCGTGATCCTCGTATCTGGGATGTTGTTGAAACAGTAATCGACGGATATCCTGTATTAATGAACCGTGCACCTACATTACACCGTTTGGGTATTCAGGCCTTCTTGCCTAAATTAGTAGAAGGACGTGCAATGCGTCTTCACCCATTAGTATGTACTGCGTTCAACGCCGACTTCGATGGTGACCAGATGGCCATCCACGTTCCATTAGGAGAAGAAGCTCGTGCTGAAGCATTAGTTATGATGCTTGGTTCTCACAATATCTTAGGTCCTAAAGATGGTAAACCTATCGTTACGCCAGGACAGGATATGGTTATGGGTAACTTCTATTTAACAATGGAAGAAACAAAAGAAGAATTTTTTGCAGAAGCTAAACACTACGAAGAAGTTGGCTGCCCATTAGAAGCAGCTCACTGGCACCGTTTTGGTGAAAGTGAAGGTCATGTATATACAGATGAAGATGAAGTTATGATGGCATACCAGTCGAAACAAGTTCACCTTCACACTCGTATCGCATTGCCTGTATGCAATATGCATAAAACATCGTTTGATGAAAAACATAAAAATGATTATTTAATTACAACAGTTGGTAAGATTGTGTTCAACTCAATGTTCCCTGAAGATTTCCCATATATTAATGAGGTATCAAAAGAAAACTTTATTAGCACTCCTGATAAATACTTTATTACTCCAGGACAAAACATTAAAGAATACATCGAAGCTATGCCTTTAGTTGATGCGGTTAAGAAAAAAGATTTAGGTAAAGTTATTGCCGAAGTCTTCAAACGTTATGATGCAGATCAAACTGCTGAAATTCTTGACCAAATCAAATCTTTAGGATTTGAATATTCAACAGTAGCTGGTATTTACAGTTGCCTTGTCAGATATCGAAGTGGCTCCTCACAAAGATGAATATATCGATGAGGGTCGTGTTAAAGCCGATCAGTTGAAACACTTACAACGTAAAGGTATGTTGACAATGGAAGAATGGGAACGTCACTTATCTAAGATGTGGGATGATCAAAAAGACAAGATCGTAACATCATTGATGAAAAACTTGCCTCGTAAAAACCCAATCAACATGATGGCGACTTCTGGTGCTCGTGGTAACGCGTCAAACTTTACTCAGTTAGCTGGTATGCGTGGTTTAATGGCAAAACCTGGTCACGCTAAAGCTGGTGCTGGTGAATATGTACCAACCATCATAGAAGTTCCTATCTATCTTGTTTCCGTGAAGGATTGAACGTAAGTGAGTTCTTTATCTCGACTCACGGTGTGCGTAAAGGTCTTACAGATACTGCCTTAAAGACAGCCGAATCTGGTTACTTAACTCGTCGTTTGGTTGATGTTGCCCAAGATGTAATTATCAAAGAAGACGATTGTGGTACAGATAAAGGTTACTGGATCGAAACATTAATGGATCGTAAAACAAACTCTGTTATCGAACCATTACAAGATCGTTTAGTTGGTCGTTATTCTAAACAAGATGTAACAGATCCAAAGACAGGTGAATTAATTATTGCGAGTGATGAATTTATCACTGATGAACTTGCTAAGAAAATTGTAGATGCTGGTGTTACAGGTATGTATATCCGTTCTGTATTTACTTGTAAGTCTCGTTTAGGTATTTGTCGTAAATGTTATGGACGTAACATGGCTACTGGTAAAGACGTTGAAGTTGGTGAAGCTATTGGTATCATGGCGGCTCAATCAATTGGTGAACCAGGTACACAGTTAACAATGCGTACATTCCATACAGGTGGTGTTGCCGGTGCCGGTGCAGAAGATATCACTCAAGGTTTGCCTCGTGTTGAAGAATTGTTCGAAGCTCGTTGTCCAAAAGGTGTTGCGGTAATTGCTCAAATTTCAGGTGAAATTACTTCAATCGAACGTATTGAAGGAACAATGCGCCAAGAAGTTATTATCACAAACGAACACGAAAGTGTTTCTCATAAAATTAACGCGAACCAGTCTATGCGTCCATGGGTTCAAGTTGGTGCAAAGATTGAAGCCGGTGTTGCGTTGACTGAAGGTCCATTAGATCCAAAAGAATTATTACGTGTTGCTGGTGTACGTGAAGTTCAAGACTATATCTTGAAGGAAGTTAAGAAAGTATACCAAAGCCAAGGTATCGAAATTAGCGATAAGCACTTGGAAGTAATGATCAAACAGATGATGAAGAAAGTAATCGTTGTCGATAGTGGAGATACTGATTTAAATGTTGGTGTTCAATTATCATTGAATAACATTACAAAAATCAATCGTAACGCATTGTTAAGCGGTAAAACTCCTGCTACATTCAAACCTGTATTATTAGGTATTTCTAAGTCTTCTGTTGAAACAGATTCTTTCTTATCAGCCGCTTCATTCCAGGAAACTACAAAGGTTCTTACAGATGCGACTATTAAGGGTAAAGTTGACCACTTAATCGGTTTGAAAGAAAATGTTATTATTGGTAAGCTGATTCCTGCAGGTACTGGATGCCAGGGAGATCGTCCACAAAATCTAATTGTTGCAGAAAAGGCAAAAGAACTTCGTGACAAACGTATTGCACGTATGAAAGAAGTTCATGATGAAGAGTTTGACAAACTAGTATCTGGCTCTGATGATAGAGATATGATGGATAGTGTAGAAGCTTCAGTAGAAGAATCAATTCTACAAGATGCAGAAACTGCAGACAATAATTCAATGGATATCCAATCTGAAGAATAAGAATATAAGGAGTAGGTAGATACCTATTCCTTTTCTTTAGGAGTAAAAATGGAAAAATATTTTGATTTAGGTAGAGCGTATTACACATATTTAAAAAGCAGCACAAAGAAAGATCAATGTACTGTTAGTGTAATATGTGATGATATTGATATTAAACATAACATAATGGATGGCCTATTGTTTGCAGGTGCCTATATATATGATGGATACCAAGAAAATACAGATGGATCTATCACTGTTTGTGACGGAAACATTTCAGTTTATGGATGTGAATTGTCAGATTTAAAGTATGAGAATTATATATCCAATTCCAATGCTACTATAATAAAAAAGTAGGGCAATTGTCCTACAAAATTTGAATATTATTTTTTAAGCATGTATCGACCATGTCTTCAGGCCATAAGCTTGCCTGGACTTCTCCGATATGTGCTTTTTTTAGTAAAAGCATACATAGTCTGGATTGACCGATTCCTCCACCTAAAGTGTATGGTAATTCTTTATTTAGAATGGCTTTATGGAAAGGTAATTCACATCTTTCCAAACAGTTTTCTTTTTTCAATTGTTCTAATAATGTATCTTCATCCACACGAATTCCCATAGAAGAGATTTCTAGAGCACTTTGTAGTGGTTCATACCAGAATAGGATATCTCCATTTAGTGTCCAGTCATCATAGTCTGGAGCACGACCATCGTGTTTTTCATTGTTTGATAATTTATCACCAATTTGCATCACAAATACGCAACCATGTTCTTTTGTGATGGCGTTTTCTCTTTCTTTTGCGTTCATATTTGGATACATATCTAATAGTTCCTGAGTTGTGATAAAGAAAATATCATCAGGTAAATGATTAACTGCCTGAGGGTATTTGTACCAAACTTCATGTTCCATATGCTTGATGACTTTAAAGATAGTACGTACATGTTCTACTAATGTTTCTTTTGTGCGTTCATTTTTAGAAATGATTTTTTCCCAGTCCCATTGATCTACATAAGCAGAATGAATGTTATCTAATTCTTCATCTTTACGAATGGCATTCATATTTGTATATAAGCTTCATGCAATTTAAAGCCATATTTCTTTAAAGCCATACGTTTCCATTTTGCTAAAGAGTGCACAACTTCCATTTGTTCACCAGGAAGTTCTTTCATGGTAAAAGATACGGGTTTTTCTGTACCATTTAAGTTGTCGTTTAAACCAGAACTTTGTGTAACATATAAGGGTGCTGAAATTCTTGATAAATTTAATTCTTTACCAAATTCATATTGAAATGTATCACGGATATATTTAATAGCTTCTTGTGTCTCTCTAACAGTTAATACTGGATCGTAGTTTTCAGGTATAATAAGTTTCATATCATCATCTCCTCAATGTAAGTATTGTATCACAAAATATGAAAAGATTTTCAATTTATTTTGTGATAAAATCATTTTATGAACATTCTATTTTCAATTAACGCAAAATTCATAGATTTGACAAAGACATGTATACGTTCCATCATTCGGTTTGACAAAAATATTGATTTCTATATTTTGCATCATGACTTAAATCAAAAACACATGGATGATTTAAGACGTTCTTTTTTGGAATGTACTTTTCATTTTATAGAAGTAAAGGAAGAAGAATTTAAGGGGTTTCCTATTTCATCTCGATATCCTCTAGAAATTTATTATCGATTATTCGCTTCGGATTTGTTGCCTAAGACATTGGATCGAATTCTTTACTTGGATGTGGATATTGTTGTGATTCATAGTTTAAGGGAATTGTATAACATGGATTTTGAAAGAAATCTTTATATCGCTTCGAGTCATGTAAATGAGCGTATGACGCATTTAAATGCGAAAAGATAGGGCTAAAAGAAGATGTGCCATATATCAATACTGGGGTCTTGTTGATGAATTTAGAATTATTGCGTAAGCAATTAAATAAGCAAGATATTTTTAAATTATGTGAATGCATATAAGAAAAATCTTGTACTTTTTGATCAAGATGTATTGACGGCA
>ENA-OQIO01000528-OQIO01000528.1-human-gut-metagenome-genome-assembly--contig:-NODE-528-length-20298-cov-1.467305_pt1 | contig 20298 bp, 34 predicted proteins | sample MGYA00242573_ERZ504737 | MGnify/ENA primary metagenome ERZ504737 (study PRJEB26092, sample SAMD00036203) | human gut metagenome | host: Homo sapiens | study: EMG produced TPA metagenomics assembly of...
GCAGCGGCTACCCGCTCAAAGCCTCGCAGAAGTAGCTCTTGACCACGTTAGCCCCGTTTTCCGCCAGCACGCGGGTGGCCAACTGGAAGAAACTTCTCCGTCCGCTCCATCTGTTTGCCTACGGCCACCACTCCCAAGGTGGGAATGCCGTAGCGGGTACCGGCATCAGCGGTGCGGCACAGCAACTCCAGCGAACGGGACTCGCCGGGAGTGCCAATAAAGGTTTGAACCGCCATGCAGTCGGCATTCATCCGGAGGGCGTTCTCAATATCGCAGGCGATTCCACCGCCGTTGGACATATCGTCGAACAGAACAGTCGTATCGTAGGTCACTCGGACGCACTTGGCTACCTGCGCGGAGGGAGAGATGCAGGAGCGGATCATGCCCTTAGTCCCCATCAGCACATTGACATGAGGGATCAGGGGCGGGATGACAAGTCGATACGCTCAAGCCCCGCCGTAGGACCCATTATGTAGCCGTGATCAAAGGCCAGCATGACCGTGTTGCCTGACTTGGGATCAAACAGCCGCGCCATACGGTTTTTCATTCCCCAGTCACAGTTGGAGGCGCCTTTTACATAGAAGCCCTCCTGTACAGCAGGCACATCCAAATGATAATCGTGTGCTGCCTTATTTCCAACATTATCGGCCATGGCTTACTCCTGCTGAACGCGGGCGTGTGGCAGGGTGTATTCCACAGGCGGGTGAACTCCTCATCCCACTTGGCAATATTCATCTGGAAACCGCCGGCTTCCTGCACGGTGAGGATCTCACCGACCATGCTCCCGACGACTCAATGTCCTTGGCTTTCAAGAATTCCACAGTATCTTTGAACAGCACCAGCATCTCCATCATGGTAGTCGCGCCGCAGCCGTTGATCATAACGAAAGCCTTATCGCCAGCCTTCAACTCCAGATTTTTGCACAGAGCCTCAGCCACCAGGGCCACCGTCTCCTTAGAGGACGACATAGGCACTCGGATGCCGCCACCCTCGCCATGCTGACCGGCACCGATCTCCATCAGATCTGTCTCGCCAGATCACCGAAGGACATTCCGTTCTGGGGGTGCGTGGCATCGGTGGACTTAACGGTGATGGACGCCATGTTGTCGGCATAGCGCTGAGCAAGGTCAGCCACCTCATCCAGGCTCTTTCCTTCTCGGGCTGCGGCTGCGGCAATGTGGTAGAGAGCCACCGCACCGGCCAGACCGCGCTTGTTATCCTCGCCGTTGGGATCGTACTGAATTTCCTCGCCGGTAACTACCTGACGGACATTCAGGCCAGCCTTCTGAGCCAGCTTCATCGCCTGCTTGCCAGCCAGCTGGTCACCGGCATAGTTTAAGGTCAGCAGCAGCACGCCGTGCCCCTTATCCGCCAGCTTCATGGCGTCAAACACCAGCTTGCCGTTGGGGGCAGCGAAGATATCGCCGACAGCCTGGACATCCAGCATACCTTTGCCCACAAAGCCAGCCTGAGCGGGTTCGTGGCCGGAGCCGCCATAGGTCACGATCGTCACACGGTCGGCGTCGGCAGATCCTTGCTGATGACCAGATGACCGTCCACATCAAGAATGTCGGGGTAGGCCAGACCCAGGCCAACCAGTTCCTCATCGGTAATCGTTTCGGGGGCATTGATAAACTTCTTCATGTTCATGTAAAATACCTCTCATTTCAGATCAGTTGTTTGTACTCAGAACTGCGCCAGCCCGCGGAAAAAATACGCCATTGAAGTTGCGCCCGCGTCCGGCGTTCCAATGGTCTGTGTGCCATAGCTTTTCGCCCGTCCAAACTTGGACACGAACTGTTTACTGGCTTCGGCACCTCGAGTCGCTGCCTCAGCTGCTGCGGCAAACAACTCCTGCTCGTCATTTCCTGTGTATGCCGCGATTGCCTCGCTGGCGGGGATCAGGCATCCATCATGGTCTTGTCGCCCACCTGGCACCCGACATCTCATTCAGCGCCTCAAGAGCCCGAGCAAAAATTGCCTGAAGTCCTGCGGTGTCGATCTCGTCTCCGTCGGGGGCATTTTCCTGCATTCCATCCAGCCAAGTATTCCACAGGGGAACGGCGCTGCCTCCATTCAACACCATAACAGCCATAGCCGCATCATCCAGCATGGATTGAATGCCGCCGTCGGATTCGGCCACCGCACCGGAGATCGCACCGGCGATCTTGGTCATGGTCAAGCCGTGGTCGGCATCTCCAAACTTGGAGTCAATTTCCGTCAGTTCCTGCTCTGCAGCCGTCACCGACGCGCAAGCCTGCTGCAGCCGTGCTGCAAATTCTGTTTTCGTCATTTCGCTTCACCTCCTTCCATCGCCCTTGTGTTACATTTGTGAATTTATGATAATGCAGAGCGTAACAGATGTCAATATCAGAGACAGAATTTCACCATATATACCGAATACAACCTATTAAAAATGTGCAATTTGTCAGAATAACAATGGCGCTCGGAATAAATCATATTCCGAGCGTAACATATGTAACTTATTTGTCGAATAATGCCTGCACAAGAGAAGACCGGGCGACAATATGCGTCAGCACATTGGACCGCAGGGCACCGCACAGGGCCTTCTCACTGGTATTTGCCGAACAGACTCCGATGATGTTCGGGCATTTCCGCAGAAGATCAAGCGGGATTTGAATGGCAAAATCCTGATCCGACTGGATGACCGTCCCGTCCTCGTTGAAATAGTAAATGAGCATCCGGCCGCAGGCGTGCTGCTTCTGGAGCAAGTCGCCATAGCGAACGAGTGAGGCAAAGTCAGGGCTGGACGGATAATTGCCGATATTGACGAGGGCGGTATCAATCTGTTCCCACTGCTGTTCGATCTGGTGATAGACCTCCGTTGAGCAGAGCAGGCGTTTCTCCTCTTGGTTGTCCGGCAATGCAGGCAGGTAGAGAAAGTGCGAAGCTGCGCCAAACTGTTGTGCCATCAAGCGGACATTTTCATTGGATTGGTAATTCCGAGCAGGGATATTGGCATTGCCAACCAGCGGGCAAATATCTGTGATGGAGCTGTCTTGCTGAGGATTTGTCTCCAACCATGTCACGAGCTGTCCGATCAAATAGCCCCAGCCAACTCCAAGCCGTTGAGTTCCTATATTCTGAAGCAGTTCGACCGCTCCCTGAGAAAGCGCGCGATTGGTTTCGTCCTCATCTTTCCCATCTTCTATTAAAACGCCGTTTTGAATGGCGCTGTACAAATGTAGCCGCTCCATCAGGCGCTCCGCCCGCGCCCCCGGCTCATGGATCGTAATTTCCACCACACCAAGTTCACGCGCTTCAGAAAGCATCCGGCTGACTAAGGGCCTGGAAACCCCTAATTCCTTTGCAATATCGCTCTGCCGCTGATTTTCCAGATAGTATCTGCGTGCGACATACGCTAATTTCTTTTGCTTTTCCTGACTGAGCATAGCATCGTTCCTCCGTGTGTATGTTACATATGTTACTTTAGCATAACGGGCCGACCTTTGCAAGGGCCAGCACTTATGCATTCAGCAACGAGTATACGCCGGCAATGGATCAAGAAAGTATTGCCATTCCATCTCACACTCGTTATAATAACAAAGCGCCAAAGATACATAATCAAAGAAGGGGAAAAACATGAATAAGACTGAATTGATTGCTGCAATGGCTGAAACGAGTGGCCTTTCCAAGAAGGATTGTGAGACTGCTCTCGCAGCATTTATCACAACTACTGAGAACACTCTGAAGGCTGGCAACAAGGTGCAGCTGGTGGGCTTCGGCTCTTTCGAGGTCAAAGAACGTGCTGCTCGTACTGGCAAGAATCCTGCCACGGGTGAGCAGATTGAGATTCCTGCTTCCAAGTCGCCTACATTCAAACCTGGAAAGGCTTTCAAAGACGCCATCCAGTAATTTGAAAACCCATAGAGAGGCACTTACGGTATTGATCCGTAAGTGCTTCTTTTTTAGCTAATCTCATAACGTCCCAACGCAACTGTCGTTTAATTGCGGCAAATTCGCCACAAATAAAATGCAGTTTCTGCTTTCTATTGCTGATAATTTGTACGAACCTGTTGTTGGTTACCAAACCTCCTCGTAAGTATTGATATAGATTACTTCACAGGAGGAATGCAAAATGAAAAGTTGCCAGTATAAGAGTTCCGATGAGCTCCCCCTTATCCTCAATGTTCAAGAGGTGTCCAATTTTCTCGGCCTCGGGCTGTCTCAGGTCTATGAGCTTGTGAAGCGCATCGACTTTCCTGCCTTCAAAGTTGGAAGTCGTATCTTCGTGCCGAAAGACAAATTCCTTACCTGGCTAAATGTGCAAACAGAAGAGAAGGACTCTCTCTTCTATACGGAGTGACAAGGATGGACGATAGTAAGATGCCGCGAATCCGGCGCAAAGAAGATCTTCCGGATGTGATGACGATGCCGCTCGTTGCAAAGACCCTCGGATGCAGTCTTACGGTTGCATATAGACTTCTAAAGAGCGATGGCTTTCCCCATACGGTAAGTGGTCAAAGGGTCTATATTGACAAAGGAAAATTTCTCTCGTGGCTTGATGCTCAGACGCAAATGGAAAAGAGAGATCATTATGGCTGGTAGGCAAAGAGCGAATGGCGAAGGCAGCATTCGAGAGAGATACCCCGGCTGTTGGGAAGGTCGATATACTGCCGGCTACGATATTCTGACGGGAAAGCGTATTCAGAAGGGCGTTTTTGCTAAGACACGAAAAGAATGCGCAGCGAAGCTAGCACGAGCCATCCAACAGGATACAGGGCCTTATTATCGCAAGGGCAAAGGATATGATTCACAGCCCCTTTCTACATGGATTCGGCTTTGGTTTGATTCCTACACAAAGCCAAATCTTCGCCCTAGCTCAGCAGATGGTTATAGGAGCATGATCGAGAACCACATCATCCCGGTTTTGGGCCATATCCAGCTTTCAAAACTCAGCTCGATTCAGATCCAACGATTCTACAATGATCTGCACACACATGGCCGCTTAGACAACCATGGAAATCGGAAATATGAGCCATTGTCTGCAAGCACCGTGAAGCACATTCATGCGGTATTGAGCGGCGCTCTGAAACAGGCAGTTAAGGAGCGGATTATTCCCTTCAACCCTTGCGATAACTGCAAAACTCCAAAGCGTGAAAAGAAAGAAATGCACGTCCTGCCGCAGGACAAGATAGGTGCATATCTGAATGAGGCAAAGCGACTTGGGGTCTATGCGCTTTTCTATTTGGAATTGACAAGTGGGCTTCGACGGGGAGAATTACTTGGCCTGGAGTGGGCCGACTTGAATCCGGAAACACGAATGCTGACGGTTAACAAGCAGCTCACTCGTTCTGGGGGAGAGTTGTGCATTTCTGTACCGAAGACTGAGAATTCGATTCGAACAATAGCTCTTCCGGAGAATACTGTTGCTTTGCTCATAGATGAGCACAACAAGCATCCGGATAGTCCCCTCATGTTTTGGTGTCCAAGAACTAATGGTTACTGGAGTCCGGACTCTCTTCGACATTTACACAAACAAATGCTCGCCGCTGCCGGAGTGGATGAAAGCGTTCGCTTTCATGATTTGAGACATACATTTTCGACCTTAGCAATTCAGAGCGGCGTAGATGCAAAAACGGTCGCTGGCATGCTCGGCCACTATAGTGCCGCATTCACGCTGGACACTTACACGCATGTGACAGAACAAATGAAGCGAGGCGCGGCTGAAAAGATCGGCGTTTTTATGAACGCAAGTGTCAATGTGCAGGTTAATGTCGTTCACTCACCGAGTGCGGTAGTGCGTGGTGATTATGAATCGAATCTGGCTAACTGCCTAAACCCGTCGAATTCGACGGATTTAGATCCAACATCACAGTAGACATTGAACAAGGAAAAGGGACTCTGAAATCAGCAATTTCAGAGTCCCTTTTTTCGTTGGTCCGAGTAGTGCGGCTCGAACGCACGGTCTCCTGGTCCCAAACCAGCGCGATACCAACTTCGCTATACCCGGATGTATTATATTATTATAACAGGTCAAAATGCGCATGTCCAGTCCTCTATATAGCTTTTTGCATTTTTGCATTTTATGGAATCCTGCGCTCTAAACGCCATTGAGCGCGTCTTGCACAGATTAAATCTGCTATGTTAGAGTCAGGGCTGTTTCGACCTTTTGTAATTGCGCTGGAGTGTACTCTGTATAAAGGGATGCCTCTATTGTATTCCCATCTTCATCAAAGAATTCAACGGTAAATGCTTTGCCGTTACCGAGTACATCGACAATGGTTCCTTCAGTCCCTGCTTTGACCCCAGTTTCGGGATCATCATTTTTCAAGGTAACGGTATCGAAAAGCTTCAACATGGTTATTTCCTCACAGTCAAAACGAGTATGCGGGGATCACATATTTGCTCCATGCAGCAGCCTGCTCCATACACTGCTGATAGTCCGTTCGCAGTTCATCCGTCAGAGCATAGACCAGCCGCTTCACAACAACCTTATTCTCTGCAATCGGTCGGAATTTGAGGCTAATAAGGTATTCTTGTCCATCGCTGCACTGTGATAGAGACAGGAGATTTGTACCCCGTCTTTCGGATCCAGTTTTCTCCCCAGACGATCTCGCCGCAATGTGGACACTCGAAGGATACAACGTATCATCGCTCAGAGCATCGCCAATATCGGCATAGGCTCTTCAAACTCGTAACTCTCAACGATGCCATTTCTATTCTCTACGGTCTCCTTGTACTCGTTTCAGTCCCTTATGAGCCTAAATGTGTGCAGAGAAGCGCTGCGCTCCTTGCGTCATTTAGGCATCGTGGGAATCAAATGGAACCTCGCCGACGATCGCCAATGCATTGGCCAATGCGTATTGCTTTGTATCGTGTGTAACTTGATCCACAAAGATGTTCTGTAGATTGAAACACGGGGGCATAAAGCTGGTATCAATATTATGGAGATCCATATTCTTTCGCAAAATACGAAGATCTTCCGTCCCCCAGACCAGGAACACAAAGTCATCGCCACACCAATCGCAGAAAGAATTAAACACCGTATGGAACCCTTTCCCTTTTTGTAAATCCCGATTGGAAAGTTTAGTGATCTCCGCTACCTTGGGGTGAAGCTCTGTATAGTACTGAGGTGCAATCCGCTCATTGAAGGAGTCTAGCACTTCAAGAGCCTGATTCAGCTTGATTGCTCCGATCTGGATAATCTCACCCGTCAAGAAAACCGGATCTTTGACCATCCCAGAATAGGTAAGCGCTTGATTCCATTCCATGTCCATGACAATGTATTCCACGGTAATTGCTCCTTCTTTCGTTCTATTGTAATTATCATAGATCTGGCGGTGTCCAAAAGAACGGACAATGTGAACTGTCCTAATTTGCACCTTGAATACAGGCGATCATCAAATTACCAGTAAACAAAAAAAGCCCCTTTCGGGACTAGCGATTTACACAAAAAAGATGAGCCTTGACTACCAACAAGAGCAGTCAAGGCTCATCTTTCGTTCTTAGTATCTAACATCAATTTAACCTCGCTTTCTTGAGTTGAGAGGGGTTAGCTGTTCATTGGACTCACCCTTTCTGTACCTATAAGATAGCATAGGATGAACAAGAAATCAATGCAGGAAAGATACAATTTATCTTTCACAAAACTAGTCATTACAATGAAATGTGGCACGAATGTGCAAGACCGGATTGACACCCCCTGCACGAATGCTGTATCGTTGAATTGTTGAGGGCTTTCACACATGTTGTGAAAGCCCTCATTTTTCTGTTATTGATTGATTTATTCGGCTACATACGATGCCTGCTTTTGAATTCGATTTTTCATGAGTTGCCGAAATGTAACCATGAGAGCTGTTGCAATTAAAGGAGCTTATCCGTAAAATAGAAAGTAAGAAGAAAGGAAATCGCTATGGTAAAGGTAGAAGGGTTATATAATACCGCTTTATGCTATACCCCCGTACTGGAGAATGCAGCTCACGCTCAGATCCAGTCGGTTTGTGATCAAAAGGAATTCGCGGACTGCAAGATCCGCATTATGCCCGATGTTCACGCGGGCAAGGGCTGTACAATTGGTACCACCATGACGATTCGGGACAAGATCGTTCCTGGCATGGTCGGCGTTGATATCGGCTGTGGCATGGAAACGGTGCCTGATACGCTGGACAAATCTCCTATGGCGTATAAGAGCATGGATGAGATCGTCGCCCAGATTGGACCTACGGCGGAGATCGTAGAGCGTATCCGACCCATCTATAACTTTAAGGCAGCAGATTAAGCGAAAGGCGGTGTTTCCTGTGGAAGCATTGATTCTGGAAAAACTTCACAAAATTGAACAGAGGGAGAACTGGCCGTATCCTGCTGGCGGTGGAATCCGGCAGCAGGGCCTGGGGCTTTGCTCCCCGGATAGTGATTACGATGTGCGGTTTATCTATGTCCGCGATAAAGAAAGCTATCTCAAGCTGAATCGTCCGCGTGATGTGATCGAACTGCCAATCAACGATGTCCTGGACATCAACGGCTGGGATGTGGATAAGGCACTGAAGCTGCTCCACAAATCGAATCCAACTGTTTTCGAGTGGTTTTCCTCTCCCGTGATCTACAAGACCACCCCATTCTCCGACCAGTTCAAGCCTGTCATGCAGCATTACTTCTCTTCCAAAAGTGGCCTGTGGCATTACCTTCAGATGGCAAGTGGAAACTACCGCGATTACCTAAAGAGGGACATGGTCAAAGCAAAGAAATATTTCTATGTCTTACGTCCGGTACTGGCATGCAGATGGATCTTGGACCGAGGTACGCCTCCACCTATGTTGTTTTCGGAGTTGGTAAAAGAAGAACTGCCGGTAGAATTAATCAATCCAGTGAATCAATTGCTGGAATTAAAGATGAACTCATCCGAAGTAAAATTGATTAAAAGAATTACGGAAATAATGAATATCTGGATGAAGTATTCCGAGTATCAAAAGTGCAGTGAGATTACTGGATGATAGTCATACACCAGATTGGAGTGAGTTGAATCAATTGTTTTTGCGAGAGCTAATGAAGTAGACGTAGAGAAATACGGAAGAGATGGAACAGATGAGGATGGAAGAAAAAGTTATTGAAAAGTTGCCTAAAGGCTATAAGAGAAATGGGAAAGAATGTTATTTGGATCCGATTCGAGAAAAATTAATCTATATTACACCAGAGGAAACAGTTCGACAAAAGGTAATCATTCATTTGACTGAGAATTTGCAGGTTCCAATAGAAAAATTACTGCGAAACAGTACTTAGCGAACTATGGAGTTAAAAGTAATATGAGAGCAGATCTTGTAATTCATTCAGCAAATGAGGAAGAATTAATTCCAATTGCAGAATAAGACAATGTGGAAATTGTGGATTGAAAACGGTCAGCAGTAGATTGCTGACCGTTTTTCTTCTCTTTTCAATATAATCTGTAATGTCTGTGACATTGCAAATTCCCCTTTGAGACTGTTTGTAAATGGTATGCTGTCAAATTAAAAATTAATTTGCATTGGAATAATAAGAGAAAATTGATATACTTAAGAAAAGGGAAAGGAAGCATCATATGCCAAATATTAAACCTATTTCAGAGCTAGAGTTAATGGTAGAATTGGAAAAAGGAGAACGCTCTGCAAGAGGAGAAGGATGTCTATCAGCGGATGAAGTAGAAAAATCTTTGGGGTTAAAGGGTAATATGAAGAATAAGGAGAATTAGCGATGAAAATAGAATTTGGAGTACAGGAATATTTTAATGAATTAAAGCTAATGGACGTACAGTATGGACAGGAAGAGGAATTATATCATGGATTTATATGTTGTTACAGATGGCAGAGTGTAGAAAAAAAGAGATACTCAAGGAATGGTATGAGGGAGTATCTATACGAGATGTGCATAAAGCGCAAAAAGCGAAAGGAGATAAGGGATTAAAGAAAATATTGCAAAGTTACGGAGTATTTCCTGATATGGTGATTTGTGGTATAGAAAGGGGAAAAAGTGAAAATGTTTATGGAAGTATTGAAATTAAAAAGGCATTTTCGAAAAATACGTTAAATGAATTGAAACTTCCAGAAGGGGAATTTAGTATAAATAAAATCAGATTAATATTTCTATGAGTAATATTCGGGTAAAATTATTATCACGAAAAGAAGTAAAACAAGATAAAGAAAAACAAGATAAAATAGAACAATATTGTTCCAATACAAATGGTGAAAGAATAATAGAAAAGAAGTATTGTAAATATTATTAAAGATATCATTAAAGCAAACGTTAAAAAAGCTGATTGTGATGTGAGCTTTGATGATAATCGAAGACATAAAAAATAATCGTCATTTTGTAATTAAAACTAAACAAGAAGAAATACTGAAATTAGATTTAGAAAAATTAGATATAAATATAGACGGTCAAAAAATTACAAGTGAAGGAAAGAAAAATTTTGATATAGAAGAATGGGAGGATTCAAATAGTCCGCAGTTAATAAATACATTATTAACTTGCAATAGAGTTTTATACACAAATGGATTAGTCTTTTATTTTTTAAAATTAAATAGAAGCAAAATGACTATCGACGTAAAAAAATAGCTGATTTACAGCCTATGTATACTGAGTATAAAGAAAATACTACACCAAGTCCACAATTACTTTTAGAAGCTTCCGCAGAATGGGATCGATTAATAGCTGGTCTTACTTCTATTGACTGGCATCAGCACCAGTAGCCGAAATCCCAAGCATCTAGCCAAATACATAGGAGTAAATTATGTCAGAGATGAAGCAGAAAATTATCACTGTCGATGCCAAGGCATTTTTTAAATATTTTCCGAAAGAAATAGCGGAAGATCAGAAATGTTTTACGCTGAAATATGCGAATCGTGCATTATATAAATTAGTTGTTCAACAGGAAAATGAAATGGAAGACTGCCCGCTCTTTTCATCAATTTTTCAAGGAAATTGAAAAATCATGGAACTCTCAGCTGAATGACGAACCATTTAAAATTACAAATACAACGTTATTTGATAAATTTGTAATTGTTGATTTTGGAGATATATTTTTCCCATTAGATGAGATTTCATCATTTCCGGGACAAAAAGAGCGACATGAAGATTATCTGGAAAATGCGAAAGATATTGTGGAGAACGGATTTGATATCTATTTTAAAAATCATGAAAAACCAGTTCACATGATTGCATTTGATAAGAGTGGAAATATGAGCAGACACAGTCGTATTTCTTTTATTGATGAAAATTATTATGCGGGGTTGAATACACGTCTGAATTTAGGTATGGACTTTTCAAAGATTCCGGTGAAGGAAAGTAAATATTATTCATACAGGGGATTATATTTGTCATCATCTAAAAGGATCAATCATAAGAAATTAATTATCGATGCGGATACAATTGTTGTTTTACATGATGTGCGAAAGGATGAAAAGAATCCTTCAAAACCGATAACGGGTTATTACTACGACAAAGGTATTACGATTGCAACAGCGAAATTGGACGTAGAAGAAGATGGCTCAAAAGAGAAGATAAATTGCACTTTCTTGAAGACCAAGAGGGAAGAACTGTTGGAAGTAGATATTCCATTTGACGGAGCAGGATTCATTTCTCCAGAATATGCTTCCTATATTAATGAGGCATTGGGAACTACGGGCGCAACATCTTTTCAAATGAGACTTCCGTTTATGAAGGGAATGCTTCATGAGGTCGATGTCCATCAATTTCTGGAAGAATATAATATTTATAAGGATGGTGAAGAGAATTGGTATAAGGATGTTTTTGGTAAGAAGCGTGATTTGAGTAAGGCACACATTTTATTACGGAAAGCATGTTTAAAGGGATGAAATGGCTAATAAAGCATTTATCTAATTTAGAAGACAATAAGTACGGACATCCGATGGAGTTTTATTGTGATGCGATGAATAAGTATGAGCATGCGTTGTATATATCAGGAACAAATTTGCCGTATGGACAATTCAAAATTTACTCATTTAAGTTATCAGATGATTAATACATTGGATTTTTCGAAAGAACAGTTTTCAAACGTAATCAACCATCATTGTAATTATATAGAGAATCCAATAGATTCCTTAAAGAATGGGGAAATAATAACGATAATAATGTTAGCAACGACTATAGCAAAAGAGATAAGATCGGTTTGACAAGTGATATTCCTAATTGGAAGAAAGCGGTGTTTAAGAATCAGAAACTGAAAACGGATGTGTATATAACAAAACAGTTACAAAATACACAGAAGGGTCTTCTGACGAAATTAGCAAAAGGGAAAATACTTGTGGAAGGGCAGACGAGATATTTATGCAGAGATTTGTTGCCATTACTTGTAAGTCTGTTGGAAAAGAAGAAAGATATTTTGGGTTTTTATCCACGATATTTGTATGGGCGCTTTTATTTACCGATGGAGGATTACCGGGAATTAGATAAAGAACTTCATCTGAATTATAACTCATATTATGCGTTTTTCAGGAGTCCGCATCTGTCAAGGAATGAGCAAATTATTATGCAGCGTTTTATAGACACAGATGCGGAAACATATATAGGATGGGGAGAGTATGAGATATTTAAGGAACATTTGGCATTATACAATAAATATTTTGGTAAATTGACTGGTATTGTAATGGTACCAAGAGGTTCAGTTGCGCTTTGTGCTTAGGCGGGGCTGATTTTGATGGCGATTTAGTTTGTGTAGTGTTTAACCAGGATGTTGTGAATGCGGTTGCGTCTGGAGGGTATCAAAAAGAAAAAAGGCGTGAGAAAAATAGATGGAAAAATAATAGAATATTGGGAAAGGAATATTTCGGTTGTTAAGATTCCGGCTTCGGAGAGTCCAGAGATTGTACCGGAAAAGAATGTTCCATTCAGACATATTGAAAATACATTTTCTAATAGAATAGGTCAGATATCAAATGCTGCCATTTCTATCGGACAGGTTGAGTATGGAAGAAATTTAAAAGAAGAAAGTGATGAGTATATCAACAATAAACAAGCCGAAACTGTGTTTGAATCAAAAGATCCATCTTGTGAAAAATGTACGTTATTGACCGGATTAGAAATTGATGCAGCTAAGAATGGCCAGCATCCGAATTTGGATATTATATTGAAAACAGAAATCGAAAAGAGTCCCTATCTTGTTTTTTTGAAAGATTTTGAGAAGTTACGAGGAGAAGAAAATTACGATTTTAGAAAATTATCAGTTGAACGAGATAAAGAGAGTCTTTGCATTTCAGCTAAGGGCTGTAAGAAGAAAGCAAAATTCCAGATTCCGGCTAAAGGTACATACATTAATGAATTACCAGTCTATTTTGAAAACGAGCTAAAGAAATATCAGTCATCGAAAGAAAAGATAAAAGATACCTCTAGTTTTTTTGCTTATCCGAGGAAGATATCATCGGAAGATAAGAAAAAAATTGAGAAATTTAAAGAGCAATGCAAGATGGTGCTGGAGTATTATTTCTTTTATGTACAAACATTTTAATCTTATTAAAAAATGAAAAGAAAGATAAGTTCTATGCACCAGAGAATCTTCAGACAAATTTGTTCCAAATATATGATGAGAAAAATGCAATTCATATTGAAAGAACGATAGTCCCTAATATCAAAAGAAAAAATCAGGCCGTATGTGGATGAGAATAATACGATAAAAGATATGAAAGATCGTATGAATGAAGTGCAGTGGCTGTTACAGCCGTATGACAACAGGGGAAAAGCCTTAGAACAGATTATCGGAAATGGATTTAAATGAAAGCTGCCTTGACGAAGAGGAACGGGAAGTGTTATATCATTTTTATCAGCAGGGATATAAGACACTATGGTTAATACTTACTCTGATTAAAGGATCAAAATCTCAAACATTTGACCGTATAAAAAGCAGAGATTTGAAAAAAAAATGAAAAGATATCAATTCCCTGTGAAGAACTTGATACAAGTTTAGAACAGCTGGTTCGGGAATTTTACGAAAATAATATAACAAATGTAGAGGATAAGATTTATGGAATATGCATGAATAAACTTAGAAAAATCATAAAGAATTCAGATTTAGATTCTGTATATCAAGTGTCTGCATTATATGAAAGTACAAAAAATTCGGACAAAGCCAGAAGGTTTTTCTGGGAGGCATTTGAATGGAAAGATATTGATCCTTATATAAAGGCAGGTGGCGATATATGTTAAATGAAATATTAGAATTTGAAGCATATGTAAAGTCTCCTGAATCAGAAAAACCAAGAATCCAGCCGAAGTTATTAACAAACAATTTCAATGAAGATGGTAATCTGTTTGGAATTGAAAGGATTCTTATTGTAATTGCCAGAGGCTACATTTTTTCTAAGTGCATCAGAATGAAATTTATAATTCTGACGGCATGGTCAATAATGAACTGCTAAACGATACACGAGTTATTTTACAACGCTGGTGTGGATTTGATTTTGATGAATCTGGTTTACAGATTGACAGGGAGAGTATTTCAAATTGGTTTGAAAAATATCCAGAAGCGGACGGATGGCTAAAGCAATATTGGATGTTTCATTGCGCCAAGAAGACGAAAAAGGAGAAAATGTGGAATACAATTGAAAAACAATGGGAGAGAGTCTGATGGAGAAAGATTATGCAGAAGACCATATAACATTAGACTCTGTAATAGCGAATGCTATAAACCGGGGACCATTGCGTGAACGTTACATGGTATTGCGAAAAGACAGGTCTGCTACTCCGGCAAAAAAAGAAAAAGAGCGATTTACTTATTTATACAGCATGAAACCAGGGAAAGATGGAAAAATACATTCGCTTCAGGAAAAAACAAGGGAAAAATTGTTGAAGAATATTGCAATGTATCTTCTTAGCAGAGAATATCATCCGAAAGAAACAAAAATTTATACTATTGTATGGAGATAAACTTTTGGGATGGTATGGTCTTGATGATTACAAAAGAGAACGAAAAAACTGGTATTTTCCTGAATGCGTGTGGGGAAATCCAGACGAAAAACCAATTATGGAAGTTTATAGTCAAGAGAAAGGATGGCAATTTGTCAAAATGGCTATAAATCAGGAGTTCCTGGAATATTTCGAATTTCGCATTATTGATGAGGAACAGATAAAGGATTATGATAAATCTAAATATTGGATCATAAAGGATATGGGGCATGGGCAAGGAAGCTTAAAGTGCATATAAAATACTATTAAATAAAGACCCCGCCAAAATGGATAATATAACAAACACTATTAAATATAGACCCCGTAAAATGGCTAGATGTGAATCTAGTCATTTTTTGTCTGTTATATAAAAGTTTCCGGCAAAACGTACAGTTGGACTTTTGGTAGTAAGAGAAGGGGTTTAAAGGAAAGGAGAAATTTATTATGGAGTATTATGAAAATGACTGGGACATGTATTGGGATATCGTTGAAGATATGTACAGCAACCTGTCCGAGGAAGAGCTCGAAGAAGAACTGATGGATATGGAGTAATAGTACACTGACTAAATCAAAATTCTGTAAAAAGAAAGCGAGGTATATTTGAGAAATCCAAAAGAAATAAAACGGTATCACAAAATTTTAGTAGATTAATATGCCAGAAAAAAAGAGGTCGGGGACAAATCCCCGACTTTTATGATACGGTATATTAAATAAAACTTGAATAAGGGAAAATAAAGGATTTATAGGAGCGTGATGAAATGAATAAGTCACAGGCAAAGAAGAAAGTATTTGATTATTTCAAGAAAAATGCTATTGAATATAAGTTTGTTAATGAAGAATTAAAGCTTATAGATGTGGATTCATTAGATACAATATATTTATGTGCCAGTATTCCGGAAGTTATAGGAGGTCACATAGAAAACCTGTATTCGTTTTAGAGAGGAGCATTTGTATTGTCAGTCGTATTATTGTCAGCCTGTTGTGCACAATGAAGAGGAAGCAGTAAGAGCTGCCAGATTGATTAATTATTTGAATAGTCATTTAAAATATGAGTGTGATATACTCTATAACCATGTATATATATTGGATGAAGATAACGGAGATATATTTAATGGATGCCATATCAGATATGAACTTTTGGAAATGTATTTTCAAGAGTCGATGAACCATATCTTGAATTTTAGTGTTCAGCAAATAGCTGATGTATGTGTACCGCTTATATTTTATATTTGCGGTGAGTGGGTATATGATTTTGCAATTAAGGTTGCAACAGACCATGAAGTCATGAGTAAGTAGAAGGAGAGGAAAGAAGTATGAATAGAAATCAATATGAAAATACAATGGATTATAAAAAAGCACTAAAGATTTTGAACAGTTTTGTAGAAGAGGAATTAGACGGTGATATTGATGCAATGCGGGCATTTTGTTTTGATAATCTTACAAAGTTCATTGGAAATATAGGTGATCCAGATATGTACCTGATCGTACAAGCAATTTATATCATTTTATGGGGAGACATTTATGACTTGACCTTTGAGAAAATGGGAGCATGGGATTTAAAAGGAACATATGCTTTCCGTGGAGATACAATAAATTCGTTTGGCTCCTTATTTGGTAAGGAAAGCAAGGAAAATGAATTTGGATATCGTGCCAAATTTTTTGGAGCGGATAAAGACATAATTCTTTGGAACAAGATAAAAGAATTCTCAAGATTATACCATCAAATAGGTAACTTTATAGTAATTCCCAATAGAAGTAGCGTTCAATACGGGATTAATGGAGCCAGGGGTTGTTATTATAATACAGATTATTGCGAAGGAATGCGAGACTATTTTGACTGGTTTTTGGTTGCTGTGGAAAAGTATCAGAACAAGGTGAAAAATGGGGATATTAAGATGAATATGTTTGAAATGCAGCTTCAGCAGAACCCAGAATATAATCCTTTCTTCCTGGAGATCAGTCAGTGGAAAGAAATATTTTTCTTAAATCATTACTTTGAAAATGATAAACCGAAATTGCTTTTTAATACTCCGTTAGAGAGACGCTTGTTAATTACAGCAGAGCATGAAAATCGGAAAAATGAAAAATATTACCAGGATCAGGAGTATTTGGAAATCATGAATGATTATCTTGATAAATCAAAAGAAGTGATTGTGTATCGTACGAATAAGATAGTTGATATTTTGAAAGAAAAATGCAAAAAGCAGATAGTTGTGTAAGTTTACGAGGAGGAACATAAAATGCAGACTGATTATAGCAGAGCAATACTTAAGTACCTGATGGATTACAGTAACATGGATTATCCGGTAAATATTCATCAAATATATGAGCACCTATTTTATGGACAAGAATTATCTGATAATAAAAAGAGGGGCAAATTAGATACAATAAGAAAAAATATAGTAGGATTACATGCGAGCGGACTTATTGAGATGGATACAGAATTCACAGAAAATACTGGGAAAAAGGAGCGTTATAAAAAAGAGGATGATGACGTGACAATTTGGTATGAACAGAAATTAGATACCGAATATGCATTGATACTGATTCAGAAAATCATGGAAATGAATAATTTATCGCTTGACGATAAGAAAAATTTAGTTCAGGCTATTTGTGATTGTGCAGGATCTAAAATAATAGAAAGTGCTTCATATGCACAGAATGTTATAAAAAGTAATCCATTATATGATTTGACTGAAAAAAATGGTGTAAAAGAATCCATTTTATTTGAAGGACAGCGAAGATATAAAGCCGGAAACCAGGAAATCCCAGATATTTGGATTTTGTTAAGTAATATCTATAACGTATTAGAAAAGAAACAGAGAAAAAAGATTTCCTTTAAGCTCTATAAGTATAATTCAAAAGGGAAATTTGAAGTTATACATGATGGCAGGGAATATATAGTTTCACCATATTTTGTTACAGAAATGACAGGAATGTACTGGTTAATAGGTTTACAGGATTCAAAGAGTAAGGATGCTGTCAAATGGACATAAGAAAAATCTTGGATTTTATCCTATCGACATGATGAAAAAAATAAATGTTCTGGAAGAAGAATGCAAGAGATATAAGCGAAGCTTTGATGGGAAAGAGATGACCAAAGAAGAAAAATATAAATATATTGTAGAACATCAGCAGGTTTTTTATGATGAAGCAGAAAAAATAGTAATTAGAGTTCATAAGAAAAATGAGGATGGATCAGAAAATAATACAGCTTATAATTTGATTTATCGAACTTTTGGAGATGATTTTTATATGTTGAATGAGGAAGAAACCTATGATCGTATATTAGTTATAAAAAGTCCATATTTTATTGTAAAATGGGCAATTGAAAATATAAGAGACATAGAAGTTGAGACAGAAACTATCCGAGACAGAATTAGAAATGAAATCGAGAGCTTAGATAAAATATATTCAGTATAAGAGCACGGGGCTATATCCCCGTGCTCTTGTGCTAGGATAGTAGTATAAGGAAGAAAGATAAATCTAGTAGAGAGAGTATCGCAGTTAAACGAAACGGATTTAACTATAAGTTTAATTACAACACTTGAGGAATGTGATATGCCTAAGATACCATCAAACCGCATGGGCACTGTTGCATGAACGCCCGGATATATGTGAAAAGCATATATAGAATCAAATCACAAGCAAGTAGCTAAAGGCAAGCTTATTCAACAGTGAGGTCTTGTGGCTGGTGAAAGCTAGACAGGTCTACATCAGTAAGGATTTCTGCCTACAGTGAAGAAATTTATATGTAGGGTCCATGGAATATGAGTTTTGCCGACGGGCAAAACGAGAGGGATACCTCGACAAGATGTTCTGTGCTGACATTTGTAGCTGTAAAGGTATCTTCAAGGTCTTCGGGTGACCGGGGACATATTTGAGGGTTCAATTGTATATCCCAAAAGATTGGCGTCGCATTTATTTGGAGGGCAAAATGGAAAAGAATTTTATTGATGAATTTATTCCATCAAAAGATACAAGAGCTTATTTGTATAGCATTCATCATGAATTTACGGACTTGGAGAAAGCTACGATTGTTGCAAATCATATTATGATTTCCTACGAGAAAAAAAGTAGAGTGGTTAAATAGTTTTAAGGAAAAAATATCTGATGACACATTGAAAGACAGAATATCAAAGGCGTTAGTTCAGATAAAAAAGGATAAGAAGTATTACAGAAAGTGTAATACTGCATTAGGAGCATTGCCTTATAATGAATCACTTTTTGATTTTGTATTTATTCCGCATGATTTCAGACATGGTGACATTGTAAGAAGTCTCTATGGTGGCTGGAATACAACTGAGTTTTGTGAAAAAGTAGGAATCATCCTCAGTTATTTTGATAAGGATTATGAGTTTTATAAAATCTAAGAGGGGATTATTCAGATGTTCAGGTTTGTGTAGATATTAAATTTGACGGAGTAGCTTATTCAGGGTGAGTTGAACATGAACATATCAATCCAATATATATTGAGCGTATGACATTGAATGAAAAAGATGAAAGAATGGCGTATCTTAACTATCTAACGAATCTTTACCGTAAAAAGAATATTAGGATGGATGCTGAAAATAAGCCTGAATATGCAGGCGGTTCAGCTGACTTGTTAGAACAGAAATATCTTGGTGAATATGTTCCGGTTCTAGATGATGCTTCCGGTATTTGGTGTGTGCAGACAGGATACGGATTTGAATGTGGAGATATTAATTATATTGCATCGGAGTTCGCTGGAACAGGTTTAATCTATCATTTCATGGATAATGGTGAGATGGATCATGTTCATAGATTCGAAAGTGTGTTGGTTGAGATTTTGAAAGACCCGGAACACGTAGACATCGTGACAGATTATGGTGAATACTCAGACCAGGAAATTCAAATGGTGAAAGGGATAAAACGAGCAGCGGCATTTGTACAAGCACATCACAGACCTATGACCGTTGCTGAATTGTGCAAAAATAGAGTAGAGATAAAGAATAAAGGAGAAGATGATTATGGCAATTCAGTTCAAGGAAATTAGGCAATATTTGGCAAGAAACACTAGATTATCAATATGTTTTGAAGATGGATGTTATCACGATTATTTGATGATTTCGGATATTTCGGCTGAAAAATATAAGGATTTATATGTGTATGGAATAGGAATGGTCGATGTCGAATTTTCTAAGGATATATACACTTCTCCCCAGAATTTGGATGACACGAATAGTTCAATAAAAATAAAGGAGTGCACTTTTGAGCCTGCAATTGAGATTGTTCTTCATAAAATACCACGTGATATAAAAAGAAAAGCAGAGGGACTTCTTTTGTTCAAAGATATCAAACCGTACTTACAGACAGGTCGTAATTTTGCTGTTGTTAACAGAGAGGACTGGTTGTACAAGTTATATGAATGGAAAAGAGATATTCCTG
>ENA-OQIO01000529-OQIO01000529.1-human-gut-metagenome-genome-assembly--contig:-NODE-529-length-20279-cov-8.575973_pt1 | contig 20279 bp, 26 predicted proteins | sample MGYA00242573_ERZ504737 | MGnify/ENA primary metagenome ERZ504737 (study PRJEB26092, sample SAMD00036203) | human gut metagenome | host: Homo sapiens | study: EMG produced TPA metagenomics assembly of...
CATTTTTTCTGATAATAAACAGATAACACAGAATACATAAAAGACATATTTATTTCATAATATGGACTTCTTTTGGTCACATTTATGCCGTATTATAAATATCGTTGAAAGGCGATAAGCTTTTTTCATACACTTTTTCATATTTTCATACAAGCGGAGGGAACGTCCTTTATATAGCTTCCCACTATGACCGATCCTTTGCTTGTAAACACTTTCCCCTATTAATGGCGGCGGGTCTGCATTATGCAGCCCGCCGCACCTGTTTACACATTATTCATCCGTAATTCACTTTAATACTTACCAAAATCCCCATCTAAAGAAATAATCTGCTCATTGTTTCCTGCCTGTGGCATATAACTGTTTCTTCTGTTGTAAGAATCTGCATACATCGGATTTCTGTATGTATTTTCCTTTAATTTGTATCTGGAAATGGTATCTCTTAGTGCCTGTGACTGGTTTGCAAGTTCTTCACTGGCGCTTGCGCATTGTTCACTGGTTGCAGAATTGGTCTGGATAACCTGTGAAACCTGCATAATTGCCTGATTAATCTGTGCTACGGCTGTTGCCTGTTCATTGGAAGTCGTTGCAATACTGCTGATGATTTCCACGACATTTTCAAGGCTTTCTACAATCTTTGTAAGAGAAGCGGCTGTTTCATCGGCAATCTTTACCCCTTCTTCTACCTTATCAATAGAAGACTGAATCATTTCTGCAGTTTCATTGGCTGCCGCCGCACTCTTTTCTGCCAGATTTTTCACTTCTTCCGCTACAACCGCAAAACCTTTGCCGTGCGCTCCGGCTCTTGCCGCTTCAACCGTTGCATTCAATGCTAAAATGTTGGTCTGGAATGCAATGTCATCAATCACTTTAATAACCTTTGAAATGTTGTGGGAAGATGTATTGATGTCGTTCATGGCATCAATCATATTGTGCATCTGCTCATTGCCGTTCTTTGCTTCCTCGCCAACTTCATGAATCAGCTTATTGCCTGTTGTTGCCTGTGTCGCATTTTCATTGGTTTCCTTTGCAATTTCATTCATGGAAGCTGTAATCTGCTCAATCGCACTTGCCTGCTGTGTTGATCCCTGTGCAAGTGCCTGGCTTGCGCCTGCCACCTGTTCGGCACCTGCGGAAAGCTGAAAGCTGGATTCTTTAATGCCTGTTAATACATTATTATTATTTTCAACCAGTTCCTTTAAGGCCCGCCCCAGTTCATCTTCTACTGAATGCGGAAGCACTTCTACCGTTAAATCCCCGTTGGCAATTTTTTGTGCAAGCATTGCATTTTCTTTGGTATTTTTAATAATCTTTGCATACACATCTAGCACTTCGCCGATTTCATCATTGTAATATTTTTTCAGTTCAACATCGACTTTACCGGCTGCAAGCTCTACTGATGACTTTTTTAACTCTTCAAGCGGCTTCCTGATACAGCCGATTACCGTTGAAACGGAATAAATACAGCCGATAACAATCATCACATCCAGCAGAATCAGGCAGATCATTCCCACTCCGTGATACTGCTGTCCCCGTGCAATCTGAAGCTTTCCCGTTGTCAATCCAAAACAGATACCTGTTAATACCATCAATTCAATCATGGCCACTACATAACTTGTTTTAATTTTTGATAAAATTGTTCTGTCTTTTCTGTTCATATCCATACCTCCTGCCTTTGGCTATTGTTCTTCATTCTATTCCGTCATTTCTTCAAATGCCGCAATATCTTCATCTTTAATCAGTTTCTCAGGGTCTAAAAGCAGCTTTACAGAATTCCCCGTTTTTCCCAGTCCATATACATATTTATTTTTCGTGCTGCCTGTTGATATGGTTGGCGGCGGTTCAATATCCGATTCGTCGATTTGTTCCACCCCTGCAATTGTTTCTACAATCAGCCCCACAACTGTTGATTTTACATTAATAATGATAATGCAGGTTCTGTCTGTGTACTGAAACGGTTCCTGATTAAAACGAATCCGTACATCAATCACCGGAATAATTTTTCCGCGAAGATTAATCAGTCCTTTAATATACGGCTCTACCTCCGGAATTGCCGTAATACTCTGCATACCGATAATTTCATTAATATACCGGATTTCAATACCAAAATATTCATGTCCCGATTTGAATGCCATATATTTGTCTTTTTGAGTATCTTCTTCCTCCGGATTGTCTTCTTTGATGATTTCTTCTGCCATTGTTATGTCCTCCTTTCTGCGCATCTTATATAAGCAATCCACCCACATCAATAATCAATGCAATACTGCCGTCACCAAGCTGTGTACAACCTGATAACCCCGGTACTTTTCTGATATACGATGGGATTGGTTTTACTACAATTTCCTGTCCGCCAATCAGATGATCTACGAAAACGCACATTTTTTTATCTTCGTGTTCGACCAGAATCATAATACCGTCACTAACCTCTTCTTTGGCGTGTTCCAGATGATATTTGCGGCTTAACCGCACAACCGGGAAACACTCCCCTCGGATCATCACATATTCTTCTCCACCCGGCTCATAGACATATCACTTTCTTTAACATTTAAAAATTCTTTAATTGATCCGGATTCAATAACAAAAATAGATTCCCCGACCCGCATGACAATCCCTTCGATAATTGCCAGTGTCAGCGGGATTTTTAAGGTCATGGTTGTACCCTTACCCAGTTCACTGTCAATATCCAGCTGTCCACCGACTGACTGGATATTTTTCACAACAACGTCCATGCCGACACCTCTGCCAGATAACTCTGTAACCTTTTCTTTCGTTGAAAATCCCGGATATGTAACAAACTGATAAATCTCCTTTCGCGTATAATGCTCTGCGTTTTTTCCGGCGGGATCAGCCGCTCTTTTTGCTTTTGCAAACAGCTTGTCCGGGTCCATGCCCTTGCCGTCATCGGATACCGAAAGAAAAACTTTTCCGCCTTCATTTTTGGCTTCCAGCGTAATGACACCTTTTTCCGGCTTTCCTGCTGCCGCCCGTTCTTCCTTTTCCTCAATACCGTGGTCTACAGAATTCCGGATCATATGCATCAGCGGATCCGAAATATGTTCAATAATATTTTTATCTACTTCCGTTGTTTCACCAATCATCTTTAATTCAATGTTTTTGCCGACCTTACGGGACGCATCAAATACAATCCTGTTCATTTTCTGGAATGTATTGGTAAGCGGCATCATCCGCATGGACATAATGACGTCCTGTAATTCCGAGGTGAACTTTGTCAGCTGTGCCGCTGCCTTGTTAAAGTTATTCAGGCTTAATCCCGGCACTTTTAAATCAGGATTTTGTAAAACAACCGACTCTGCAATGACAATCTCACCGATTAAATCCATGAGCATATCCATTTTTGCCACATTTACACTGATAAATGTCTGCGCCGCCGGTTTTTCCTTCCGGGTTTTTGCCAGCTGTTTTGGCTTTCCCGGTTCTTTGGTCTTAATAACATAATCGCCGGGCTTTGGTTCTTCGCTTTTTTTTGCTTCCTGTTCCTTCTGCACCCGTGCTTCAATGGTTTCCACATCGGAATCCAGGTCGATAACCTTTCCGTTATTGACAATCACCGGCGCTTCAAAGCCTTTAATGTATTCATCCGGCGTACACTCTGTAATGTCAATTTTTTCAACACCCGACCCGTCAATCAGCTTTTCAATTTTCTCCTTACTGCTCTGGGTCTGCAGCATCATCTGGAAACCGTCTGCTAAAATCACATCTGCCGAAGCTTCATTCGTAACAATGTCCTCCGGCTTATATAAAATATCCTCCGCAATTTCTTTTAACGAATACACTGCCGTGTACGCCCTCAGATTGCTCATCTGCGTATCCGCACGGTAGAAAATGTGAATCCTGTAAAACTTACTGTTTTCTGTTGCTACCGGTGCAATATAAAACTGCTTTGGCGGCTCCTGCACATTTGCCGGCGGCAGTTCTTTACCATCCTCCGTTGCTTCATTTTAATTTTTTCAAAAACACATCCAGTTCATCAATCAGTTCTTTGGCATCACCGTCCGGGTCACCCCCGTCCCTGATTTTATCAAATTCTGCCGATATAAAATCCGACACCTGAAAAATGTGTTCTACCAGCTCCATGTGCGGAACGTTGTCCGGCTTGGATTCCCTGATAAAATAAAACACATCTTCCAGCTTATGCGCAAGCTTCATAATGTCATCAAACATCATAATCCCTGACGAACCTTTAATGGTGTGCATGACTCTGAAAACTCATTGATATCTGCTTCATCAAAGCTGTCCGCGTCCTTTTTTTCAAGGGTTGTCGCTTCCAGCTGTTCAAGCAGCTGTCCGTTTTCATACAGATACATATCCAGCATGCCGTCTGCACTAAAATCTTCTGCCATTTTTTCTCCTCCTGTGATATTATATCAGTTTCAATTTCTTTAACACATTTTTTAATTTATCCAGATCAACCGGCTTCGCACAATAAACCGTGCAGCCCATTTCAAAGGCTTTTCTTACATTTTTTTGTTCATTTAATGCCGTCATCATAATAATCTTTACGCGGTCATCGCCTTCGATACCACGCTGTTTTTCCATATTCCGGATAGTATTTAAGACCTGATATCCATCCATGACCGGCATCATGACATCTAAGCAGATTAAGTCATACGGCTGTTCATCTTCAGTCGGTCATTTTTTGCGGACAGTTCATACATGCTATCCTTTTCTGTTCTCTGCTCCTGCGTTTGCTCTCGTTTGATTTCTCCCTCCGTATCTTCTTGGCACAAGCAGGACAATACCTTGATGCACCAGAGCCCGGGACATATTCAACGCCGCACACCGTACAATTTTTAGCGGGCATTGCTGCCCACCGTTTTGTAGGTATGATATGTAATTCATCGACAAAGCCGATGAATTTATAGTAAATCTTGATTTCCTGCTTCACTGTTCCGTCTGCCATCTTCTCACGCTCCGAAACAAGTATCTTGTCTATGAGTGCGTTTATAACTGTTGCATCCAGTTCTTTTAAGCCTTGATAATTTCGGATAAGGGCGAGGAAGTCACGGATTCCCCGTGATTTCTCGTAGCTTTCATTAAGAGTTTCCGTCACCTCTTTCAGCCTTGCTTCAATTTCAAGCTGCTCTTTCTGGTATTTCCCCGACATCATCTCAAAATTCCGCTCGGTAATACGCTCCATGACCTTATCCTCGTAGAGAGAGGAAAACAGCCTGTCCAGTTCCGCAAGGCGTTTGTTCAGCTTCTTACGTTCTTTCTCTAATGCTTTCGCCCTGCTCTGGTCTGTTTCCGTGAGCCGCTTTTCTATGGCCCTGACCGCCTTTTCATCATTCACTGCCATATCCGCAAAACAGTTGATGTCGGCAAGAACGGCATTGAATAAATCCCTTGCTTCTATATTGTGGGCACTACACTCGCTTCTTCCGTTTCTTGCATAATTATTACATGAATACTGTACACAGTCGATAATCTCTGGGCGTTTCCTCCTGTGTACGTTCATTGCCCGCAGAGCACATCCGCAGTCCACACACTTGATAACGCCTGCAAAAATATTTACAAATCCTCCCTTGTTCTGTGGAAGCCTACGACTTGTAATAAGCTGTTGGACAATATCAAATTCCTCCTGCGTGACTATTCCCTCATGGGTATTGGGTATCACTTCCCATTCTTCGGGCAGCTTAGAGGGGCGTTTCTTGCTTTTCATATTGGCGGCAATCCGTTTGTAGCCTACAAGATTTCCCGCATATATCGGGCTTCTTAAAATGCTCCTCACGCTGTTCCCACTCCAAATATAGCGTTTGTCCTCGTTCCCCTCAAAATGACGTTCAAAGCCTGTTTCGCCACGCTCCGCCGCATAAGCGGCAGGGCGTAGGATATGCTGTTTATTAAGATGTCTGCAAATTTTGGCAACTCCATTCCCTTTTAATGCAAGGTCGAATATCTCTTTTACAACATGTGCCACTTTATCATCTATCAGCAGATGGTTGTGGTCGGCAGGGTCTTTGATATAGCCATAAGGGGCGGTAGTTCCCATGAATTTCCCCTGTTGAAACCTCGCCCGATATGCCGATTTTATCTTAACAGATATGTCAGCGGCATACATTTCGTTTAAAATGTTGCGGAAAGGCGTGATGTCCATAGCAGATTTATTCAAGGTATCTACGCCGTCATTGACCGCTATATACCTCACGTTATGCTCTGGGAAGAAAACTTCCAGATATAACCCACAATCAAGATAGTTTCTCCCCAGACGGGATAAATCTTTCGTAATCACGCAGTTTATCAGACCGCTTTCAATGTCTTTTATCATATTCTGGAAACTTGGTCTTTGGAAATTTGTACCAGAATAACCATCGTCCACATACGTTTTTGCTATGTGCCATCCCTGCTTTTTCACATAATCCGTGAGGATGGATTTCTGTGTCGCAATGCTCGCACTCTCGTTATCCGTACCATCGTCTTTAGATAAGCGGCAATAAATGCCGACTAAATAGATTTTCTTTTCTTCTTTGATTCCTGCCATACTGTAAAACCTCCGTATCTGTCCTATCTGTTTTCATGTCCCATTGCGTACATTCTAAGCGGACAGCCCCTCATTGTCGAAGGTGTCGCCCTCGGCAATCTTCTTCCGAATATCCTCGGAGATAATCGGGACAAACGCTTCTGTAACGGTCTGTGTGCCGACATATTCACGGCTGATTATCATCTGCACTGGTGCTTTTGGCACGATACGCTTTCTCTTTTTATCTGCTTTCTTATCCTCGCCCATACTTAAATCTTCCTTTCCAGACAGGGCAGGGAAGAGTTTGGAAATGTCCCCGCCCTGCCAATCAGATACCATTAATCCTCGCTGTTTAATTCTTTCTGTAATGCTTTAAGGAGTGCCGCCGCTTCATCAGCGTTCAGCGTGATTCCCTTGCCGCACTTTTCACGGTTCGGGGAAAAGCTGCGGATGTCATACTTCGGCTCTTTCCCATTCCATGAAATGAGATTGATTTCCTTTGTGTAGCCACTGTCGCCCGTAGACAATACTGCGATTTCCTTTACGATTTCATACTGGATTTCTCTCATTCTCCATACCTCAACTCTCTGTATTTACTTCCCGAAAAAAGAAGATTAGCGGCTGTCACGGTTGCGTTTCCTCTGCAACTCACGCTCCAAAAGTTTGATGATGGTTTCCTCCATCTGCTTCGGCGTTGTGTTCTTCGGAAAGTATTTTTTCAGCTTGCTTGTGTTGATTTTCAAGGTTTCTTTCTGGTTGCCCTTTTCCTCCGTCATAATCGCAAATATCGTATCCATGTCAAGCCGCCCGCTCTGGCTTAACTGTTTCATCCGCTGTGCCTGTGAGAGTGAGGGCGTTGCTTCTTCGCTCTCCATCGTGGCAAAGAGGTTTTCCTGCTCGTCTTTCTTCAAGAAGGACAGTTCCACCGCAGGCGTGAGGGCGATTTTCCCCTCGTCCACCATCTGCAAAATCGGCGGTATCAGTTCCGTCAGGCGGATAAAACGCTGCACGGTCATCCTGCCCACGCCGAAGCCCTGTGCCACCTTGTCGTCCGTCCGCAACTTCGTCACAACTTGTGACGAGGTTAAGTCTGTGCGGAAACCCTGCCGCTTCATGGCTTCGGATTTCATCTTGTAAGCAAACGCCCGCTCCGATGGCAGGATATTCTCACGCTGCAAATTGCTGTCTACAAGGGTGATGATGGCTCGGTCACGGTCTAAGGGCAGGACAAACGCAGGCACGGTATTTATCCCTGCAAGTTCAGAAGCACGGACACGCCGCTGTCCTGCAATCACTTCATAACCGTCCCCGTCCTCTTTCGGGCGTGTGATTATCGGCGTGACAATGCCAAATTCCTTGATGCTTTCCGCTAACTCTGACAGTGTTTCATCTTCTGCCACATGAAACGGATTGTCGGGGAACGGGTACAAGTCTTTGGTCTTTAACACCTTAAAATCCTGTTTCTTCATTCACATATCTACCTTTCTTTCGCTCTGCTTCTATGATTTTTCTGCAATTCTTCCAACACTTCGGGCGGTATTTTTGACAGCAGCCGCCCCATCTGCTCGTTGGTTCTCTGCAATTCAAATATCTTCTGATTCGCTTTCTGCACCTTTAGTTCCTGCTCGTACTTTTCATCACGCATACGCCCCGCATAGTCTGATTCCTGCCCAATTCTCTCTTTCAAACTGTCGATATACGCCTGCTGTTTCCCGATTTCCTTAGAGAATTTCTCCACGTCTGGCAGCCATGCAGAGAGTAAATCTAACGCTTTATCCCTTTTCTTCCCTGCGTTAAAGGCGTTGATGTCGGATAGGGCAGACACGATTTCTTCATACTGTTTATCAAGCCTGCCGCCTAATTTATAGAGCCATGTGGGGACGTGTTTCCGCTTGGTTTCCATTGAGGACTGCCCCCGTTCAAGCTGATTCCACCGTGAGGACATCCGCTCATGGTAGGCGGTCTGCCACTCGGATAATGATTTCTGGTTGCCTAAGATAGCTTTCGCTGACAGCTTATTGTCTGGCGTAATCGGCACAAAGCAGAGGTGCATATGGGGCGTTCTCTCGTCCATATGGACGACAGCGGAGAGGATATTCTGCTTTCCAACACGCTCCGAAATGAAGTCAAGAGCCGTCTGGAAATACGCTTTTTGTTCTTCGGGCGGTAACTGGTTCATAAATTCTGGTGAAGCTGTGATGAGCGTTTCCACCATCATCACGCTGTCTTTCCTTGTCCTGCACCCCGCTTCGGCTACCATGCGGTTAATCTCTTTCTTGTAGGTGTACTTTGGTGGTGCTATGAGATGGTAATTGTTTTTAGAGCGTTCCATATCTATATCTGGGTTGCTTTTGTAGGCTTCTTTCTTCCGCTCGTTGTGGCGTTCACAAGCCGCAACGCCGCCCGCTTTTCGTTTCTGGAAACGCAGGATTGCATAAGGCATAGGCGGATTCCTCCTTTCTTTCGGCGGGTGACCGTCCTTTGGGGTGACAGCGGTGACGGTGGTGACAGCAGTTTTGGGATACCCCCTGCCGACTGCCGCAACTGTCACCCTCACCCCCTGCATGACGGTCATGTCGATGATGACGGTGTTTTTGGGATACCCCCCTCGCAAGAGCCGTCACCGTCATGCCGCCATTCTTTTATCCGAAGCCGTAAGGCGTAGGATAGCAGGGCACAGCCCTGCCTTAAGGGAGTCCAGAGGGAACGTCTGGCACACGACTTGCAGGGCAAAGTGTAGTGTGTTACACCTGTAAACGCAGTCGGAAAAATCGGAATGATTTTTCTGACCGCAGGGGTGGTTTTACACGACCGAAAAGGGCGAGTAAATCTCACGCCTGCATTTTGCGTTTACGGGGTGTTCTCCCGTAGGGATGACAGCGGCAGGGTATCCTAAAATCACTGTCACCACCGTCACTGCTGTCACCCGCAGGGCAGAGCCGCCAGCTTTACATGGCTTTAAGCGTCAATGACAGTAACAGGGGGGTATCCTAATATCGCTGTCACCACCATCACCGCTGTCACCCGCCCTCCTTGCAAGGGCAATCCGCCTGCCGTCTTTCCTGCGGCTGTACTGGTAGCAGATACGGTTCTCGCTTAAAAATGTGGTGCGGTATTCATTCAGCCATTTCGTAATCACCGTGGGTATGGTTTCCGTTTCCCCCATAGCGGCTAACAGTTCCGTTGCCGTGCCTATCCATTCTTCCTTATCCCTCATAAAATCCACCAACCGAAAAAGGACATCTGGTATCGTTTCTTTCGCAAGCTGCTCCTGCGTTTTCCGCTCCACAAGCTCCCAACGGCAATCACGGAAACGCAGCGTGTATTCCTGATAAGGCGTGTCCCTGCCCGTCACATACAGCTTGGCGGTGTCAGACGCACGTTTCTCCTTTTCCAGAACAAAGGTAGCGTCCGCACTCCCCGTTAATCCTGTCGTCCCAGACACCTTGTTGAACACGTCGCTGTCATTCTGCTTTCGGATGTGGTGTACGACAATGACCGCCAGAGAGTGCCTGTCGGCAAAGTCTTTGATGAGGGAGATGTCCCCATAGTCGCTTGCATAGGCATTGTCTTTTGAAGCTGTACGGACTTTCTGCAAGGTATCAATGACAATGAGCCTGCTGTCTGGGTAATCTTTCAGATAATCTTCAAGCTGCACGATAAGACCGTCTGACAGCTTGCAGCTTGCCACGGCAAAGTGGAGCCGCCCGCTTGCTTCGTCCGTCAAACGAAATAACCTGTCCTGTATGCGGCAGAACGTGTCCTCAAGGCAGAGGTAAAGCACATCGCCCTCCATTGTCGGCATATCCCATAAAGGGATTCCCTGCGACACGCATAAGCATAGCTTCAGCATGAGCCAGCTTTTGCCTATCTTCTGTGAGCCGCAGAACAGCGATAAGCCTGTCGGGATAAGGCTGTCCACCACAAAGGATGGTTTCTCAAGCGGTTCATAAAGGAGCGTTTCGGCGTTGACTGTCTGTAACTTCTGCATGGCTTTCCTCCTTTCGGGCGGTGTCTTTGTTTTCGTTGCACATAGGCGTTGACCTCCTTAAAAATAGATTTACTCCCACGGAAAAAAGTGAGAGTATGTAATGCCGCCAATCCCACACAAATAAAAAACAGATTTCTTTTTCGGGCGGTGTCGGTCACGGTTGGAGATATTTCTTCAATTTCCACCTTTACTTTCTCCTTTGCAATCGCAACAGATTTCTGTATTGCCGAAGCGGTGCAATGCTCCATAGCGGCGATTTGGTAAAAATTGAACTCATACTCGTAGTAGAGCAGGAAACGCCGCCTTTGTATCTCTGGAAGGCTCCCAACCGCCTTATAGAGCGTTTCATTCCGTTCTTCCTCAACCATGCGTTCATCAAGGCTCTTAGGCACACGCAACGCCCGTCTGTAAAGGGTTTCGTCCCATACCTCGTTAAACTCCCTGTGCCGCTCGTCCCATTAGAAAAGATTCCTGTTCCTGCGCTCCATCTGCCGAAACTCCATAAAGAACTGTTCCGACACTTCCAACTCGTGGGATTTGCCCTGCCCGTCCTTAAAGCTGATAAAATACCTTGTGCCGCTTTCCGTGGATTCCTCCCGAAGCGTGTATGCCTTAACCCTGTATGCCATCCTGTTGTCCTCCTGCAAAAAATGAGTGAGGGGATTTCCATCCCTCACCCAGTAGCCCGCAGGATGGCAGGCTGTTTTAGAAGCTATAAAATTTTCCGCAGCTTCTTCCGCAGATGGTCTAACCTCGCATAGATGGCACCAGTCGTCAAATGCACAAGCGGGGCAATCTCCTTTGTGGAATACCCCTGCATTTTCAGCAGGACGATTTTCAAGGTACGCCCGTCCACCGTGACTAATACTTGATAGAGATTTTCGCTCTCAATCTCTTCCAGTAACTCCGCAACCGTACCCACTTCCGCCTGCCGCTCCCTGCCTGCCATGTCCTCAAGATATTCCGCAACGTCATTCGTCCATCGGTAAAACCGCCTGTTGGAATTGAAGTCTGCCCTGTCCGCCATGCGTATCTGCTCAATGGTCGCTTCATCAACGCCGCACTCACGCAGCAGCTTTTCCTCCGCTTCTTTCCAGATACGCCATTTCCTGTCCTCCCGTCCGTGGTTGTATGCCATTCTTACTTCCTCCAATCAGAATTGATTGAGAGGGCAGAGAAAAGCCCCCTCATCTTCCCAAAGGAAAAAACAAGGGGGCTGAACGCCTTAAATTTTAATTTTCTATTATCTTTCTTAGTTTTATTAGGATTCTGGCTTTGCGTTTGTTTACAACGCTCTGGGTTATGCCCAACCTCGCCCCGACTTCACGCTCGGAAAGTCCGTCAAAAAAGATTGCCTGTATCAGCTCCTGTTCACTATCCGACAGCAAAGGCAGGGCGGCTTTCAGCCTGTCCACCATGACCGCATTGACAACGGTTTCTGCAATGTCCACCGCTTCATCAGTGATAAAGTCCAGAGGATTCCCCTCGCTGTCCGTAAATCCGTCGAGAGATAGCAGTCTATTCTTTGTATCTAATTTTTGCAGATAACGCCACCGTTCCTTGTCACGGTAGAAGTCTGTGTATTGCTCCCTCACGACTTCAAGCAGACAGCCTTGAATGGGGATAAACAGCTTGTCCATATAGGTCTGGTCGGATTCCCTGCAACGGCAGAACTCCGTGTAGGATAATTCCACATAGCCGCCACTTTCTCTGATATATACCTTTCTTGGTGCATATTTCACCATAAATACCTCCCATCTGAATTTTTGAAATGTAAAAAATCCAGATGGAGAGGCGGAGAACGACACCGCATATCAGAAACAGCCCTACGGCACTTTCCAACAAAAATCGACAAAAGAAAAACCGCAAAGGCTCTGTGACCTTTACGGTTATAGGAAATAGTAATTCTATTGTATGGAGATTGTACTTCTACTTTCAAGGTGAGAAGTACCGTTGCACTGGCAGAAATTTTTTTAACTGGTTTCCTGCCGTTCTCTGATATGCTATGTATTGATAAATTTTGCTTCGTATGAGCAGATAGATAACTGCCCGAAAAAAGGACATAAAAAAATCCCTCCAAATTTAAAAACAAATTCAGAGGGTAATTTAGGGTATAACAAAATAACCCACCCGAATATCGTTTTTTTTATTTGGTGAGTTTGTTCTTTCAAATACGAAACAAAAAGAGCCGATGATTCGTGAATTGTTCCACAATTTCATCGGCTCTGCGTCTTAAGCGTCTGGCTCTTTGATGACAGTTATCTTCAAGTTGTCAACTTTAATCAATCTTTCTTGTCTGCATTTTGGACAATAAAGGGGATAATTCTCCAAAACAGTGTCCTTCCTAATTTTATTACGGGTTTTGCTCCCACAAACAGGACACAATATCCATTCGCATTTCATCATAATTAGTCTCTAATCCTTTCAAATCTCATTTTATATGACTTTTGCAAGCTGTTAAGCTAACTTGTGGAACATATGCCGAACCTTATCTATACGGCTATTCGGGCGGCGGGGTTGGCAAATAAATTTACCAATAGCTGGCTGGTATCCTTTTAACTCTGTCAAGCAGACTCCCTGCCCATTTGTGAAATAAGTTAAATCGTTCCTGTATTCTTGAATACATCTAGCAGGGATTTCTCCTTTCAGAATGACCTCGTCATTCTTTATCTGAGTACTTACAATATCTGCACAATACCTTGGAGCATCATGATACGCCCGTGAGAGATATTCCTGCGGTGCATAAATTTCAAAGTGGAGATATGGCTCTAATAGTTCTGTCCCTGCTTTTTTTAAAGCCTGCTCCAATACGATAGGGGAAAGCAGCCGAAAGTCTGCGGGGGTACTTACAGGACTATAATACAATCCATATTCAAAACAGATTTTACAGTCTGTCACTTTCCATCCATACAGCCCCTGCTCGCAGCCATAAAGAACCCCCTCCATAACCGCATTTTGGAACGATTGATTTAAATATCCAAGTGAAACTCTGCTTTCATACTGCACTCCGCTTCCAATAGGGAGCGGCTCTATGGACAACCCGACAGAAGCCCAGAAAGGATTTGGCGGGACTTCTATGTGGATGGTATATTCTGCTTTTCTAAGCGGTCTTTCCATATATATAACAGTAGGCTCTTTTATTTCTGCCTCCACATGATATTTTTCCTCAAGGATGGCACAAATGACTTCCATCTGCACATTCCCCAAAAAAGATAACATAATCTCATGTGTAACAGTATCAATGTCAAAATGCAAAAGAGGGTCTGTATCAGCAATCTCTGCGAGGGCATTTAACAGGGCTTCCCTTTGCTCCGGCTTTTGCGGCTCTACCGTTGTCCGAAGTAATGGCATGGGATTATCAATCCATGTTTTGTGAGGCAGGAGTTTTTCATTTCCCAGAATGTCGTTCAGTTTCAAAGTATCATCAGCTAAAATAACAATTTCTCCCGGACAGGCATGGTCAGCCGGGACGATTTCACCGTTTGTCGGAACATACATCTCTGTGATTTTTATTTTCTCTTTTTCAGATATTCTAATAACATCCCTCAAATGCAATGTTCCGCTATATATACGCACATAAACAAAACGCCGCCTTTTCTCTGAATATTCAATCTTAAAAACCTGCCCGCATAGTTCAGATTGACCTTCAGGCGTTGATGAATAAAATTTACTGGCAATTACTTCTATAAGCTGCCGAATCCCCAGATTGTTTTTAGCGCTTCCGTGATAAACGGGAAATAACGTTCCGTTTTGGAATCTCCTGTTTTCTTCCTGTTCCAGTTCTGACATTTTAAACGGTTTCCCTGACATATATTTCTCTAATAGTTCATCGTTTCCCATAATTACCGCATCCCACTGTTCCATATCGTCATTGTCCGTTACATTTATATGGGGATGCTGCCCAACCTTTTGCTTCACTATAATTTCCGAAGAAAGCTTTGCTTTCATTTCCCGATATACCATTGGCAAATCAATCCCCTCTTGGTCAATTTTATTGATGAAAAAAATTGTCGGAATCTTCATTATCTGTAGTGCATGAAACAGTATACGGGTCTGTGCCTGTATGCCATCCTTTGCAGAAACTAATAATACTGCTCCGTCTAATACGGATAAAGAACGGTATACTTCCGCCAAAAAATCCATATGGCCTGGCGTATCTATAATGTTGACTTTTACATCCTCCCACTGAAAAGATGTCACTGCTGTCTGGATAGTGATTCCCCTTTGACGCTCCAAATTCATTGTATCTGTCCTTGTTGTGCCTTCATCTACGCTCCCTAGTTCTGCAATTGCACCACTGGTATACAATAAACTTTCCGTTAATGTTGTCTTTCCTGCGTCAACGTGAGCCAGAATGCCTAAGTTAATTATTTTCATGTGATTTTCCTCCTATCAACACCCAAAAAAGGGCATAAAAATACCCAGTGATAAATACTCCTATCACTGGGTAAATAACTCCAATAGCCCCAAAACACTTATATGTTTTCGGGCATATAAAATTACATGATAAAAGTATTCTTAAACTGGGTACAAAAAACTAAGCCCCATATTAAAAGTGAAACGGGACTGCTACTTTTTGTTCCCACTATCAAATTGACAGTTTATTTAAGAATACCTTGCCGCATATTTATTAACTCCTTGTATAATACTGAATCTAATTATATTCCTTAACCCTTTATTTGTCAAGCTGACAAACTAAAGCAGAAAAAGCGGCAGGATTTCCCCCTGCCACTAATCATCTGTTTATGCAAAAATAATTTCCTTTTCCACAATCTCCCTCGCACAAGCCCTTATGTTATTGAGGCATCCTGTCCATTCTAAGGCGTTTTCTGCCTTTAGCTGTTCCGTTATGCCCTGTGCCTGTTTCATACCCTCTATGAGCCTTTCAAAGCGTTCCTGTGCCTGTCTGTTGATGTCGGCAAGGTAGGCGTTTAGCCTGCCGCTTGTAAGAAGATTGGTGTATGTAACTTTACGGTACTGTTTTAGATAATCTAAATGCCGTTGCCCCCAGATGCCTATTGCCTGTTCTTCTTCGGCGGGTACAGTTAAGCACGGTATCAAATAATCCCCTTGCCTTTCGTATTTGCCGCCCAGTTCCTCAAATAATGATTTTGCCATTGTCTGTTACCTCCACATTCTTTTTTATTTTGAATGTCCGCAAAATCCGTCCTACATCCAGCGCCATCATATACGCTTCAACCGCTTCCATGCCATCTACCGTGCCGTCACAGTCCCCATATGCCGACATAAAATTCATCATAAACTTTCTGCTTGCAAAATCATCCTCAACAATTAAAATTCTCATTTTTGCACCCTCTTTTCCATCTATATTTTATCTGACTGTTTCCAGACAATCATACGTTTTTTGTGCAATCTGCGTTAATTCTGCCTGCTGCTGTACTGCTCCAATATCATATGCCGCTTTTGGCATGCCATATACAATACAGCTGGCTTCGTTCTGCCCGATTGTTTTTGCCCCTGCCCTTCTCATCTCAAGCAATCCCTTTGCGCCGTCATTTCCCATTCCTGTAAGGATAATGCCAACCGCCCCCGCTCCTGCTGCTTTTGCTACCGACTCAAAGAGGACATCTACTGACGGACAGTGTCCGTTGACTTTCGGTCCGCTTCTGCATTCCACCTGATATTCACCGTTGACTTTTAACAGCCGCATATGGGCATCTCCGGGGGCAATTAACACCTGTCCCGGCACAACCCTGTCCCCGGTTTTTGCTTCCCGTACCACCACGCGGCACTGGTTATTTAACCGCTCCGCATACATTTTGGTAAATCCCGGCGGCATATGCTGCACAATAACCGTTCCCGGTATATCCTGATGAAAACGCCTGACCACCTCATAAATGGCTTCCGTCCCGCCCGTTGATGCACCGATTGCAACAACCGTTCCGGCTCCTGTGCTGTACCTATTCTGCCTGAAACTGTGGCTTCCTACCCGTTTTAGTTTTCCAACCTGTACCGTAGATGCAATTTTTATCTTTGTAATCAGTTCTCCCCTGATAAATTCTGCAATCTGCTCCGCTGTCATTCCTGACGGCTTATTGACAAATTCCACAGCACCTGCCGACATCGCATCAAATACCCTGTCGCTTAATGCGCTGATTACCACGGTCGGCAGCGGATACTGCGGCATCAGTTTCCTTAAAAATTCAATGCCGTCCATTCGCGGCAGTTCAATGTCCAGCGTCATCACATCCGGTTCGTATTTTAAAATGGCATCTCTTGCTTCATAAGGGTCTGAGGCCTGTGCCACAACCTCTAACATTGGGTCTGTTATAAGATTCCGGACTAAAATCTGCCGGAACATCAGGGAGTCCTCTACAATCAGAACTTTTATTTTTTTCATCGTTTTGTATTTCCTCCCTATATTTATTCTTTCCTGAATATGGACGGTTGGACATAAACAAGCGGCACTGCGCTTCTGTCGATATTCTCTGTACTGCCAATAATCAGATAACCGCCCGGCTCTAAAAATTCATAAAGTCGCTGAACCAGTTTTCTCTTGGTCGTTTCGTCAAAATAAATCATGACATTTCTCAAAAAAATCACATGCATTTTTTTCTTAAACGGCAGTGGATTCATCAGATTAAACTGTCTGAAAACCACCTGCTGGCGCAGTTCTTTTTTCACCTGATACATTCCATCGGGCAGCGGCACAAAATAACTGTTCCTCCACCAGACAGGCAGTGTACTAATCTGCTCAGCACTATAAATACCGTTCACCGCGCTGTCCAGTACTTTTCTTGAAATATCCGTTGCCAGCACGGAAGTTTCCCATGCATTATACTCCGGTCCCAAAAAATCTTTGAGTATCATGGCAATCGTATATGGTTCCTGTCCTGACGATGCCGCCGCAGACCATATCCGTAAATCCATTCCAGTCTTTTCCCGTTCTTTTAATTCCGGCAGAATCACATTTTTAAAAAACTCAAAATGTTCAGGTTCCCGCATAAAATATGTGTGATTTGTCGTAAGGATATTTATCAGATTCTGGCTTCCTGCCCGGTGTAATCTGCTTCCACCCGATCCATATATTCCGTATAACTTTTAAATCCGTTTGCCGCCAGATAATTGGAAAGCCGTCCCTCTACCATGACTTTTTTGTGGTATAAATTAATCCCGTAACGCACCGCCGTATATTTTACAATGCGTGAAAATTCTTCATCTGTCATCGCTTTTCCCCGCTACTTTCTCAGCTGCTTCTCAATCTTTAAAAATACCTCCAGAATATATGGGTCGAACCGGCTTTTACTTCCCTGTTTCATATAAGCTAACGACTCCTCTTTGGTGTACGCACTCCTGTAACACCGGTCTGACAAAATACTGTCATAAACATCCACGATTTTTACAATCCGCGCACTCAGCGGAATATCACTGCCCTTTAAACCGTCAGGATATCCGCTTCCGTCCCAGTCCTCATGATGGGACCGCACCACATCACATGCCACCTTGACAAATGTATTATCCTCTACATCCGGATATGCCGCCCGTATTAATTCATCCCCGTTATCCGTATGGTGCTTCATAATCTCCCACTCTGTTTCCGTAAGCTTTGTGGCTTATCAAGAATTTCTTTCGGAACGGTCAATTTTCCGATATCATGTACCGCACCGGCAAGCTCCACTGCTTCAATATAAGTTTTAGAAATCTGGTTTTCATACTTTTCCGTAAAATTTAATGCCTGTGCCAGCAGTCTTGCATTATATGCCACATTTTCCAGATGTTTTGTCATACCGGTTGCATTACTGCCTTCCGTAATCTTTGCCAGTGCCTTTAACAGTCTTTTTTGTTCTTCATCATATTTTTTTGCCTGTTCACTAACAATAATGCTCAGTCTGCGGTTACTGTCTTCAAGTTCCTGCTTCATCTGATACATTTTTAAATGTGTATTAACCCGCATTGCCACTTCGCCATAGTCAAACGGTTTACTGATAAAATCAACCGCCCCCACCTGAAAGCCCTTCATTTTATCATCAAGCTCGCTGGCTGCCGATACAAAGATGACAGGAATATCCTTTGTATCCGGATTTTCTTTTAATAATTCGCAAAACTGGTAACCGCTCATATCCGGCATCATAATATCCAGCAAGATCAGCTGCGGAAGTTCTTTCTGCATCTGACTGACCGCCTCTTTTACGCCTGTTGCAGTCAGCCCCTGATATCCCATTTTTTCAACCATCTTTTTTAATAATCTTGCATTGACTTCCACATCATCAACAATCAAAATTACCGGTATTTGTTTATCATTCTGCTTCATACACCTTCTGCCCCCGGTTCTTTTAGTTTTAAAATTGTACGGATTTCTTCCGAATATCCGATTGCCTGCTTATAATCTTCTTTCCGGACTGCCATCAGCAGACGAAATGTCCTGCTCTTTAATGTCTGCTCCCCGGATTCTGCACAAAGCGTTTTAATATTTTTCCGCAAACCCTTCTGCCTTTTCCCAGTTTTCCATCTCGATGCACAAAACCAGTTTTTCCATATTGATGGCAAGTTCCCGCCTGTTAGCTGCGCTTCCATACATATAAACCTGTTCCATCCGGCTCTTTGCCTGCGTTCCCAGCAGATGATTCTTCAAGTTAGAAATATCAAACTCAATATTCTGTTCCTTTTCCTGCTTCACCGCCTGTACAGGTACTTTGACCTTAATAGCACAGCTGAATGTACTGCCCCTGCCCGGTTCACTTTCTACTTCAATATGTCCGTGCATCTGCTCTGCCAGCTGTTTAGTGACATACAGTCCCAGACCCGTTCCGCCGTATCTTCTCGTAATCGAATCATCCGCCTGCGAAAAACTCTGAAACAGCTTCTGCCTGCCCTGCGCATCAATACCGATTCCGGTATCGGTTACAAAAAATGTCAGTTCAACAACATCTTCACGCTGATGTGTTTTATAAACCTCCAGTGTCACCGCCCCCATTGAAGTAAACTTCAATGCGTTGGACAGCAGATTGTTCATAATCTGTGTAATCCTTAATTCGTCCCCGATAACCGTCTGCGGCACGTCTTCTGCTACAAACGCATGAAAATGCAGCCCTTTCTGATTTGCCACTGGCCGGTTGGTATCCATCGCCTGATTGACACAGCTTTGAATTCAAACGGTTTTTCACAGATTTCAAATTTGCCTGCCTCCATTTTTGAAAAATCCAGCAGATTATTAATAATTTTCTCCATATTGTTACAGCATTGGATAATGATACCCAGTGTGGATTTCTTAGATGGCTCTGTTTCCAGATCCAGCAGATTTTTTACATGACCTTTAATTCCATTGACCGGCGTACGCAGTTCATGGGTAATATTTGCCACAAAACTGTCACGTGCCTTTAAATTCTGCTCCATCTCCTGCTCAACTTTTTTTAATTCACGGATTGCATCTTCTTCATCCTGAATATTCAGCCTGCTACGGCATTAATCTGTCCGACATCTTCAAAAAACAATTTTGAAAAACGTATCATCACCGGAAAACACGTATTATTCTTACGATATGCCACAGTCTTGATTAACTGTCCCTGTACTGAATTTACATATTCATCATAATTGCAGTTTTCCCTGATTAACGTTGGAAAAATATCTTCAACAGAAATCTTTTTCTTTCCCTGCCGGTAATCCAGTTCCTCTCTTGCAATACCATTCAAAAATGTCACGGTCCCCTGCCCGTCAAATGCAATAATCATCCCCAGATTGTTTTCAAGCAGAACGCATTGCCATTGCATCTCCCATAGCGCTGTCCTTCCCTAAAGCCTCATACTTTTCCCCAAAAGTAAAATAAATTTCTAAACACAAGCACAAAAAACTAAA
>ENA-OQIO01000530-OQIO01000530.1-human-gut-metagenome-genome-assembly--contig:-NODE-530-length-20263-cov-2.455056_pt1 | contig 20263 bp, 30 predicted proteins | sample MGYA00242573_ERZ504737 | MGnify/ENA primary metagenome ERZ504737 (study PRJEB26092, sample SAMD00036203) | human gut metagenome | host: Homo sapiens | study: EMG produced TPA metagenomics assembly of...
AAAAAAATGGCTGAAAGACCAGATAAATGATTAAAAATAAAATAAATGCTTGAAAATATAAGAAAAGTATGATAAACTACAAAAGTTGTGAAAAGAAGAGCGATGGTCCTCTGGCACAGAATGAGTGTTAAGAACGTCAAATATTAAGGAGGTCACACGAAAATGAACGAAATTATTAAGAAAATCGAAGCAGAACAGTTAAAAGAGAATGCACCTGAATTTCACGTTGGTGATACTGTAAAAGTATACGCTAAGATCAAAGAGGGAAACCGTGAAAGAATCCAGGTATTCGAGGGAACAGTCCTGAAGAGACAGGGCGGTGGAGCAAGAGAAACTTCACAGTAAGAAAGTCCTCTAACGGAATCGGTGTTGAGAAGACATGGCCGGTACATTCTCCACATGTTGAGAAAGTAGAAGTTATCCGCAGAGGTAAAGTAAGAAGAGCGAAACTGAACTACTTAAGACAGCGTGTTGGTAAGGCTGCTAAGGTAAAAGAATTAGTTAAATAATAACTATAAGCAAAATAGTAACCATGAGAGGGACAATTACAAAGATTTGTATATTGTCCCTTTTCTTCTACTTAAGGGAAAGAAAAGACCGGACGAAAGTGGAAAGCGGGGAATACACTGACGAAATAAGGGGAGGTCGTGTATGGGACAGGAGATTAATTTCCGCAGGCAGAGAGGCGGAAAAAAGAGAAAAGTTAAAAAGAAAAAGAATCATTTAAAATTTGAAGATAATAAAAAAAAAGTTAAAATTTGAAAAAAAGAAGAATCCACGCCTGATCCGCCAGATTATCATCTGGGCAGCAGAGATCGCAGGGGCGTGTGCGGTGGCAGTGTTGCTTGTTGCATTTTTTGGACACCGGATCAGCAATTCAGGAGATGCGATGACTCCATCGATCCGTAACGGAGAAGTAGTCCTTGTGGATCGCCTGGTGATTGATATGAAAGAGTTATCCAGGGGACAGATTGTTGCATTCCGGCCGAATGGAAATAAAGAAGTCCATTTTTATATCAGAAGAGTAGCCGGACTGCCCGGTGAGACAGTTCAGATCAAAGAGGGGAAACTTTATATCGACGGGGAAGAACTGAAGAGTTATGAGTATGTCTCCGAGATCCGGGATGCCGGGATTGCAGCAGAACCGGTGAAGCTTGGAGCAGATGAATATTTCCTTCTGGGAGATAATCCACAAGGCGGGGAAGACAGCAGATCTTCAGATATTGGAATTGTAAAAAAAGATGATCTTTATGGAAAAGTATGGTTCAATACACAGTCTAGGAGATCATTTGGAATTGTAAAAAGTAATCATTTATCATAGACAGAACAGGATGCAGGAGGGTACAGTATGCATTTTCAGTGGTATCCTGGTCATATGACAAAAGGCCCGAAGAATGATGCAGGAAAATATCAAGCTGATCGATCTGATCATTGAGCTTGTAGATGCGAGGGTTCCGCTTAGCAGCAGGAATCCGGATATTGACGAATTAGGAAAGAATAAGGCAAGACTGATCCTGCTCAATAAGGCAGATCTTGCAGAGGACAGAAGAAATGATGAGTGGCTGGAGTATTTCAAAGAAAAAGGATATTCTGCGGTAAAAGTAAATTCCAGGAAGGGCGGCGGGATCAAATCGATCCAGAATGTCATTCAGGAGGCCTGTAAAGAAAAAATGGAGCGGGACCGCAAACGTGGAATCCTGAACCGTCCGGTCAGGGCTATGGTAGTAGGAATCCCGAATGTTGGAAAATCCACATTTATCAATTCCCTGGCAGGAAAAGCCTGTGCGAAGACCGGAAATAAACCGGGTGTAACAAAGGGGAAGCAGTGGATCAGACTGAATAAAAATGTAGAGTTACTGGATACACCGGGAATCCTTTGGCCCAAATTTGAAGATCAGGCAGTCGGTCTGAAACTGGCGTTTATCGGCTCTATCAAGATGAGATCCTTCAGACAGAAGAACTGGCATCCGAGCTGGTGGATTTTATAAACCGATCTTATCCGGGAGTGCTGGAAGAAAAGTATGCGATAGAGCATTCCGATGATAAGTTTGAAGTTCTTGAGAAGATTGCCCAGAGCAGACATTGTCTGGTACGGGGAAATGAATTTGATACAGAGAAGGCGGCAGCCATCTTATTAGATGATTTCCGCAACGGACGGCTTGGCAGGATCACCCTGGAAGTTCCGGAGGCAGTATGAGGAAAATTATAAAGGAACTGGCAGGATGGCTGGTATATATTGTGATTGTTGTTATCATTGCATGGGGATTTGTAACCTTTGTAGCACAGAGGACGCAGGTAAGCGGGTCTTCTATGGAGACGACATTGTCTGACGGAGATCAACTGATCGTTGATAAAATTTCTTATCAGTTCCGGGAACCGGAAAGATTTGAGATCATTGTATTTCCTTATCAATATGAAGCAGGTACATACTATATCAAGCGGATCATCGGACTGCCCGGCGAGACGGTACAGATCCTGGACGGTTCGGTCTATATTAACGGGGAAAAGCTGGAAGAACATTACGGAAATGAAGTGATGGAAGAAGCCGGAATTGCTGCAGAGCCGGTTACGCTGGGTGTGGATGAGTATTTTGTGCTTGGTGATAACCGGAACAACAGCAAGGACAGCCGTTCCGTGGATGTGGGAGTTGTGCATGGAAAGGATTTTGTAGGAAGAGCATGGATCAGGATCTGGCCTTTTGAAAAAATAGGATGGATCCGTCATGAGCTGACCGGACAGGAGTAACAGAATGGGAAAAAGCATCAGTGAGATAAAAAAAGAATTTGAAAATTCCGATGAAAATAGCTGGGAGAAACTCTGCGGTTTTTATGAGCAGGATTCCCGGATCGGTGTGCAGAATCTGGCGGCACGTTACCGCAAAAAGCAGGCGGCACTTGTGCAGGAACGAGAACGGCTGAAACAGATGCACTTTTATGAGGAAAAGTATAGTCAGTACCGGTGCATCTGTGGAATTGACGAGGCAGGAAGAGACCACTGGCAGGTCCGGTTGTGGCAGGGGCAGTGATCCTGCCGGCAGACTGTGAGATTTTATATCTGAATGATTCCAAGAAACTGTCAGCGGCAAGAAGAGAAGAACTGTATGATGAGATCATGGAGAAGGCAGTTGCGACAGGAATCGGAATGGCAAGCCCGGCAAGGATTGATGAGATCAATATCCTGCAGGCAACGTATGAGGCAATGCGGGAGGCAGTATCAAAACTTTCCAGAGAGCCGGATCTTCTGCTTAATGATGCGGTGACAATCCCGGAGATGACGATCATGCAGGTTCCGATTATTAAAGGGGATGCGAAGAGTGTTTCGATTGCTGCGGCCAGTATTCTTGCAAAAGTGACAAGGGACAGGCTGATGATCGAATACGATAAAATTCTTCCTGAATACGGATTTGCAGGGCATAAGGGATATGGCTCAAAAGAGCATATTGCAGCAATTCAAAAGTATGGTCCGTCACCGATCCACCGAAGGACATTTATAAAGAATTTCATGTAATCATGAATGTTTCAGTGCAGATGACGGAGAAGAGAATGGAAAAGATTCAGAAGAATCGGAGAAAGACAGGAGCAGATTATGAAAAAGCAGCGGGATTTTATCTAGAGCAGATGGGATATGAGATTCTTCAGTTTAATTACCGCTGCCGTCTTGGGGAGATCGATCTGATTGCAAAGGACGGAGCGTATTACGTGTTCTGTGAAGTAAAATACAGAGCTGATGAACGGAAAGGAAGTCCGCTGGAAGCGGTGGATGCCAGAAAGCAGCAGAAGATCTTCCGTACGGCAATGTATTATCTGACAGAACAGCAGCTGGAGGATGTGCCGTGCAGATTTGATGTGGTCGGAATCGAGGGGACAAAGATCACGCTGATAAAGAATGCATTTGGAGGATGAAAATGGCTTTAGGATTGAAATATAAAAATGAAGAATCTATCTTGGAAGAAGCGGGAACTGTCACACCATTTTTGGAGTTTCCGCTTTTTAAAAATACGGGAATCGTCAGACATGGATTTTCTACAAGACTTGGAGGCGTAAGTAAGGGATATTATTCATCCATGAATTTAAGCTTTGAGCGGGGAGATGACCCGGAGGCAGTCCGTGAAAATTTCCGGCGTATGGGAGCAGCAATCGGAGTTTCCTGTGAGGATATGGTACTTTCAAAGCAGACTCATACTACGAATGTCCGGATCGTGACGGAGGAAGACCGGGGAAAGGGAATCTTAAAGGAACGGGATTATACGGATGTGGACGGTCTGATCACAGACAGACCCGGAATCTGCCTGGTGACTTCGTATGCAGACTGTGTTCCCCTTTATTTTGTTGATCCGGTCAGAAAAGTCATCGGACTGAGTCATTCCGGGTGGCGTGGCACTGTTGGTAAGATCGGAAAGCATACGGTTGAGCTGATGCAGGAGACGTTTGGATGCAGACCAGAAGAGATACTGGCTGCGGTAGGACCTTCTGTGTGTATGGACTGCTATGAAGTCAGCGAAGAGGTGATCGACAAATTCCGTGAAGCTTTTGATAAGGAGAACTGGGATCAGTTGTTTTATAAGAAAGCAAATGGAAAATATCAGTTGAATCTCTGGAAAGCCAATGAGCTGATCTTTTTAGAAAGTGGAATTCTGGCAGAGCATATGGCGATTACAAATGTGTGTACGCACTGCAACAGTGAGATTCTTTATTCTCATCGTACGATGGGAAATAAGCGTGGTAATCTCTGTGCATTTCTTGCATTGAAATAGCAGCAGGAAAAAACTGCGGCGTATTGATGGCAACAGAAAAGTGAAAAAGCCTGATAAAAAATGAATGAGAAAGGAAATAAGAAAAAATGACAGGAACAGGAAATCTGCTACAGCGTGCAATCCCGCGTCTGTATCTGGCAGCATCCGGTACGGTTACGAATGATTCCGTCAGTGATGTGTTGGATTCAGCACAGGAAGTGACAAAAGATACAGCGAATGAAGTCAATCAGTTTGTACAATACTTTTATGATCATATTCCGAATCTGATCGCATTTGGAATGAAAGTCTTGTTTGCGATTATTTTCTTTCTGATCGGAAGAAAAGTGATCAAGTGGATCAGGAAGATTGTTTCCAGATCGATGGAGAGAGCAAATGCAGATGTGGGAGTCAAACAGTTTGTAGATTCTATGCTGAAATTCGTAATGTATGCAGTTCTGATCTTTCTCATCGCTACAAAATTTGGTGTGGAATCTTCTTCAGTAGCGGCACTGATTGCATCAGCAGGTGTAGCCATTGGTCTTGCAGTGCAGGGAAGTCTTTCCAATTTTGCAGGGGGAATACTGATCCTCATTTTAAAACCATTTGAAGTGGGCGATTATATTATGGTCAATTCAGCCGGGATCGAAGGAACAGTGAAGTCAATCCAGATTTTTTATACAAGAATGACGACGATCGACAACAAGACGATCATTGTTCCAAATGGGATTCTGACAGATAACAGTCTGACCAATGTGACTGCACGTCCTGAACGACAGTTAGATCTGAAAGTCGGAATCGCCTATGATGCTGATCTGAAAAAGGCAAAGGGTCTGATCGAGACTATGTTGTTGAATGATAAAGATGTAATACAGGATGAGGAGATTAAAGTCTTTGTGGATGAACTGGCTGACAGCAGTGTCGTGATCGGACTGCGTGCATGGGTGAAGACAGAAGCATACTGGACTACACGATGGAGGGTGTTGGAAGAGATCAAGCTTCAGTTCGATGAAGCAGGAATCGAGATTCCGTTCAATCAGCTTACAGTGCATATGAAAGAAGGAAAATAAAGGGCAGGCATTTCTTAGCAGCATGAGAATCAGTAGCATGAAAATCAGCAGCATAAGAACCTGCAGCAGATAGAGTAAGGCAGCTATATGGATACAAAGCGATCCTATAGCTGCTTTTTTATATGAGAAAGAAAAATGAAAATCTGAAATAGGAAATAAAAAGTTGAATAAGAAATAAAAATATTTACAGATAATGCAAAAACAGACATTTAAATTGATTTAATCTTGACTTTAAAGATAAAAATGGATACAATATGACATATAAAGTAGATGCAAAAGAAAGTATCATAAAATGGATACATTTATAGATCCGAAGATGAAAATATAGAAAGATATGGGATACAGAGGAGGAAGACAGATGGGATTGATGATGAATGTACCGACAAAGGATTATATTGTAGAGACGATCAAAGAGGAGATTTTGTCAGGCCAGATAAAGCCGGGGACAGAACTGGCACAGGAAGCACTTGCAGAGCGGCTTGGTGTATCGAGGATGCCAATCCGGGAAGCATTGCAGAATTTAGTGCAGGAGGGCTTTGCGGTCAGACTTCCCAACCGGCATATGCAGGCAGTGGTATTAGACAGAGAACAGATCCACGATGTATTTCATATGATTGAGATGATGATGGCAGAGAATACGATTCTTCTTGCAGCGAAAGAACACCGGCAGGGTGGACAGCTCACAGAAGAGGATGCAGAAGATCCTTCCAGCGTCCAACTGGAACGTATCTTAAAGGGAATGAAGAATGCACCGGATGAAAGAAGAATGGCAGAATGGGAAATGCTGTTCCATGAGCGTCTGATCAGCCTCCTTGGGAATGCCTATCTGGAGCAGATGCAGAAAAAGATGCTGGATGGGTATGCTGCGTATGCGATCACCCATATGGGAGATAAGAAGGAAAGCTGCAGGCGGTTGAAAGAAGTCACAGAGGCGATGGCAGCAAATGATGATCAGAAGATTCGGGAAGCTTTTGCTGTTTATTTTTCCTCCTATGCGAATGCGTTTACTTCTGCGAGGGATGAAGAGGATAAGATGGATGGAGAATGGAGGAATGAGGATGAAGCCGGATGAGAAAACGGTAAAATTATTTGAAAATGACCGGTTTGCAACGGAGAATGGAGCTGTGATCGAGGAAGTGGAGGAGCATTATGCAAAGTGCAGTCTGAAGCTTGGATCACGTCATCGCAATGCCATGGGTGCAGTGATGGGCGGAGTTTATTTTACATTAGCCGATTTCGCTTTTGCTGTAGCTGCGAACTGGCAGGGAACGGGAACAGTGTCACTTCATTCAGATATCGCATATCTTGGAAGTGCGAAGGGCAATCAGCTTATTGCTGAAGCTGTCTGTATCAAAAATGGCCGCTCCACCAGTTACTACAAAATCGAGGTGAAAGATGAACTGGGAAATCTGACGGCGGTTGTCAATACGAGCGGATACCGTGTAAAGTAATTTTATTTTGCGTGAAAGCTGATATCTATCATAAATAAAATCCGATCTGTTAAAAGACCGGATTTTTTGATATACTCGATTTTATTACAGAACCGATTTTTACAGATCAGATTTTCCCCGGGAATAAAGTTCCGGCATGCAGTCCTTTGACAATATCATATAAAGCTTCAGGGTGCTTTCCGTTGGTGACGATGGTATCGGTTCCCTGGGAGGTTGCCAGTGCGGCAGCCTGAAGTTTGGTTCTCATACCACCTGTACCGCGTCTGGAACCGGCACCGCCTGCCAGTGCATAAACACTGTCATCAATGGTATCAATCTGTTCGATCAGCTTTGCATTTGGGTAAAGGCGTGGATCATGGTCGTAGAATCCGTCAATATCTGAAAGGATAACCAGATGTCTGGCACGGCAGAGGACAGCTACGACAGCAGAAAGCATATCATTATCTCCGAAAAGGCGGTCTTCTGATTCGATTTCCTTATAACTTACGGAATCATTTTCATTTACGATCGGGATCACACCCATCTCTAAAAGTGCATTGAAAGTATTGATAAGATTTTCCTTTTTTTCTTCCTGTTCGATATCTTCCGCATTGAGAAGAATCTGTGCAACAGTCTTGTCATAATCTCCGAAAAATTTGTCATAAAGATACATCAGACTGCACTGTCCAACCGCAGCAGCAGCCTGTTTCATACGCATGCTGTCCGGTTTGGAGGTCATATTTAATTTGTTCCGTCCGACGGCGATCGCACCCGAAGAAACGAGAACAACTTCATATCCCATATTCTGGATATCAGAAAGTACACAGACCAGTCGGTCTGTCGTTCTGAGATCACTTTTTCCAGCATCATTTGTCAGTGTAGAAGTTCCAACTTTTACTACAATCCGGTTATTATAAAGTCCCATGATAATCTCCTTTGTCTGTCTTGAAAATAACTTGATTACTCAATGCAGTTATCGTATCATACAGTTATGGATTACAAAAGCGAATGTTTTTCATAATATATATGACAAAACCAGATACTATAATATTGTGAAGGAGAAAATGCAAGCTTATGGATATGAACATACAAAAATATAAAGCGTTTGTAACAACAGTTTCGTGTGGCAGTTTCACGAAAGCAGCAGAGATTCTGAACTATTCGCAGTCAGGGATCAGCCGGATGATCCATGATCTTGAAAAGGAATGGAAGGTGATCCTGCTGAAGCGGAGTAAATTAGGAGTCAGGCTGACCAGCAGTGGAATGAAGCTTTTACCTTATGCAGAAAATGTCTGCAAAGAATATGAAAAGCTGCAGACCGAAGTGGATGAACTGCAGGGACTGAAGTCAGGACTGATCCGGATCGGTACATTTTCCAGTGTTGCTACGCACTGGCTGCCGAATATCATCCGGGAATTTCAGAAAGATTATCCTGAGATTGATTATGAGATGTTGCTGGGCGATTATACAGAGATCGAAGAATGGATCTGGAAGGAAGAGTGGACTGTGGTTTTTTAAGACTTCCGACGCATGCAGAACTGGACACAGTCTTTTTGGAACAGGACAGACTGCTGGTCGTACTCCCGGAAGGACATCCGCTTGCTGAATATCGGAAAATTCCGGTGAGTGCTTTATGCGAGGAACCGTTTATGCTGTTGGAAAAAGGAGCAAAAGCAGAAGTTTCGGAAATTTTTGAAAGAAGTCACCTGACACCAAAAGTACATTTTACAACGTGGGATGACTATGCATCATGGCTATGGTGGAGGGCGGACTCGGGATCAGTGTTTTGCCGGAACTGATCCTGAAGAGGATTCCCTACAGGATCGTGGCAAGAGAGCTGGAAATCCCGGCATACCGGAATATCGGACTGGCGATGAGAAGCAGGAAGACAGCACAGCCTGCGTACAGAGATTTTTAGAATATCTTCAGTACAGACAGGTTGAGAAGACAGAAAAAATAAACTATAATTTATGATGTCAGGGTCAAAAGGTCTGAAACCACGTGTGCTTGCACACTGGTGGTAGAATGACCTTGAGACCCGCCCCGATATGAGCATAAAAGTGGGGCGTAAGCACCATGATATGCGAATAGCGGGTAGATTGTGGGAGTGCGTAGCACGAAACAATCCGTTGGCATCATTGTTGGGGGCCTTTGACCCCAACATCATTCAGATGATTGGAGGTAAAAAAGATGGATTATAAGACAAAGGGAGTCTGTTCCCAGCAGATTCATTTTGAAATCGAAGATAATAAAATCCACAACGTTTCTTTTGTCGGTGGATGTAACGGAAACCTTCAGGGAATTTCCCATCTGGTTGAAGGAATGGATGTAGATGAAGCAATTTCCAGACTGGAAGGTATCCAGTGTGGATTCAAGACCACATCCTGTCCGGATCAGCTTGCTAAAGCATTGAAAGAAGCGGTTAATAAGTAACGAATTAACGCTTTCTTTTTTTCGACAGGAAAGAGCACCCTACTGTATCTCTCTTGTATTATTTATTTTTTCCTCGCCCTTTCCTGTCTTTTCCCTAGTCCTTCTTTCGCTCCCTTGAGCTCTGAAAGCAGTCGCTATGTCCTGTACTGGAAATCTTGTGGTGTTTCCGATTAAAGAACGGTTCTCATACTCTAAAAATTTATTTTTTTGTTAATAGTTAATGAGTTAAATGTACATCGCAAAGCGGCTGCTTTAAGAACTCAAGAAATCACTTAGGATTTCCTGATATTCTTTTGTTGCTTATAAATAAAATAGTTATAGTTATGGCACTTTGATACCATCTGTATATGAATAAGTTTCCTCTACAGGGTCATCACCTTTTCTCACAATATGACTTGCATGCACTCTGTAATAGTATCCTCTTTCCACTGTAACAGATTTAGTTGCATAGACGAAATAGTCATTTTCTTTCGTTTCCATAAACCAGTCAATCTGTCCCCAGTCATCACTGTCTTCTTCACATTGATCCACTCTTACAATCACTGCAAGTTTATCTACCTCATGGTTCGCTGTTGTTGATCCATAGCAGTATACTCTTGAGATTCCTGCTTTGGAAATGGAACATTCACCATCCATAAGATGAATTCCTCTCTCCAGTCCATTTTCTGTTCTTCCTGTGGAAGTATCATCTGTGGTAAGTACGGAACCATCAACTATCCTTTCATTTTCCTGAGCGTTAACTGCAACGGATGATGTTCCTAAGATACATCCAGCCATTACCAGACTGCTCATTACTGATAAAATTCTTTTTTTCATGTTCTTTTCCTTGCCCTTCTGTATATATAAACAACTGAACTCGGAAAAACTTACGCATTTTTTAGAAAAAAATTAAATTTTTTAAAATTTCTTCCAATTCTTCTTTCGGAAGGCAGCCCTTTAACTGATAATGAATCCCCATATATTCAAAATCTGCTACATATCGTTTCTGATCAGCTCCCGGAATTGTATATTCCTTTATATTTGCAATGAACTTCTCGCAATCAAGTGTAAATTCTTTAGATTGCTCATCTACTTCTTTCTGACCAAAAGAAGAGTCATCATCATTTAAGTACATTGAATACCTGATGATTTCATCTCCATATTGATAAAACAGTGTACCTTTTCTCTGTCCCGTATCAATCGTATAACGACTTAATCTCATATCTTGCGGATAATATCCTAATCTTACAAGATAATCCCCAAAAGTCTTAGTTAATTCCTTATATGCAGCATCTTCATCAACATCTTTTGTCTTCTTTGAATCCATATCTTCTACATTGATGATATTAGAACTTTCATCCCCATTAATTCGTTCCCACAGCACTTTCACATAAGATTTACTTCCTACACTGGTCATAACACTGCCACAAATCAAAATGATAATTGCAGCAATCGCCCCGATCACATATGTCCGCTTCTTCTTACGATAGACTACTTTCTTCAATCTCTTATCGTATTCATATTCTTGTATCTTATTGAACAGGGCAGTCTCCATATCCTCGGATACAGTCATTCCCTCAATTTCTTTATTCTCCTTTACCTTTTTCTCTATTTCTTCCGCTTCTCTGTTAATTTCATCTTCCAATGACAATTTTTTCAGATTCTTCATTCTTTACACCTTTTCCGTCTCTTTGTAGACGTGCAAACTTCCTTCTTCTCGTCCACCATCACACCTTCTTTTTATCTTGACATTTTTTCAAATAAGATTAATATGAAAATAGTCTAAATTCAATAATTAGGAGGTTATCCATAATGAAGCGAATCATTCTGACCGGTGGTGGTACAGCCGGACATGTCACTCCAAATATCGCCCTTCTTCTCGTCTTAAGGAACTCGGATACGATATCCAATATATTGGTTCTTATACGGGAATCGAAAAGGAACTTATTGACCTTTCGGTATCCCTTATCACGGAATCTCTTCGGGAAAATTACGACGCTATTTCAGCGTACAGAATTTTACTGATCCATTCCGTGTACTTAAAGGCTTTCGTGAAGCCCATAAACTGATCAGACAGTTAAAGCCTGATGTTATCTTCTCCAAAGGAGGATTTGTATCTGTTCCCGTTGTACTTGCCGGGAAACGCTGCAAAGTACCGGTTATCATTCATGAGTCTGATATGACGCCGGGTCTTGCTAATAAAATTGCTATTCCTTCAGCAGCCAAAGTCTGCTGTAATTTTCCTGAGACGCTCAAATCTCTTCCAGAAGGTAAGGCAGTCCTTACAGGTTCTCCGATTCGTCAGGAACTTCTGTCTGGAAATAAGATTGCAGCAATGGATATGTGCCACTTCACATCCGACAAACCGGTTATCCTCGTTATCGGTGGAAGTCTCGGAGCTGTAGCAGTAAATAATGCTGTACGTGAAGCACTGCCTGAGCTTTTAAAAGACTTTCAGATCATTCATCTTTGTGGTAAAGGCAAGATGGATGAATCCTTAAAGGATGTTGAAGGCTACTGTCAGTTTGAATACATCAAAAATGAACTCCGCAATCTGTTCGCACTCGCTGATATCGTTATATCACGAGCCGGAGCAAATGCGATCTGTGAACTGCTTGCACTTCATAAGCCAAACCTTCTTATCCCGCTGTCTGCCAATGCAAGCCGCGGTGATCAGATCCTCAATGCACGTTCTTTTGAACGTCAGGGATTCAGTCTGGTTCTTGAAGAAGAACAGCTTACAAAAGAAACTCTTCTGAATGCTGTAAAAACTCTGTATGAAAACCGTACTACTTTCATAAATTCCATGAAGAACTCCGGTCAGCAGGATTCCATCGGTACGATCATCAAGCTGATTGAAGAAGTTTCTTAATTTTACTCTGTTCCAATCCACCGGGAAGTCTTAAAGTATCTTTATCAGTCTTCCCGGTTCATTTCTTCATATTCGACTTTATAATTTTTCTTTATCCAGTTCTTTGCTCTATGTAGCAGACTGTGCAGTGTTCTCAGATTGACACCCATCAGTTCTGCCACTTTCACCTGAGGCATATCCATATAGTAAACAAGAACCATTGCTTCATACCATCGTGGATTCTTTTTATACATTTCCTCACTGATCTTCTTATGAAGTACGTTCCGTTTTCTTTTCAGTTCATCTTCCAGATATTCATCCTCTGTGCTTTTTGTACCTGGTTCTGGCACAGCACTCTCATCATCATCCATCGCCAATACTTCCCACTTTGCCTTTTTCTTATAGTTTAATGCCATATTTTTCGCAGTGGTATACAGCCATGAAGGGATATTCTCTTTCTTCATGCTGTCGTATCCTATATACAATTTCAGAAAAGTCTCTTGTGTAATGTCCTCTGCTGCCTCTCGATTGCCTGAATAAGTATATGCCGTTCTCAGGATGAGATTTTTATAATTCTCATAACTCTCGTTAAATTCACGATTTCCTGTTAACATATCTTCTCCGGTATCATTTCAATTTTTCTAAGATCTCATTTTTATCTGCTTCTGACAGTTCACCCATATGCCATCCGAGTCCCACATTGTCATTCTTATATCTCGGGATCATATGCATATGAAAATGGAACACCGTCTGACCTGCTGCTTCTTCATTATTCTGGACAATATTATATCCATCACAATTCAGTACATCTGTCAGCTTCGTAATCATCTTCTTAGCCAGAAGAATTGCCTTTGATGCTACCTCATCATCAATATCATATAAATTACGATAGTGATTCTTTGGAAGAATCAGGGCATGTCCTTTTGATGCCGGTCCTAAATCCAGTATTACTCTGAAATCATCATCTTCATAAAGTGTGGCGGAAGGAATCTCGCCTGCTGCTATTTTACAAAAAATACAATTCTCATCTCTCATTTATTTCATCCTCTTTCTCGTCGGTATTCACAAGTAGTATAGACTATTTTTTACCAAAAGAGAAGTGATTTTTTCTCACACACAGACTTATTTTTTCGGTCGAAAAAGGTCGAACGATTTTTCTTGCATTTTCAATTATCCAATGTTAGAATAGTCCGTCAGAAATCTTTATTTCTGATTATTTTTAGAAAGTGAGGGACTTACTCATGCTTACCAATATAGATATCAACAAGATGAACCACTTACTGGAAACGAATGAAGATGCCCGTCAGATCATTACCCAGCTTCTGAAAAATCATCAGGAAGCTGTCTCCCTGATCTCTCACGAAATACGAAATCCACTTACTTTAATTTCTTCCTCTCTACAGATAATGGAACTGGAACATCCTGAAGTAAAAGAATTTTTCAACTGGAAGCAGACCATGGATGATGTTGATTTTATGTGCAGTTTACTAAATGAACTTTCTGATTACAACAATGGAAATACACTTCATCTTTCTGTCTTTTCCATCGAACAGTTATTAAAAAATATTGCAGTCTCCTTTGCAATTTCACTTGAATCAGAACAGTCTGTACATCCCATTGAATTTACCTCCCGCATCATGCCTGATATGGGGAGTTTCACCGGTGACAAGATTAAACTGGAAGAAGTTATTTTAAATCTTCTCCGCAATGCCAAGGATGCGGTTATGGAACAGTCTTACCGAAAGATCCGGCTCACTGCCGACCGCATAGATGACCGGATCGTGATCCGCTGTAAAGATAACGGGTGCGGTATTCCAGAAGATCTTCAGAAAACGATCTTTGAACCTTTCATCACTCACAAACCCGGTGGAACAGGACTGGGACTTGCCGTTTCAAAAAGAATTATTGAAGCCCATAAAGGGACGCTCTCTTTTGAGTCCAAAAAAGGCCCTGGAACAACCTTTACTGTCTCCCTCCCGATCTAAATTTTCTATAAGTCATCGCCTGCTGACTGCCGAATCCACTCGGCTGTATAAGCAGGCTTTTTCTTTTTACGATACAGAATCAGTGCCAGGATAAATCCGCAGACCAGACCGCTATATGAGCAAGATTATCAACACCGGTACTGGTCATTCCGCAATAGAGACCAAGAAGGACCATCAGCATCATACCTTTTCCTGAAAGATCACCCAGCCTTCCTCTGTTGGCAATCACAACATACAGTAATGCTCCCATCAATCCAAAAATCGCACCGGATGCTCCTGCCGATACACTCTGCTCTTCATGCATAACGTTCCATGCAAAAGACAGACCGCTGCCTCCAAGTCCACTGATAAAATAAATCAACAGATATTTTACTTTTCCGATTACCGGTTCTAACTGCCATCCTAAAGCTCCCAGCATGACCATATTATTCAGCAGATGCTGGATTCCAAAATGCAGGAACATACAAGTAAAAAAGCGGTAATATTCCTGATTCTCCAATATCATCGGTTCATACATTGCTCCATGATGAAGCATAAAATATCCATTCTCAGTATCCCCCAGTAAACTTAATACCATAAAGACTGCGATATTCACTATAATCAGTCCGACAGTACAGACTGCCTTCGGTTTTTTTCTCATATTTATGCCTCTTTTCACCTGACTTTTTTACATTATAGGCAGGTTTCTGAAAAGTTGTCCACATTTTCTTCGAGAAATTCACATTTCAGTTTTATTTTCTGCCTCTGTGAGCAGATCATCCCAATCCCCCAGTATCCACTTTTATCTTCTTTCCAAATTTTTTAAAAATCCATACTTCTTTTTTTCGCATACCATCTCCTGCTTTTGGGGATGTTCCAACGGAAATAATTCTTCTTCACCTTCCTCATTTACAAAAATATCCAGTTTCTGTTCTGTTCTTTTTTCCGGCAGAGAGATTTCACCTGCTTCTTCTCTGTATTTTTTTAGAATCTCTTTCAGATCATAGATATTCTTCATCGTCTCTTTATGGAGCATACAGGTCAAAAATACAGTTTCTATATCTTTGTAATCGATTTTTTTCACAAAAAAATTCTGTCAGTCCATGATATGCCTCACAAAAACTTTGATATTCAATCGGCAAATAACAAAAATTGTATTCTCCTCTGATCTTAAAAATGCATTGTGGCATCAGCAAGATCCTGTTGGGATCAAGAAGATACTCTTTCACTTTTTCTCCAAGTGAAAGTAACTGCTCCGTTAATTCCAGAATTTCCTTTTTTTCCATCGCCTCCATCCGATATCGTTCTTCCAATGATGCACCATTCAAAGTCTTATAAGTATACCGACTACCCTCTTCACGCCCTGTCACCGACAATTCCAGCAGTCCTCTGATCCGATTATTCTGAAGCATCTGAAGCTGGTAATCTTCTTTCTGTAAACTGGGAACATCCACATGAATACAGGATGCATCCCACCGATCCTCAGTCTGTATATTCAATTGCTTCTGTGACTTTATTTTATCCATCTGATCTTCTCCTCCGGATTTACGATTACTGCCCGTTGCCTGACTTCCAGTTCAAATCTTCCTTTCTGTACCATTGCAGTCACCTGAATCTTGTTATCTGTCCGGGTGATCGCCACTGATGGATTTGTCATAAGAATCAGTTTTCCCGAAGTTCTCTCTTCAAAAAATTCTTTCAGATTTTCCTCCTCTGCTCCATGTCTCCGCTCCAGTTCAGCTCCCAGAACTGCCGTTTCTGCGGCTGCTCCATTTAAGACTGCCCTGTCATAGAAGTAAAAGACTGTATGGATGATTAGAACAAACATCAACAGAATCAGTGGCATAATATAAGACATCTCAACAACCGTACTCCCTGATACATATCCCATTGATTCAGACTCCTCACTCAGCATCCCTCCTAGCATCTCACCCATATATGCAACTGTAAGAAATGGGACAAATGGGATCATACTTTTTCTCGTAAACTTTCTTTTTATCATCAACAGAATTGATACTGCTGCCGCCAGTCCAAACGCTCCCAAAAGTAATATCAGTAACTTCCACATTCCAAGGAAAGTACCGAGTACAATAATCAGAAGACTGTCTCCATATCCAATCTTCTCTTCTGTAAGTCTGCTGATTCCCATAAAAAGAAACCCTGTTAAAATTCCTCCTGCAACAGCTCTCCATGATTCGATACCAGTAATTGCCTGAAAAAACCAGTGCCGAAAGAAATCCCAATACAATCACTCCAACACTTAGTTTTCTTCTTTTCATATCCGAATAAGAAAGTGATATCAAATACACTCCCATTATCACATTTCCCACCAGACCTCCATATTTCATATACTTTTCTGACTCCTTTCCCCAATTTTTAAATGCTTTAGCTCTTCCTCTGTTTTCAGCATCCTACATTGACTTTTAATGATTCCGGTTCTATTCTGATGCACTGTTGACCCCCTCTTTTTCTATTCTGATGCACATTTGGAACAGCCTCTTTTTCCTGCTGTCTGAGATTTTTTTATTGTCCGTATCGTTCTTTTTAATCCACTGCAATTCAACGAATTGTGATACCTGTCACCGTATTGCGTAATATAGATTCCGGTCATAGTTGTTCCAATCACGCACCGTTCACACGCATGATATCTGCCTCCGCTTTCATTTCTCATATTGCCAAGTCCCGTGTATGGCACATACTGGATTGATAATTGCAGATAAGGACACGTAGCACTCCTGTGCCATACTGTACCAAGTTCTGTTATATAGACCAGTTCATCCTCTCCTTCTGTATCTTCTCCATCCTGATATCCATTCCACGCACTCATTTTTATATTTTCTGCATATTTTGCAGAATAATTTCCTGGTAGAGGGATTGGAAGTTTCACTTTATACTCCACACAAATATTTACCTCTCCATGCACCATATCATAATAAGATTTCCAACAGCTTATTGCAGAAGTTCCACCATCAAGAAGACTTCTTTCCAGTCGTTCTTCCCCGATATTTTTTATTATCTTCTGCTGCATCTTTACGGAATTAAATACAGGCAAAACAGCCAGATCTTCTACCGTTTCTTTTGCCGCACTCTGTGATGCATTATGAAGTACCAGTCTGATATTCCGCACTTCTATCAGATAGATCAGACAGATTACTGCAAAAAGAAATAGTGGAATTGCAAGTGCTGCTTCTATCGTTATGATTCCTTTTATATTATATTTTTTTACTTTTATCCCCGGTGCAGATGCCCTTTCCATTTTTGGACTGTTGCTATCTTTATTCAGCTTTATCATCGCAGTTTTTCCTTTCTATAAATTTGTGAGGTTTCCCGTATGAGGGGTACGGGATAAGACTGTACCGACTCATCGTCAGTACTTTAAAAATGGGTGTCGGAAAAGGACATCTGCACCGGGATAATCTCTATGAACCTATGTAATCCGTATGACTGTTTATAGTAAATCGGTTCGATTTATTGATATCCAAAATAAGCAGGAAATGTATAGGATATATCTCCATATACAGTCACTTTATTTTCTATTTCAAGCTTCGTGACGCACTGATCTATGCGAAAATATTCTTTCTCCGGCTGGCTTCTGATATTTTCTTCAATTCGGTCTGCCAGCCTCATGGTCACTTCTTTTGTATCTTTCAGGAACAGCAGTATCCGCAGATAATCTTTGTAGGATAATCCTTTTTCCGTTTCTTTGACCTCTGCTCTCTTGTCACTGCTCAAAATCAATGGAAGTTCTGCGAGGGACACGCTCCAGTTCTCCGAAGTCTAATTGCCGGTACCCTCTGACCTGCAAGAAGCGTTCTCAGATCTGCAACACTTTCACCACCTGCCCAGGCAGCTAAAATTAATTGCTTTACAACTTCTGTCCCTTCCGGCATAAGCAGTAACGTACAGATTGTTACAGCCAGCACTTCCGCTTCAGCTTTTCTTCCACTGTCTTTTTGCAGACAGATATAATTCACTCCCATTCGGATCAGAAAGAGTTTCATTAAAACCGATTCAAGATTTTCTTTATCTGATTTTTTTCCTGCAAGAAGATATTCCACTTCATAATCCAGACTTTTTTTTTCTCTCTTCCTGATAGATTTTATTTCCATCACTCACAGCCGCCTGATCTTCCAACTCATCTGGTTCCGCTTCTCTTCCCGCTGCATTCTCTAAATTTTTCAGGACATACTCATTAAATAAAAGTCGTTCCTCTGTCCCACTCAGATTTTTTCTTGCTGGAATTTCCTCTTCCTGCAACTCTTATTCTCACGGATACCTGCCTGTCCCGATTTATCTCTTTGCCTGACAACCTTTTATCTTTCGGCAGCACATAAGAAATGATCCCATTTGCTTCTATCTGCTCCATGCAGTCAAAAGGATTTTCTATCTCCTCCTGATGATCTTTTTCCATCTCTTCAGACATCTGCTTCATCTCTTCTATTGACTGATTCTGATTTTCTTTCGCTTCCTTTTCCTGAATTTCAACTTCTTCCCATTCTCCAGTCATACCTGCCAGATTACGTGCATACTCAATCCCGTATTTCTGTTCCATATATGTAATGATCTGCTCCCGTAATCCCATGCCATCAAGATCTGTCAGATACTGGATTCCTTTTATCTCATGTACGATTCCTTTCGTTCCAAAATAGTGCATTCGTCTAAGCAGATTTTCTTCCTGCAGATTTCCCGTGCCATAAGTTTCCTCTATACCGAAAATATGATACTCTTCCAGCAAATCTGTCTGATATTCTCCAAACAAAGAATACAACGCACTGTCTACATCAATTCTTGCCTGATTTTTCATCAGTTGGATATTCGCTGCATTCATCATTCCTAAAATAAAACGACACCAGCAACACAACCGTCAGACTCAGAAAGACCGTGATTTCTCCTTTCTTCATCTCAGATCCCGGAACTTTCTGATGTAATCTTTTCAAAAATAGTATTCAGCAGATCAATCAACTGCTCCTTAAAAATAACAAGCAGAGCATAATGATCACCAGAATCAATACCAGTTCTATTACCGTAATTCCTGATACATACTCCTTCCCTGCAAGCATTCCCACCAGTTGTCTTTTTTTAGATTCACCCAATGCTTTACAACCTGTAGTAAACCGTTCTATTTTCGGGTGCATTCTCTGCTTCATTTCACCAACAACATTTCTCATCTGCATTTTCCTCCGTTCATCTGCATTTTACATAGTTTTCTCTTCTGCTCCTGCTATTGCACGAATGATCCATTTTAGTATCACCACCTATCCATTCCTGTATCACTGCCTGTTCATTCTTATATTGCTGCCTATCTATTCTTATATCACTGCTTTTTACTGACCTTAAATCTGGATTGTAAAAAATGCCGGAACTATCACAATAATAAATACAACTGCCAGCATCATAAATAATGGAATCATCAGCTTTGTTCCCGCCTCTTCTCCAAGCTTTCTTGCCTGCTTTTTTCTTTCTTCAAACATTTCCCCGGTTTCTCTTTTCAATAACTCGCTTAATCCCTTTGATCCTTTACGCAGATTTTGGGACAGCAGTGTACCAAATCTACGATACACAGACAATCCACACCGGATTCCATACTCTTCATAACACTCCGACTCTGCCGCTTTATTTTTCATCTGATTTTCTGTATAAATCATCTCTTCATAAGCTTTTCTTCTCCCTGTACGCTCCTTATTTTTTCTATAATCTTCTGTGATACGCTGCCATGCATTTCTTACGGACATCCCCGCTCCGATATACAGGCTGAACCGGTTTATGATCTGTGGATAGTCCCTTCTCATCTCTTCACTTTCTCTTTT
>ENA-OQIO01000532-OQIO01000532.1-human-gut-metagenome-genome-assembly--contig:-NODE-532-length-20204-cov-1.706978_pt1 | contig 20204 bp, 34 predicted proteins | sample MGYA00242573_ERZ504737 | MGnify/ENA primary metagenome ERZ504737 (study PRJEB26092, sample SAMD00036203) | human gut metagenome | host: Homo sapiens | study: EMG produced TPA metagenomics assembly of...
GTGGCAGATACCCAATCTTTTTTCTGTATCTTTTCGTAATTTGCTTCGCAATATAGCGTACCATCTAACAGAACTTTTCCACTTGTGGGTGCAAGCACCGTTGTAAGCACCCGCATCAACGTTGTTTTTCCTGCACCATTTTCACCTAACAGACCAAATATCCCATGTGGGATTTCCAGATCCACATGATCTACCGCTGTCACTCCATTTTTAAATGTTACTGTTAAATCGTCTATTCTTATACTCATAATCTTACCCTCTCTTCTTTAATATCTTAGGAACAAATGCAAGCATCATCCCCGCAAATACCACGCACAGCACCTTCCCGCCAAGCCATCTCCACTCTGTCAGCTTACCGAAATCACAAGTTCCGTAGGAAAATGGTCCCCAGTTTTTCAAAAACTGAGTTGCCTTTCCGGAAATAGAGAAAAACCAGAAAAGCAGCACGACACCCATACCAATCCATCTGTTTCGAACCAGATTGCTGACAGTTACGGAAAGCACACTCCAAAACAGTTCCGGGAATCGCAATACAATAAATTCCAAACAAGGCACCGCCATCTAATTCTTCTGTCAGATTCACCGGTTTCTGCCAATAAAAGAGTCCATATGCCAACAAACTGATTCCAATCAGATAAGCTACCTGCACAAATAGTCTTTTATAAACTACCCCTGCCTGCTTTTTTAGATTATAAAGGCAGAATACTTCCGAGCGTTTGCTCTGCACTTCCACCAGATAAGTATCTGCACAGAAAACGACTGCCAGAAGCGAAACAGCTCTTTCCACTGCCCTTCCGATTTCGTTTGCGTATACAACAGGCTGGATTGCACTCAATATCACAACAAAAGCGATTGAATATGCAATTTTATAATATGGCATACATATTTTTACTTCTTTCTTCAATGTACTCTCCTCCTTTTCCACATCCACACCGCTATAAACATGAGCAGTATGGATGCTGCCACAAGAAGCAGTTGATTGAGATATACCTGATGTGGCAATTCCGTTTCAAAAAATTCCCCGGAAATCGAACCATAATAGAGAATGGTCTTGCATGACACTGTCCTTTGCTATCCCATGTCAGCATATTAGAATAAATGATATAAAGAACCAGCGCCGGAACCGCTGGAAGCGGATTCTTAAACAGCAGCGCTGTAACCGCATACACACAGCAGATCATCAGGATGTTCGGCAGAACATACAGGATCGAATTCTGAACAAAATCCAGTATGTTCATAGCAAATCCTGATTTTACTGGCCGTGGCGTAACACAAAATGATAAATACGATATTCATAATGACCAGTGCCGCCGTCATAATGAGAAATCCACTGCTTATTTTCCCGGCAATATATTGAAAAGCGTCATCGGTTTGGTGTGCAGCAATTCATAAGTATTTTTCCTCATATCCTGGAAAAATAAAAACGCCAGCAGAACCGTTGCAAAGAATGCCATATGCAGGCTTGCAAAATCTGTAAATTTTCTTCCGAAATAATAGGAGAATGGATGTTTCTCAAGATTTTCTCTGATATACCGATTGACTTCCTCCGGGCTTCCCTGATACCATGAAACGTCCTCATACACATAATTGGCACCATTAAGTGGTATTCCGTTTTCAGATACTGACACGCCTCCGTAATCTTCATCTGTTTCATCTCAGATATCACTGCCTCCGCCTCTACTTCCGACATGCCAAACCCATTCTCTGTGTCCTGAAGTATCTTTACAATCTCTTTCTCCCACAGTTCTCTCTCCTTATCCGGTGTTGCCGGAATACATCCCTCCATAACATCCCCATCGGAAGCCATTTTTACCTTCCTGAAGGTTTCATCCGGCTTCACGTAATGAATGGACAGATAAGGTGCAAGTGTCTGGTACATACTGATTAAAACAACAATCAAACCGATCCAAAATATCGGATTTTTAAGATAATTTTTCAGATTCCTTTTTATGATCGCTTTCATAAGTCATCCCGCCTTTCTTTTTTCTACAAACAGCATAGCCTACAAATCACAACAAAACAACAACAGCCATTTATTTCTGCTGTTGTTCTTCTAATACATAATTTTTAAACACTGCCTCAACTTCCGCACCGCCATCTGCTACATTTTTTATCAGCAGTTTCCCACCATGCCGTTCGCAGTAGATACGGCTGATATACATACCCATTCCAAAATGCTTTAAGTCATCCTGTGGATTCTCATGATAAAACGCCTGTGTCACCCTGTCGATATTTTCCTGAAATCCAATTCCGTCATCCCTGATACTCATTTTCAGATATTGGGGTGTCACTGTCAGCTTCAGCCTAACTTCCTGATTGGCATAGCGGAATGCGTTAGCCAACAGATTATCCGCTACTTCCATGATGATTTCCGCATCTGCGACCAGAGTTTCCGACTCTCCCACTGCCGTTACCGTGAAGTCCTTTTCTGATTTTTCTTCCATGACTTCTGCCAGCGTTTTTATCTGGCTGATCAACTGCCGGATATCCACCACGGAACAGTTTAATTCCCGTTCTTCCAGTTTCGTCATCTTCCGCATAGCATCAATAAAATGGTTCATCCGTTCAATCTGAAGCATACCGCCCCTTAACATCTCCATCATTTTCTCTTGATCAAGCATATCTTCCGGAACAAATTCCAAAAGCATTTCCTGATATCCCCGCATGATTGCAAGCGGCGAGCGGATATCATGGGCAATCGCTGCACGCAGTACCCGCTCATCTTCGATCATCTGCCAAAGTCTACGGTTATTTTCTTCCAACTGCCCACGCATCCTTTCAAATTCCCTGCACAGCATCCCCATCTCGTCCTCGTTCTCATAAGCCATATGAAAATCCAGATCTTCCTCCGCAATCATCTGTGATGCCATCTTCAGTTCCTGAATCGGTCTCTTTAATTTATTTTGTAAAACAGGCTGACCGCAATTCCACATCCGGCAAAAGAAAAAAGCAATACTCCGTACGTCTGAAGGAAATCACAGGTTTCTGAAATATGCCAGTCCATTCTGCTCATTTTACTCTGATTCGGTCTCGGTACCACTACCTCAAAATTTTCATTGCGGTCATTCATTGCCTGATAATACTCGTCCTGATCCACGTACTTCCACCAGACCTCCTCCTGTATCTGCCCGGCAATCTCAATAATTGACACAGAAAGAAAAAAAGTGACAATCAAGCTGAGTATCGTATATAAAACCATTGTCTTTTTCAAGGATAAATTTCTTATCTTTTCCATCGATACCCCATCCCCCATACTGTCTCAATGTATTCTGTCTGCGTATATTCCGCCAGTTTCTTTCTCACTCTCCGGATCAGTTCCGTAACAACACGGCTGTCACCTTCCGCATCATAACCACACACCTTTTCGTATATCCGCTCCCTGTCAAAAACCTGTCCTGGATTCATGGACAAAAACTCAATGATTGCATATTCCAGCTTCGTAAGCTCCAAATCATTTTCACCGATCTGAACCCTCTTTGCTCCATAATCAATACTGAGGTCTCCGTGGAATCTGTATTCAGACTTCCCTTTATGACGCTCCTCACGCTTCAAATGTGCAATAATACGAGCATCCAGTTCTTTCAGACTAAACGGCTTCAGTATATAGTCATCCCCACCGGATAAAAGCCCGTTTACCCTGTCCTGCTCCTCCACTTTTGCCGTCAGGAAGATAATGGGACAAGTTACTTTGCCCCGGATACGTCTGCATACTTCTAATCCGTCTATTTTAGGCATATTGATGTCCAGCAAGATAATATCCGGTTTCTTATGGATTTTTTCCAAAGCATCTGTGCCATCTTCTGCCATCATTACATCATATCGTTTGATTTCAAAATAGTTCTTTAACATCTTTAATAATTCGATGTCATCATCCACGATCAAAATTCTATATGCCACTTTTATCACCTCGTTTTATCAGTATACAACGAAAAAAACAATAAATAAACAACAAGAGAAACACTTCGAGCCGCCCATTGCCGGACGGCTCCTTTTATGCCCGAAAGCGATAACCAACACCACGTATCGTTTCTATGTAGTGCGGTGTTTCCGGATTTTCTTCTATTTTCTTTCTCAAGTTCTTAATCAGACCGTAAATTCGGTTATTCACTTCTGACTCCGCTTCCTCATAGATATGCTGATAGATCTGTTCTTTCGTGAATACCCGATTAGGAGATAAAGCAACCACAGCGATTTGCTTCAAAAGTCTCTTTCGCCTGGTATACCGTTTATAACTTCTCATGTTTATCACCTTCAATCTGCTTTCAAATTTAATAATCTATATTTTATGACAATTCAGCATATAGAAAAGTTAGTTATTCGTGAAAATTATTTTTAAATTTAGAACTTGCATAACCACTACGATGTAAAAACAGTTTAGAGGCATTTATGACAGAGATTGATTTTATCTGGTTTTCGACTTTCTCCACGAAAGTGGCAAAAAATACCTGGCTACGAATTCCTTCGCTTAGGGCAAATCTGAAATCCTGAACGCTTTTATTCCTGTAGCCGACAAATTTGTCATCAACATAAGGCAAAAGCTTCATTGAGGAATCTATTTCATTTGACATATACTACATCTAGTGTTATACTGTTCTTATATCAATTATTTGTGTCAATCCGGAAAGGATTTATCACACGCAGTTTAGGTTTGAAACGTAGTCAGGAGTTTTCCTATGCCCAACAAGCAGCAGGGACTTCTGGCTTTTTTTATTTTGCAGGAAACTGCATCTATTTTGAGAATGAACATAAGCGTCATTCTCTTTTTTTATGCCTGAACGCAGGGAAAGGAGGATTACGGAAACAAATGATTCCGGAACTGGCACGCCACAAAAGAAAGGAGACTCTATGTCAGTCAAAAGAATTAAGAATCTTGTAAAACAACTCAATGAATACCGTCATGCCTACTACAATCAGGATGCCCCTCTGGTATCTGATGCCGAGTATGACCGACTCTTTGACGAACTGAAGGAACTGGAGGAACAGACTGGTTTCATCCTGTCAAATTCTCCGACACAGACGGTTGGATATTATCCGGTCAGTGAACTTGCCAAAGTCACCCATCCGATTCCACTGCTCTCGCTTGAGAAAACAAAACTGATTTCAGAGCTTTTAGATTTCATGAAAGGACAGGAAGTTCTCTTTATGCTGAAACTGGACGGTTTGACTACCAAACTCATTTACGAAGATGGCAGACTGATTCAGGCTTCTACCCGTGGAGATGGTGAAGTGGGGGAAGATATTACACACAATATCCCGGCATTTTTAAATGTACCGCTTACCATTCCACACAAAGAACGTCTGGTCATTACCGGTGAGTCTTTTATACCAACCAATGATTTTGAACGTCTGAAAGATACTCTGCGTGATGGAAATGGAAAACCTTATAAAAACGGACGTAATTTTGCTTCCGGATCAGTACGAAGTCTTGATCCGAAGAACTGTATCGGACGTTGTGTTCGCTTTCTTCCGTTCAATGTATTAGAAGGAATGGAGGATGTTCCCTTCCCGGACAGCAGAGCCTGCAAATTAGAAGGTTTAACACACCTGGGCTTTGGTTACTGCCCGTTTTTCTCAATTTCAGGAACCGGACTTTCAAAAGAATATGCGGAGAAATTCATTCAGGAATTGGTATCCACAGCAGCAAATTTACATCTTCCTATCGATGGCATTGTCATGATTTTGACAGTCTCAGCTACTCCAAAAGCTGCGGAAAAACCGGACACCACTATAAGGACGGCCTCGCCTATAAGTTTGAGGATGATACCTACGAAACTTTCTTGCGTGAAATTGAATGGACACCGACCAGATTCGGAGAGATTGCTCCGGTCGGCATCTTCGATACCGTGGAGATTGACGGCTGTGATGTTTCCAGAGCTTCCCTTCATAATCTGACCTTTATCAAAAATCTGGAGCTTGTACCCGGATGCCGGATTCTTGTTTCCAAACGAAACATGATCATCCCACATATAGAGGATAATCTGGATCGTGGAAGGTATACCGACATCACGCCTCCGGTCTGCCCTTGCTGTGGTTCCAAAACCAGAACCTACAGCCGTAAGACCAGCGACGGTCGCACCGTAGAAACTCTGCATTGTGATAATCCGCAGTGCGACAGCCAGATCACAAGAAGGTTTGTCCATTTTGCCAGCAAGAAGGCAATGAACATCGAAGGACTGTCAGAAGCCACTTTAGAAAAATTCCTGAATCTGGGCTATCTGCACTCTTTTCAGGACATCTATCATCTGGAGGAACACCGGGAAGATATTGTGGCACTGGACGGATATGGTGAGAAATCTTTCGACCGCTTGTGGGAATCCATCAACGCCAGCCGGAGGACCAGCTTTGTCCGCTATCTGGTTTCCATGGATATTCCTATGATCGGCAGAACAAGACCAGGATCTGGACACCGTATTTTCCGGAAATTTAACTGCATTTGAACAGGCGGCTGTCGGAGATTACGACTTCACTCAGTTAGAGGATTTTGGCGAAATCTTAAATCACAACATCCATTCCTGGTTTGCAGATGAAGCAAATCTTGATTTATGGAAAAACTTACAGAACGAATTCACATTTGAACAAAGAAAGGAAGAGACCATTATGACAAAAGAAAACAAATTTACAGGATGTACCATCGTAGCAACAGGGAAACTGGAGCATTTTACCAGAGACGGTATCAACGATAAGATTCTGGAGCTTGGTGCCAAACCTGGCAGCTCTGTAACAAAGAAAACCGATTACCTGATCTGCGGGGAAAAAGCCGGCAGCAAACTGGCAAAAGCCAGAGCCTTGGTATTCCAATTCTTACAGAAGCTGAATTTTTGGAGATGATTGCATAACCATCTCTGCAATAGATGAGAATTATTTTGAGGTGTGGCTGAAAGGCCGCACCTCTTTTACAAAGGAGGAATTTATAATGAATCAAACAAATACAAGCAAGCGCATACCTACACAGATCAATGAATTTCGGGGAGATTATGCTTTTCTAAGCAATTTCTATCCGGCACCGGTCTCTTACATGGGACAAACCTATGCAAATAATGAAGCTGCTTTTCAAGCGCAGAAACACTCTCTGCGAGAGAGCAACGCAAATTCTGTATTTTTCGGATGCATAATCCTTCTGATGCAAAGAAACTCGGCAGAGATCTTACATTACGCCCGGACTGGGAAAAAGTGAAAGTCCGGCTCATGTATGAAATCTGCATGTGCAAATTCATGCAGAACCCGGAACTCCGGGATAAACTTCTTGCAACCGGAGAGTCCACACTTATTGAAGGAAACAACTGGGGTGACTATTTCTGGGGCAAAGTCAATAACTGCGGAGAAAACCAGTTAGGAATCATCCTGATGGATGTACGTGCGAAGCTGCAGTGGAATGCAGAAACAGCGCCCAATAATATACCTCAATGTCTGCAATAAAGGAAAGGATGGTCTAATAGAATGAATGAAAATGCAAAAACAAAATTAGTGCTTGAGTATACTGGCATGGATGATTTTTCCTGTCCGGTATATAAGGACCAATTCGGAAAGTTGTGGAAGGATATTGACCTTGGCAAAGAGCCTGAACCGAATCTTTATTCTTTATCTTTTAACCATATTGATGGAGAACCTTCCCATCCCATACAGCAGGAGTACACATTTCATCCGGCTCCGTATCAAAGAAGTTCCTATGAATTCGAGTACCGGATGTTAAGTAAATTACAGTCTGACTGTGAATACTATCTGGGCTACGGAAATCGCAGTCCGTCTATCCTATGCAATCATAGCGTTCAAAACCATATTGCCCGTATGAAAGAATTATGGAATGGTTTTCCCACAGATCAGAAACCGGAATGGCTGACCTGGGAACAGCTTCTTCAGTACGAAAAAGTAATGACAGAAACCGGAATACCCGTGAAGAACTGCTCAGACTAGACAATTCATCATTTATCAGAAATTACCCTCTATATTATCCATTACATATTTTGATATAATAGGAACAGTTGAAAGAAAGGAGCATTTCCCATGTATCTGAAAAGAAAAGTTTACGATCAGCTTCTGGATTGGAAAAACGATACCGTCCACAGCACCTTGGAAGTGAATGGTGCCAGACAGGTCGGAAAAACATATATTATCAATAAATTTGCGGATGAGAACTTCAGGCACAAGATCTACATTAACCTGTTTGATTTGTCCGGCAAACAATTTATGGAATGTTACAAAAAAGCCACAGACTGGACTCCCGGTACAAAACGACCGGAGCAGCCGCTTCACGATGCTTTTAAACTCTTCGATCCGGATTTTGAAGATACCAACGATACAGTCATCATTATTGATGAAATTCAGGAATCCTCAGAGATATTCAACCGTATCCGAGAATTTACCCGCTATTTTCAAGCGCATTTCATTGTAACTGGAAGTTATCTGGGACGTGTACTGGAACCGGAATTCAAATTCTCCAGTGGAGATATTACCAGTATCCGTATTTATACCCTTTCCTTTAAAGAGTTTTTGGAAGCATTGGATGACCAGCTTTTTCAGAAATATCTATCACTTCCACTGGATCATGCAGATGACACCGTACCGGAACTATATGACGAATTAAAGAATGTTTACGACATCTATAGACAGATTGGCGGCTATCCAAAGGTTGTGGAAACATACCTTAACACAAAAGACGTGGAAGCAGCTCAAAAAGAGCTTGTTAGAATCATCCGCATTTTCTTAAACGAATCTATGCGGTACTTTGATGACATCACAGATATTAGTGTTTTTACCAACATCTTTTTTAAGCATCTGCCGTATTCTGCTTCGTGAAAAGAAAGGATTAGATGAGGACAGTATAAGTGAAGAACTGCAAAAGCTCGTTACAAAGAATTACTCCAGTAATCTTTCTAAAGCAACCTGCTATCGTGCTATCAACTGGCTTTATCATTCTGGAATCATCGGTTTCTGTGGCAAAATCACAGAACTGGACATCTTGAATTTCAAACCGGGAAGCCGCTGCTTCTTCATGGATCTTGGAGTTGCATATTATTATCTCTCCAGAACTGGTGCTACTGTATCAACTATGGATGGCTCATTGAACGAAAACTATGTTTACATTAACTTGTCCAAAACGCCAGGAATTCCCGGAAGAAATTATCTTTGAGACACCGGCTTTTGCTACTTATAAAGGTGGTGAAATTGATTTTGTAGCTCAGACATTGAAAACTCACATCCGCTATCTGATTGAAGTTAAAGCCGGTAAGGGAACTGCATCTACTGCCTTGAAGGCATTGGAACAGGGGAAGGCCAATAAACTACTATATCTGAAAGGTGATACCAAAGGCGGAACCGCTGGGAATGTACAAACACTTCCTATCTATCTGCTAGAACAATATCATTTTTAATCAAAGAAAGAATACTTCGAGCCGCCCATAAGGACGGCTCTTTTCATCTATATTCTTGTATATTTATTTTACTAACAGCGCATCATTCTTTGAAAGAAGATATATACAGTATTGATTCATACTGATGCCTTCTTTTTTTGAGTGTTCCGCCAGATCCCGGTGTAAGCTGCGTGGCATCCTTATTTTAAACTGTCCCGAATACTCTTCCAGGCTTCCCGGTTCGTGAATCTCAATCCCTTCTTCCAGTGCAGCTTCTAACCATGCTTTTTTTGCATCCGCTGCATTTTCAACTGCCCTTTCTATCGTCTCTCCACAGGTGATGCATCCCGGCAGTTCCGGATAAGAAACCACAAATCCACCTTCATCCTTATCTTCCACAATTTCCATGCGATAGGACATTGCCAAATAATCATTCAGTGTCTTCATCGTTTTTCGCCTCACTTTCTACAATCTGCTTTACCATTTCAACATAAATTTTCTTGATTGGTTCGTGTTTCGGTATTGTTATCGGCTGGCATCCCGCTTTACGGAATGTATAATGGCTGCTCCCACTTCTCGGAGCATTTATCTCATATCCATAACTTTCTAATACTTTTCTTAGTTCATCAAAACGAAGGTCTTTCGATAATGAGCAAATTCTTGTCAATAGTTTATCCCATTTCGACATCTTTAATGCCTCCTATCTATAGTATATGTGGTGTCATATGTGGTGTCAATCTGTTTTTCATCTTTCTTGGTCAAATAAGGCTGCAGCTCTTTCTTAGCAGCCGTCACAAATTCTTCTTTTCTCGAACTTACCATATAAATCTTCCAGAGCATCAGATTCAGCTTTTCCGCATCCACTGCTTTGCATTTCTTTTTAATCATGCGGATAAACGGATAGATTACCGTATCCGATAACTTGTTCCCAGCAATCAACATCGTTCCATCCGTTCCATATACCTCATACAGACATTCCAAAATACTCCCCAAATCTGTCACCAATCGGAATGCCGGCTTTTCATATTTCTTTTTAGCTTCCATCATATGCTCCTCCTACATTCGAACCGTCAGTCCACTGAGACTCGTCTTAGGAAGCCCTACCAGATACCAGTCTTTCATCCATTTCAATCCGAACCGGAATCCATGCATCCTTTACCTTCACATCAAAACATTCTCCGCAATGAAGACCTCCATAATAAGATTCAATCCCAAACCGGATATCAAATCTTCCCATTGATGGATCATAAATTAAAGTACCTATTCTCTTTTCACTCATATTTCTTTCCTCCTGAAATTCTTTGGTCTATATAAGTAATAGGACTTTAATTTGCAGAATTTGAAAGTTCCGGGTATTTTTCATAAAAAGTTTTTCGATAGCGATAAAAAGTTGAGTGCGTCATTCCCAAATTTTTACGAAGCTGTGTAGGTGTCGTTTCTCCAGAAACTACGCTTTGAAAGTTCTCATCAAAAGTTTCCTGCTTCATCACACTTGGTCTTCCATAATCATCCCATTCACCCCGCAATTTCTTCGCTTCTATACCTTCCCGCTGTCGCTTCTCCTTTTTCTCCAGCTCTGCCTGCGCCATAGAAGCATAAAGCTCCAGCATCATGTTATTGATTGTTCCAGCATCATCCTTGCCATCGCATTATCCATCACAGATAAATCCATAAGCGTAGTCGGCAGTTCCAGAACCATAAGCCGCACTCCCATGTTCTTAATCCGCTGGATCTGTTGCATGGTGTCATACTTGTTTCTTCCCAGTCTGTCCAATTCTGTAACAATCAAAATATCTCCCGGCCGCAGGACATCCTCCACTAAAACGGTATATCTCGGACGATTAAAATTCTTCCCTGTCTCCTGATCCGTAAAAATATTCGTAAGTGCCATCTCATGCTCGTTACAGTACCGCTCAATTTCCTGTATGCCACGATCAAGATGCTGCTCCTTTGTACTGGTGCGGTGATATCCATATATCTGCATCCACATTTCTCCTTTCCCTGTCCCAAAATATCCACACTTTTGTGGCATATCTCAAAACTGTGTGTGTAACCTTTTTTGAAATATAATCCCTCTTTCCGGAACGTACTTCTAAAATGTATACATTTTGGGATATGTTTCTTTTTCTATTTCTGTACGTACCAGAGCCGAAAAGTGCAACAAATATGACAAAAAACTCCCAGAGGATGTTACTCCCCTGAGAGTGGTTGAAACTTATAGCCCACACCTCGGACGGTGCGGATGTAATTCCAGTTCCGTGAATCTACTTTTAACTTTTTACGAAGCTGGCTAATGCAGCACATAACCGCATTAGCACAGTCAATCGGTTCTTCCTTCCAGACATTACGATAAATCTCCTCGTGAGAGAATACCCAGCCAGGATGTTCTGTTAGATATTTTAGTACCGTAAATTCTTTCAGACTCAATTCAATCTTTTGATCATTCATAAAAACAGTATGACAGCGAATATCTATCTGTAGGTTTTTGTCTTTGTAATGCAATTTACTTTCCTCCTAATCTGTTTCACCTTATCACAGCTAATCTAAAATGCTATTATTAGACTGCCAAAACTCAAATTCAAAACCAGAGCAATGCTTTACCTGCAAATAGTCTGGTAATAGACCAGTAGAATCGCAATAGCTGCAAGAGCCAGAAACGGCAAACACATAATTACCGGGCAGAGTGAAGTGATAAATAAGAACCACTGATTTTTTAGCATTTCAGCCGGATATACAAGCCATCCCCATAGATTGGTGACCGTTACTGTTAAAATTACAGCACTGCCTATATATGTGGCAGCTCCTTTCCGGGTAAAGTTAAAGTCGCAGACCTTTACGACCTACGGCTTAATAGTACGAAAAGACATTAACTTTTCTGTAAAAGAATTTGATGTACTTTATATGCTATATTCTAATCCAGGGATGGCTTTTACTAAACAACAGATTTATGAAGCAGTTTGGCATGAAAAAGCAAATGGTTATTTCCACGCCGTGGAAAACACTATTTTTCAAATACGCAAGAAGATAAAAAAGTATTCCAGCGACAAGAATTACATAAAAACAGTAGTTGGATATGGGTATAAATTTGAAGTTTAATCTGCAGGATATAAGGAGCACCGGGTTTGAGGGAGATTCCCCACTAAGAAAATTTCTATGTTCTGGCTACAAAGCCGGAACATAGGTCGGCATCCATCCCTGTTTCTTCCCAATCCTGCAGACCTAATAAGAAATCAGCTAGTGACTTCTTCATCAAAAGTCTTTTTTTTAGAGAAATAATCCATTTTTCAATAGCATCCGCCAAAACTATCTGCTGTTGCAATACTGCCATACCAGTCTTAGGGATTTCCGGATCATTCTCTTTCTCTCGAAGATTTTCCTCCAGATAAGTTTTTAATATTTCAATATTTTCCTCAATACTGGCAATACATGATTGTTGACTTTCAGGCGGTAACTTATCCAAATTTACAATTACTGCATTAAAATCTAAAAAAAAGTGAATGGGTTTAGAGGCTGTTTCCATCATAAGCTTTACAAATTCTTTTTCGCCTTCATCTGTTAATGAATAAACTGCTTTTTCAGGCATCTTACCTTCTTTCACAATTTCTCCTTTAATGAAGCCTTTTTCCTCCAACTGAATTGCTTTTTTGTAAATGGATGGTGTACTGATTTTTACCCATTTTGATATATTACGATATTCCACTAATTTTTGAATATCATAGGCTCCCATCGGTTCCTTTTTCAATATTCCTAACACAATTAAATCTATTGTAGCCATAGTTCACCCACTTTCTATATCCACGAAAGCTATAAAATACTTACGGTTATATATACTGTAATTTATAGTATTTGATTTTATACCTCTTGTCAAGGAAATTGCAGGATACACGCTTGACAACTACTATAAATTATAGTAGTATTCTCTCACGTAGTATACTATAATTTATACTACTATAATTTATATTCTTAATTGAAAGGAGTATTTGAAATGAACAAGAATAACAACAAAATGGATTTATTAGGAAATGCACCTGTTCCCCAAGCACTAATGGCTCTTGGTATACCGATAATGATTGGTATGCTTATTAACGCTCTCTACAATTTGGTGGATGCTTATTTCATAGGAGGACTTGGCGAGAGTCAAATGGGTGCAATTTCCATTGCGTTTCCTTTAGGACAAGTAGTTGTTGGTTTAGGTCTGATGTTTGGCAATGGTGCCGCCTCCTACTTATCAAGACTTTTAGGGCGAGGAGATAGGGAAGCTGCAAGTAAAGTCGCCAGTACTGCATTATACAGCAGTGTTTGTATTGGCGCAGTTATTATTATCGGAACTGCAATTTTTTTGAAACCTATTTTAACCATGTTAGGTGCAACAGACACGATTATGCCATACGCCCTTTCTTATGGAAGAATCTATGTTATTTCATGTATTTTCAATGTATTTAATGTAACGATGAACAATATCGTTGCAAGTGAAGGCGCCGCAAAAACAACTATGTGTGCATTATTATTAGGAGCTGTATTGAATATTGGTTTAGATCCTATTTTCATCTATACTCTCGACATGGGGGTTGCTGGTGCGGCAATCGCTACAGCAATTTCTCAAATGGCTTCTACTCTTGTATATTTAAATTTATGCATTACAGAAAAAAAGCGCTTTTACATTTTCCATTAAGGAATTTTGTCCTTCTAAGCAGATCATAACTGAAATTCTGAAAATCGGTATACCCACATTGACTTTCCAGCTTCTTACAAGCCTTTCTATCGCATTCATAAACCGGGAAGCTAATATCTATGGAGATGCTGTTATCGCCGGAATGGGCGCTGTTACAAGAATCACTTCAATGGGAACTCTGGTTGTGTTCGGCTTCTTAAAAGGTTTCCAACCAATTGCCGGCTTTAGCTATGGTGCCAAAAAGTTTGATCGGCTCAGGGAAGCAATTAAAACTTCTATCTTATGGTCAACAATATTTTGTGTAGTTGTGGGATTGACAATAGCCCTATTTTCCACACAGATTATTTCGCAATTTACAGAAGGCAATACAGAGATGATTTCTGTAGGTCAAAAATCGCTAATGGCAAATGGATTTTCCTTCTTCGTATTTGGATTTTACACAGTGTATTCTTCTCTGTTTCTTGCACTTGGAAAAGGCACCGCCGGATTCGTTCTTGGGGCTTGCCGACAAGGTATTTGCTTTGTTCCGATCATTCTGTTGCTCCCATCATTCTGGGGCATAAATGGAATACTATATGCACAACCGATTGCCGATGTAATTTCTGCTATTGTTACTGTGTTTATGGCTCTACATCTTCATAAAGAACTGGCAACAACAAAAGAGCATTAAAGCATCAGGCAACATAATAGATCAACACCGTCTGCCGCTTCGAACTGAGGCAATATCACCCTTCAAAAAACATCACTCCCGGAGGATGTTACTCCCCTGAGAGTGATTGCAGCCTTTGTTTAAGATAACTTACTCAATTATCTGGAATCTCTGGATACACTGAAGCAATGTACTTACCAGTCCTGATACAGATCTTCATCAAATCTGCCATTCACAATCGCATTCTTAATTAAAAGCGGCTTATATATCTCTAAAATCTTCAGTACCGCATCTGCATTTCCTTCTTTTGCCTTTAAAAGTAATCGTTCAAAATTCATTAGTTTTCACCTCCCATCACCTTGCGGATCTTCCGGATTGCATAATAATAAATACCCTTGCATCGCTCCTCTGATAACCCGTTTAGCCTGCTCATTTCCTCAAAAGTACGTTCTTCAAACACATGCTGGTAAATCAGCTTCCGTTCTTCATCCCGCAGCGTATGAAGCGCTTTCATCAGTCTTTCATCTGACATCTTATTCCATTCTGGATATTTCCCCTGTGCCTCCTGCAATAAAAGCTGCTCCCTCGTTTGGTTCTCCAGCAATTCTTCGATTACAATTCTTGCCTCCATCTGTCCAATATCCTCCAACAGTTCTTCTGCATCAGCCATCTGGATTTTCTTCTCCAGATAATCATGTCGTTTTCCACGGACAAACTGTATCAGATATGCTGTAAAGTGATTTTGTATCTTTGATCCTGTATATGTTTTTTTGTTCATTTGTTTTATCCTCCGAAATTTTTTATCACGTTCCAAAAAATTCCGAGGATGGCGGTGAGCGGCAACAAAACGTGACACTGCCTTCATTTTTTCGAAAAAAAGAAAGGCTGGACCACTCTATTCGTAGTCCAGCCGATACTTCTCTTTCTATGTAATTGTGTAGGATATGCGATGATAGTATCTCATATACTGCATATTCTAACTTCTCTCCGACACATTGTATGGATAAGATTTTTTTAACAGATTCAGTTCCTCTTTGGCTTTTATCTTATGCTGTCCATTCATGTCTGTCGTACTTACTTCCATGTTTCTCTATTTGTGCATGTGTTATCCTGCTTATCATAACGCACTTTAACGCATTTCGTATAGTGTTAATCTACGATAAAATATATGCATTAAGTGAGGTGATATAGATGGTGAAAAAATTATTGGGAGATGCAGTCAGGGAAGAACGTCTCCGCCGCAATCTTTCGCAAAACAGCCTTGCGGAACAGGCAAAGATTTCTTTACGGACTGTCTCTGATATTGAAAACTATATTGGCAATCCACAGTTGGAAACACTTTATGCCTTGGCAACTTACTTACATATTTCCATAGATGCTATATTTTCTAACCAGAAAACGAACCCGGATTCTACCATGCAGCAAATCATGCAGAACTAAATTCCTGCCCGGAGGAGCAGAAACAGCTTGCCCTTTCTACACTGCGTGGACTTCTGGATGGATTCAAGAACCTAAGTTAAGGCTCTCCCGTATCCTTCATCATCTACACATTATACAAAGACAATCTGTGAGTAATCTGTGAATAGTCTGTTGAGTTTTCTGTCTATTCCCATTCTGATACAAAGAACAGGAGAGTACACTGCCATAAGCATGTTGTAATCTTCTCCTGCTTTTTATGCCCTGCGAATGCACTGACAGCATCCACTACATTCTGTCTCATAGTCTGATCCATCCGCAGCGGTTCTTCTTCCATCAAATCAACTTCTGTGGGCATTTCTCTATTTATCTTAGAAACGTCCTGCCCTTCCAATACCTTTCTTACTTCTTCCCGGATGATTTGCTGCATCATTGGCCGGAGCATATCCGGTTCCATGCTTATACTGCCATTACCTGTCTCATCCGTTCTTCCCGTATATGCCAGAATTGCCGCAACGATCAGTTTTGCTTTTTTCTCTGTCGTATTCAGAAGTTCTGTCACATACACGTGATCTGGATCCGACTTATCAAAACCAATAGTGAATACAAACGGATTTTTCTTTCCCATAAAATCACACTCCAGCCTGTGTCATGCGATACAAAAGATCATATCCATCGGCATTTGCTTTCATATCCCGGATAAAGGTATGTTTTCCCAACCGGTCTGCCTGCTCCAGAAATCGTTCCAGAAGCACTGCTCCGCCGCCGATAAACACCGTATAAGTAGATTTTGTATCAATGCCCCGCTCTCGGATGCTGTTCAGAAGATCGGTAACAAAATTCTGAACCATGGTTTCTACTGCCTGTACAACAGCTTCCTCATAATACTGCGTTTTTCCCTTGATGATACTGTCGATATCTGCCTCCTCCAGAAGCATGTCATATTCACTGTTAATACTGGAAATGATATCGTTATACATGGTAATCACACCTTTTTCCAGAGAATCACAATAATCCATATCCGGTCTGCCACTTCTCATCAGAAGATAATCAGAAGTAAATCCGCCAATATCAATCCCTACGACTTTCGGAATCTCACGGATTTCCATCATCCTCGTCATCATGGTGCATAATCCTGCGGAAACGCCATTACATTCTGTATACAGAGGTGATAGACTTTATCGTTGAAGCACAGTTCCTGCACCTTCCCGTCCCCTTTGAAATAGCGTTCATATCTCTCACAAAGCTCTGCAAAATGCTTCGGCGGAAGCCCAATCGGAAGTTCCACCTGAATGACATCCTCCGGCTGGATCTGGCTTTTCTGCTCCAGCTCCATTGCAATGCAAATAAGGTCAGAATCCAGAATCGGTTCCGGCTGTCCTGCGTCTTGTCCCTCTGGTACGGAATCCGCTTCTCACTAAGGGTATAATACTTTCCCTGATATTTCAGATACTTCTCTCCCCTGGCAGGCTTTTTATCCTGTTCCGTCAGTCCTGTGGTAAAGATAAAATGACAGGTTTTCATGTTCCGGTTCCCGTGATCCACGGCTACTCTTAATTTTTTAATCATAATGATTTCACTCCTTTGTATTTGATACTTATTCTGTACGTAGGAGGTACCTAGAGTGCAACTCTTTATAATCCATTTTCTTATTTTACCAATCAAAAAATTCAAAAAACAAAAATTAAAAATTATCTTTTTTAATTTTTTAAATAAATGCAACCGTTACAATATTTACTGTGCATCTTATTACAAAGGGAACCTTGGAAAGGAGTCGTGTACATATATGAAGGCTTATAAAAAAATAATCAGTTTTATCCTAACACTCGTATGATGCTGTCGCTAAGTGTTTAATGTTTTTGCAGCAGAGCCGCTTACAGATGACCCTAATATGATTGAATGGAAGTACACTGTGTTTGCTGACGAAAGCCTGCAGAAAGTTGTTGAAGAAGGTGTTATTCCAAATGCATATGCCCGATATACTTGGCGCGGAATCACATTGAAAAATGGCGAAGTCGCCATATTAACACCATCAAATAACAGTATGGGACTTTATTGTAATAGCGGCAGATACATAACTATAAATTACACTTTGAGCCGTTCTGCTTTTCATCGTTCAAGAGTACGCGCATACGTAGCTGGACCTTCATCAGAATTTGTGCGTGAGATTACAGCAAGTGGTTTGCGTTCAGGATTTACGACACAGGCAACAGATTACTATTACGGCATGGTAACTAATCTGTCCTCTGATGCCTTTACAATCAAATCATTTTCTAATTACATTTTAATAGTGGAAAATATTTCAAGTGCTGGTGAGTACTTATCCTGATTTTAATTGAAGCTTTTTAACTTGGTTTCTCGGTTCCCTTTTTTGAAAATACACATTCCCATTATTAAACCACTGCTATAGTATTCACTGAATTTATGAGGTAGAAGCATGTTATTTAACATAGATGAGAAACAACTGATGCTCAAACTAAAAAATAAAGATGAGCGCGCTTTAAAAATATGTATGAACAAATACTACAGATATGTTGTATACATAGTCGAGAATATTATTGGAAGTGCTTTGCCATATGAAGACAAGGAGGAGGTCGTGTCTAATGTTTTTGTAGCTCTATGGAATTACAGTGCAGATTTAGATACAGATAACTACAGCACATTCAAACCCTATTTAGGAACAATCGCAAGAAACATGGCAAAAAACGCATTACGAAAAACCTCTAAGATGCATTTTGAAAATTACGAAGATGCGTTTCAGGTTGGAACGAACGAACATATTGAATACGGGCCGTTAAAAGAAGAAGTAATCAAATGCTTAAAAGAAAGCATATATGAACTATCAGTTGACGAAAGAAAATGTTTTATCTCGTACTACTATTACACTAAGACAATCGCTGTAATAGCAGAAGAAACCGGATTAAAAGAATCTACAGTAAAATCCAAACTGTTACGCGGACGTAAAAAATTAAAACTAAAAATGGAAAAGAAGGGATTTAGAATATGAAAGACTGTAAAATTTTCTTTGAATGAGTTAATGAGTGAAATTGATGAATTCTTTTATTGAGGAAGTGTATTTTCATGATTGCAATAAAAATACTGAAAAAATATTCCAAACAAAAGATACGTCAAAATGTATTTTGTAAAACAGCTTCAAAACATAAGCCTTTAAAGTTCACTTATAGAACTGCAATTATTGTAACTGTGGTTTCAGTGTTTTTGTGTATGCCTGTATATGCTGCAATCAGTCATCTGTTAACATCGGCTTTAATTGATGACAGCAATCGACATTTAATCGGGACAGAAACCAATGATAGAAGCTACATCATATTAAAAGACGGTGTATATACCAATGAAAAGGGGAAAGTTGTTGATATTGAGGAATTAGCCAAATCTTCATCAGAATTTCCTGAAAGCAGAATTGTTAAAAGCAGTCTGATGCCTAATTTCATACCATCATCAATAGTAGAGATTCCTACTGATAAATCAGATGAAATGTATATCATTCCAGAAATAATTCTAATCAACAATTCACTTTGTGTACTTACACAAGACAATGGAAAGGGATGGGAACTAACTGATAAAGATAATATAGTCATTTCGTTTGATAAATATAAATCAGACATTACAGTATCCCAAGATTTGATTATCGGTTATGTAAAAGACGGGATAATGTATGAAGGAGAAGTGTTCGATGAACTGAGTGGAAAATATAGTTTCTCACCAGATGAAAAAGGGGAATATTTTTTCTATCTGCTTAGCGGAAGTTCCGATTATCTATCTCTTAAAAGCGGTAATCTGGAGGTAAATTAAATGTTGCTTTTGCGGGACTTCAGCATACCAATTAACTTTAGTATAAGGACAGGAAGACCTCTTCCGTACAGGAATAGGTCTTCTTGCTGTCTCCGTGCATGCTTTAAAGTATAAATAGGCTTTAATCTGGATACAATTTCAACTGCATCGTTGATACACGCTGTGTTTATCTCGTTTACTGTATCATTCATAAGAATTTAATTGGTTATGTTTATTGTGATGATAGAGTAGCCTTTGTTTTGAACATCTTCCTTGAAAGATTTGTAAACGATACTGTTAGATTATCATATTCATTATGTCGCGTAGA
>ENA-OQIO01000533-OQIO01000533.1-human-gut-metagenome-genome-assembly--contig:-NODE-533-length-20126-cov-3.083604_pt1 | contig 20126 bp, 22 predicted proteins | sample MGYA00242573_ERZ504737 | MGnify/ENA primary metagenome ERZ504737 (study PRJEB26092, sample SAMD00036203) | human gut metagenome | host: Homo sapiens | study: EMG produced TPA metagenomics assembly of...
GATTTTTTAATATATCCCCACATGCTGTGAAACAGCCGGGATTCACGCAATTCGGGGTTGGTCCGGATTGGCACTGACATCACCGCCATTTTTTCACGGCCTGACTGTACAATTGTTTCCAGTGTATAGGTATAATCGTTAATTACATTAATTCTCATCGCAGCTTCTCTGGAATACGCACGGAATCCGCTTGGCGCATCCGGAATTGTCGTCTTACTTGCCTTGCGCACAACCCAGCTGCCAAAATGCTGAAGCTTTTTCTTTAACGGTGTAAAATGCTCCGTATCATCAATCGGACGCTCTCCGATTACAATATGCGCTTTTTTGTCAAGAATCGGTCTGACCAGTGTTTCAATATCCGCACCGCAGTACTGGTTGTCCGCATCGGTATTGACAATAATATCTGCCCCGTTCTTTAAGCAGGCATCCAGCCCCGCCATAAATCCTTTGGCAAGACCTTTGTTCCTGCGAAAGCGTACAACATAGTGCACCCCCCATTTCTTTGCAACTTCTGCTGTATTGTCATGGCTTCCGTCATCAATAATCAAATACTCTATTTCATCAATTCCATCGATGTGTTTCGGCAAATCATTTAATGTAACCTCTAAGGTTTCTGCCTCATTAAAACAAGGTATCTGTATAATTAGTTTCATAATCTATCCTCAATTCAATATATAGCACCCTGTAAGATGCAATCAATTAATGATACACTAATTCTTGTGTTGTTTCAATACATTTAATGAAAAATGACAAAATAGGCAGCTATAACAACGACCGAAGCTGCTATATCAATTGCTGTTCTTGCTCCTTTCCCCAGATTCGGCAGAAGGTAGTCGACCAGTCCTTTTTCGTCCTGTTCATCACCCGGATGCGTTTTCCCATGCTTTTTACGCATCTGCACATTTTCCTGTGGCCGTTTTTCTTTGACTGCCATGCTCTTTCCTATTTTGAGCATACATTCCTTTAACTGTGCAATTTCATTTTTCACAATGCTTTCATCAATTTTTAAGGTTCTGCTGATTTCATTGACAGTACATTTTTCATACATATATAAAGCAGCCATTATCATCTTTTCTGCCTTTAAATTCTGAAATGCTTCCGGTTTGCCTTTATAGGCATGTACGCTCTCGAACGCATCTGCGTAAGTATCTGCAATTTTTTCAAATTCTGAATCATCTGCAATGACTGCATATTCATATTCTTTCATATTTTCAGCTGTTGTATATAATGCCCCGTTCTTTTTACCCAGTGCCTGATAAATCCGCACAATTGCATAGACCTGAACATTTTTATGGACATCCAGAATTTTTCTGTCCGAAAGATTTGCAACATACTTTCCCAAAATGGTCCGCACTACTTTCTGTGTCTTTTCTTTATCCTTGTAAATCGTATAAACTAACGTATAGACCTCATCAAAAAGCAGTTCCTCAATCTCTTTTTCTTCTCCCTGCATTCCCATCTGCGCCCGCTCAATCATATGCTGCAAATGCAGTTCCGTCTGTTCACTATGCATATTTCTCTACCTCTGTTTCTCTTTTAAAAATTTCTTTCCATCACGGATTCCCCGCTTATAGATGGATACTTCTTCTTTCCAATCCTCATGATGCAGATGAACCAGTGCAAATATTCTGTTACGCATACCGCTGCCCGTCCACAAAAGCAGCCGCAAAACCACATAGTCCCACAAATTTCCATGGGTACGCACCATATGCATGCGGTTTCTGATTCCATAGTAATCTTTCCATGTATAATGCCTTGGCCAGTCCATCGGTTTAAACACCGTTTTGTGATTTAATACTGCTGCAGGAATCACCATAATCTGGGAGATTTCACGGATTCTTACACAGTATTCTGTATCATCATACCATATAAAATACTCTTTTTGCGGATATCCGATCCGCTCAATCACCTCATCACGGATCATCAAGCCACAAAAGGAGGCCGTATCGCAGTAAAAAGACTCCTTTTGATATTTCTCCAGTGGGATTTTTTCCATTCTGAAGCCCGGTCTTTTCATCCGCTGACGGTGATCCCGGACAATACAGCCCTCTGTCTTTACAGCCCCTGCAAATGCAAGTATCTCTGGATTTTTCCGGGCTTTGTCCAACAGCTGTTCTGCAAAATCTTTAGAAAGCATTGCATCATCATCTATTATAATATGCGCTTCATCTCCCAGTTCATGCGCCTTTTTGAGTCCTTCATAAAAGCCGCCGGCCCCGCCTGCATTATGATCCAGCCGGTAATGTACAAGCTGCGGTATTGAAAGGCTGTTTAAATACCTGTCGGTATCATCTGTGCATGCATTGTCAATTACGACAATATGCGTTGCAGCAATTGTCTGCTGCAACGCACATGTAATACACTCTTTTAATAAATCGCAACGATTATATGTAACGATTACAATTGAATACTTCATAGAATCTCCATGCCTGCTATGCAAGCTTTTTTCTTAATTTCTGAATCTGAAGTTCTTCCTCTTCTATCTTATTCTTTTCATGCTGCGCACGTTCTTCGTTTCCGGCCTGCTGCGCCTCTTCGAGCTTGCATCTGTGATGATACTGACGCATCAGCAAATCATCAATCTGATCCCCAATCTGCTCTCTTTTCTTCCGTGTCATAAACAACGCCATGTTATTCCTCCTGAATATTTTCTATCTTTTCAACGTCCATGTAAATGTTGCGATATGCCCTGACCACTGAACTGAAAGACTCAGTTCACGATATGAAATCTCCAGTCTGCCTGAATCTGTAAATGTACCCAGCCATTCACTGTCAATTTCCTGATCCGTACTTTCTACCATTGCCGTAATTGTAACATTCCCTGATGTTTCTGATGCCTTTTCACTGATATAAGCATAATAATCATCTATCTCTGCATCTGTAAAATAATTTTCCTGCATTCCAAGATAATAATACTTTGTTCCATCTGCCGTAATATCACTTGTATAGGTATGATCCTGCTTCATTTTTTCATCTGTAATGTTAAAATACCCATACAGCACCTGTCCCGGCGTATCCGGTACCGGATCATCCCATGTTACATCTACCATATACCACTCATCATCAAGCATTACCGCATTCCATGCATGTCCGATACCACCTGCTGTTCCGGTAATCGTTTCACATGGAATTCCTAAAATATCCATGCACAGCTTAAACGCACCGGCATATCCGTCACATACCGCTGTCTTATAGACAAATATGCCTTCTGCCGTATGTGATACCTCCGGTACGGTTCCGTTCTGATAACTTTCATAATCATATGCTGAATTTAACACCATGTAATCGTGTACTGCTTTTTCCTGTTCAAACAGGGTATTATACTCAAATGCAGCATCCAGACAAGCGGACAAGCCTTCAAAAAACGCTTCCTGTTCATCTGTTTTAATAACGGATGTATCGCCTGTTCTGTACGCGTATTCATAATTGTAATACGGATCATTCGGATCAAGGTTACAACGTACCTTTGAAATCTCTGTAACATAGCCCTTCTGAATGATGTAAATCTGTGAACCGTCCGTGATGCTTCCCGTATAATTAAAATTAATCCGTCCGTCTTCATACAGCCATAAACCGTACTCATTTTCACCTAAGCCGTAATACTCTAAATCCAGTATACCATCTGTAAAATACCACCAGCCGTATTTATTGCATGCCATGCCTGTATACGTCAAATCAAGCATCCCATTGTCAAAATACCACCAGCCGTATTCATTGCGTGCCATTCCCGTATATGACAAATCAAGATGACCCTTATTAAAATACCACCAGCCGTAATCGTTTAACGCCATTCCGGTATATGATAAATCCAGTACCCCATTGTTAAAGTACCACCAGCCATATTCGTTTAATGCCATTCCGGTGTAGTTAAAATCCACTGTACCGTCCGATACATACCACCAGCCGTAGTCATTTAACGCCATCCCGGCATAATCCCAGTCAATTGTACCGTCCGATACGTACCACCAGCCATATTCGTTTAACGCAAGTCCCTGATACGCTGTATCGACTTCGTCATCCTGATAATAGTACCACTGGTTATCCTCTGCCAGACGCAGTGCATAATCATCTGCTGCCTGCACCGGCTGGGTCTGTCCGATAAAACATGCACCAATCAGAACTGCCGCACCGGCAATGATGCTTTTCAGCATTTTAGTCATAAAAAATATGCCCCCTTTTGTAATCTGTCCTCTGTTTCTCTTTTAACATAACACAGATATACAAATTGGTCAAAGTTTTTTTAACGCTTCTTCCAGCGTATGCCAGCCAAGAACGGCACATTTTACACGCGCAGGCATATGGGCAATATCTTTTAACGCCGAAGCTTCTTCAAGCTGTTCGATTTCTTCGTCGTCTGCTTCGCCCTGAATCATGCGTAAAAACAGCTTTCCGAGGCGCAGTGCCTCTTCTTTGGACTTTCCGATAATCATGCCAAGCATAATGTCTGCCGATGCCTGTGAAATGGCACAACCGTCCCCGACAAATGCGCCGTCTTTAATGATACCATTTTCTACTTTTAATTTCAGCCAGATATCATCGCCGCAGTTTGGATTGACCCCTTCCAGAACAATATTGGCATCCGGCAGGTCGTGTTTAAATTCCGGGCGCATATTATGTTCCGTCAGAATTTCATTATAAAAGCTTCTATTCTCCATATCCCATTCTCCTTCTGATTTGCGCCGTGCTTTCTACAAATGCATCCACTTCCTCCGGCGTATTATAAAACATAAAGCTTGCGCGCGTTGCGTTGTGTACCCCCAGATACTCTAAAAGCGGCTGTGCGCAGTGATGTCCCGCACGCACATCAATTCCGTCTGATGAAAGGATTTCGCTGACATCATGCGGGTGTACGCCTTCTATTGTAAATGCAACAATTCCCGTATGATTTTCAGAGGCTTCATCGCCTAAAATATGCAGATGCGGCACTTTCTTTAAGCCCTCCATGGCGCGCTTTGTAAGTGCTTCTTCCTTTGCCATAATCGTATCAAAACCGATTTTTTCAACATAGCGGATTGCCGCCGCAAGTCCGGCAGCCCCTGCCGCATTGACCGTACCCGCTTCAAATTTGTGCGGCAGTTTAGCATACGTTGCGCCTTCTCTTGTCACGGTGGAAATCATTTCTCCGCCCGTTAAAAATGGCGGCATTTTCTCTAACAGTTCTTCTTTTCCGTATAATACACCGATTCCCATCGGTCCCATGAGTTTGTGACCCGAAAATGCGAGAAAATCGACATCGAGTGCCGTTACGTCCACCGGCATATGCGGTGCGCTCTGTGCGGCATCGACAACCACAACCGCGCCTTTTTCATGCGCCAGTTTTACGATTTTTTCAACCGGATTGACACAGCCTAAGACATTGGATACCTGTGCGATGGCTACAAGCTTTGTCTTTTTTGTAATGGCAGCTTCAAGCACCTCATCGGGAAGCGCTCCCTCCTGCGTACATTCCAAAAATTTTAAGACAGCACCGGTCTGGCGCGCCACCATCTGCCACGGAAGCAGGTTGCTGTGGTGTTCCATGATACTAACCACAATTTCATCACCCTCACGCAGGTTTGAAAGGCCGTAGCTGTATGCCACCAGATTTAAGCTTTCTGTCGTATTTCTTGTAAAAATAATCTCTTTGGAAGATTTCGCATGAATAAATTTCTGTACGGTCTTTCTTGCTTCTTCGTACTGCTCGGTCGCCGCAAGGCTCAACGGATAAAATCCGCGCAGGGGATTGGCATTTGCCGTTTCATAAAAATGCTTTTCTGCTTCCAGTACGCAGTCCGGCCGCTGTGCCGTTGCCGCATTATCAATATAAACCGTTTTATTTTCCCGTAACAGCGGAAAATCCTGTCTGTAATCATAAACTGTCATCTGTCAATACCTCACTTAACTGCTCTTCCGCAAATTCCTTTGTTTCTTCATCGTCAATCTTATGGGTTAAAAGTTCAAGCTTTGCCCGTGTCATAATATCTTCGGCATGTTTTTTATCAATGCCCCTTGCCGCAAAATATAACAGTGTTTCTTCATCAAGTTCGCCGATTGCCGCACCGTGATTGCCTTCTACATCTTCTTCTGCACAAAGAATCAGCGGAATCGTCTGATTGATGACTTCATCGCCCAGCAGCAGTACCTGTTCGCTTTCCGTTCCCTTTGCACCCGAAGCGCCGCGTTTAAAATCAATCGAACCGCGGAATACTTTGTGTGCGGCATCTTTTAACGTGCCGTCTGCCGTCACATTGCTGGTTGTCTTCTTGCCGATGTGATTTACAATATAATTTATATCCAAAAGCTGGGTATTCTGCACAAGATAGCCTGTCTGCGCCTGAAAATCCGCACGCTCGCCCTTTAAATCTGTACGCACGCCGTTGTATACATGACCCTTGCCGATAAATAACTGCAACAGCTCGACCTGCGCATTTTCATCACAGACACAGCCTGTATCGGATAAAAGGGTCTGCTCCTCGCCGAGGGCTATGACCTGCACCAGGCGGATTTTACTGTTTTTTGCTGCAATCATGCGTGTACGGAATGCCAGATTCTTTTCTTCCGGACTCTTTTTTGTAAAACGCTCCACAACCGTAATCCGGCTGTTTTCCTCTGCATAAATGTCTAACATACCGGCAGATGCCGTATCTGTGCCGCTGATTTCATATACCACAGGATTTGCCTGTTCTCTGCCTGCTGCCGCCGTTATTCTTTCCGGCGCCACTGCCTTAAACACACAGTCTGCCTGACGTCCCGCTCCGGTTTCCACCGCTTCGAAAGCTTTAATGTCCGCCAATGCTTCTGCTGTTTCTTTACCGCCCGATAATGCTTCGTTTTCTGTGCTTTCTTTTTTTACAATTGTACAGCCCTGTGCTTCATCGGTCCATGCAAAATTCGTTTCATTTAATTTCAGCCAGTGCCATGTCTTAGACGGTAACTGATTTATTTTTATATTCACTGTTTCTTTCATATTAATCTCCATTCCGCATTTCTAGCCAATACTGCCTTTCATTTCCAACCGAATCAGATTGTTCATCTCAACCGCATATTCAAGCGGCAGTTCTTTGGATACGTTATCTGCAAATCCGCTGACAATGCAGGCTCTCGCATCTTCCTCGCTCATGCCGCGGGACATCAGATAAAATACGGCTTCATCACTGATACTGCCAATCTGTGCTTCATGTCCGACATTGGCATCTTTTGTGCGGATATCCATTGCCGGAATTGTATCAGAGCGTGATATGGCATCTAGCATCAGGGACTGACAGGATACCGATGACTTTGCATTTTCCGCATTCTTTGCCACTACAACCGATGAACGGAAGGTTGAAATACCACCGTCTTTTGAAATGGATTTCGTATTAATATAAGAACTGGTGTCCGGTGCGCTGTGTACAACCTTTGCTCCGGTATCCAGATTTTGTCCTTTCCCTGCAAATGTAATGCCTGTAAATTCCATTTTTGCGCCCCTGCCCTTTAAAATGCTCATTGGATACAGATAAGAAACGTGCGAACCAAATGAACCGGAAACCCATTCAATCGTGCCGCCTTCTTCAACGAGTGCGCGCTTTGTATTTAAGTTGTACATATTCTTGGACCAGTTTTCAATCGTAGAATACCGCAGTCTTGCATTTTTGCCGACAAACAGTTCCACACAGCCTGCATGCAGATTTGCCACGTTATATTTCGGTGCGGAACAGCCCTCGATAAAATGCAGGTCTGCGCCCTCATCCACAATAATCAACGTATGCTCAAACTGTCCTGCTCCCGGCGCATTTAACCGGAAATACGACTGTAACGGAATTTCTACCGATACCCCCTTTGGCACATACACAAATGAACCGCCGGACCATACTGCACCGTGCAGTGCTGCAAATTTGTGGTCGTTCGGCTTTACCAGCTTCATAAAATGCTTCTGCACCATATCGGCATATTCGCCTTTTAAGGCACTCTCCATATCCGTGTATACAACTCCCTGTGCCGCAACCTCCTCGCGCACATTGTGGTATACCAGTTCAGAGTCGTACTGCGCACCGACACCGGCAAGGGATTTCCGCTCTGCCTGTGGGATACCGAGCCGCTCAAATGTATTTTTAATGTCTTCCGGTACGTCTGACCATTTTGCCTTCATATTCGTATTTGGACGGACATAGGTCACGATATTTGCCATATCCAGTCCTTCAATCGACGGTCCCCAGTCCGGTACGGGCATTTCATTGTAAATCTGTAATGCCTGTAAACGAAAGTTCTGCATCCATACCGGGTCATTTTTTTCTTTTGATAATTTTTCTACAATCTCCGGTGTCAGACCCGCCTGCAATTTATACGCATCTTTTTCATCATCTTTGAAATCATAAATGCTTCTGTCGATGTCTTCCACATAGCTTTTTTCTTTCATCGCCTGTTACTCCCTTTCCGCTGTTTGCTGTATGCTTGATTCTCTGCTCTCCTACCTGTGCTCCTCTGCCTCGTAGCCTGCAAAACCGCTTTCATTAATCTCATCAACAAGCTCTGCGCCGCCTGTCTTAATGATTTTTCCTTCCACCATAACATGTGTATAATCTACCGGAAGGGATTCCAGAATTTTTGTGCTGTGTGTGATAACCAGCAGACTGCCTTCGCTGTTTTTCTGATATTCACGGATACCGGCTGATACAGTGCGCACGGCATCAACATCCAGGCCGGAGTCGGTTTCATCAAGAATTGCCAGCTTTGGCTTTAACATTAAGAGCTGTAAAATCTCAGCTTTCTTTTTTTCACCGCCGGAAAATCCGACATTCAAATCACGCTCTGCATACGACTTATCCATATCAAGCAGTTCCATTGCCGCTTCCAGCTGCTTTTTAAACTCCCACAAACGGATTCGTTTGCCGGTCTTTTGCTCTACCGCATTTCTGATAAAGGAGCTGAGTGTCACCCCCGGCACTTCCAGCGGATTCTGGAAAGATAAAAAGATGCCTGCCTTTGCACGCTCATTAACCGGTTCTGCGGTGATATTTTTTCCGTCAAACCAGATTTCCCCCTGCTTTACCGTGTAGCGTGGATTGCCAAGCAGTGTATAACCCAGTGTAGATTTACCGGTTCCGTTCGGTCCCATCAGTACGTGGGTTTCTCCCGGACGAATCGTAAGGTTGACCCCGTGTAAAATTTCCTTTTCCTCTACATCTACAACTAAATCTTTTACATTCAGTAATTCTTTTTCTGACATGATTGTTCCTCCTGATTTTTATATCACCCTAATTGCAAGCTGTTTTATGTGTATTTTTGTTGTGACACAAACCTGCCTGTTTGTATCCGGCAGGGTAATATTGTATCAACTTTTTTTATTTGATCTCTGATTTTGTATCATCTGCTGTCTGGCATTCTCTGCGACTTCTTTCAGTGTCATGCTGTCAAAATATTTATCCACAAGCTCCGCCAGCCTTTCCAGATTGGCAGTGTACAGCAGTCACCTGCCTGTCGCAGGGCACTGCATCGTCCTTTAAGCAGGATACCGGTGCAAGTGTTCCTTCCGTCAATCTCAATATTTCACTAATCCGGTAGTCTTCCGGTTTTCTTGCCAGCCGGTAACCTCCGCCGTGTCCGCTGATGCCTTCTATTAAATGTTCTTTGGACAACATTCTTGCAATGCTCTCCAGATACTTCTGTGAAATCTGCTCTTTTTCCGATATTTCTTTTAGCGGTACATATTCATCTGAGTTATGCTCCGCAAGAAATACCATAACCCGCAGGGCATACCTACCCTTTGAAGAAATCATCATATGCCTGTTCTCCAATCCTTTGTTTTATCAAGATGATATCCCTATTTACCTACTATGTCAATAGGTGAATGTATTAAAAAAATATAACGCAGGAAAAGAGGACACGTGCTGTGGCTCTTTTGCTGCGTTATATGAATTATTCTAAACTAAACTTCACAAAAATCATTCAGCTTATTTATAAAATAATTAAAACTTGGTGATTTATTTTCATGAATATTTAAATACATTCCAATATTTCCGGCACATTCACATTTAAACAACCCTATCTCATAATAAGACTCCGCTTTCTTTTTTAAGGCATTCACACCGCCGCTATAAACCACATCCGCCAAATACTCCCATGTTCCTACAATACTATCCTGAACGTATTTTCTTAACAACGGCATTTTGGCCTGTGGATATGCTTCTTCTATTGCTTTCTCATCCCCTAGAAGCCACGCTTCCATTTCTTCTATTGCAATACAAAAATACACATCAACGGTTACTCCCGATTTTTCATACATCTCAACCAAATCTTTTTTTAATTCGGCACAATCCGCATCATCACTGTCAAGAATAACAAAAATAGCTTTTTTACCCGGCATACTCTCCAGCGTGCGTCCAATTCCTTTTAAATACATCGGTAAATCATTTAATAATTTTTGTGTCTTAACCTGCAATAATTTATTCACTTTTTTCGGTATTTTACCAATTCCCTTAAAACTATGAATTTTGTACGTGATACCCGGAACTTCAGTTATATACTTATCCATTATATTTTTTACAAGAATTTTCTCCCGACTGATCCTCTATCAAAATTTCAATGTATGCATATTCTTCCATATCCACCTCATATTATCCAAAATAATTGCTGTACCATAAATCTCCCAATTCAACCTCTGACTCACATAACTGTTTCACATACTCAAAATCAGAAGCCCGTGTAATTGTCGAGAAGCCGTCTTCCTGTTTCTGTAAAACCCATACTTCTTCCGGTGACAGTGCATTTACAAAAAATGGACTGTGTGTAGTAATAAATAACTGCTTGGAATATGTATTTTTAATACTATTCTTCATCTGAGCTGCCAAATCAGAAAGATACTTATGATACAATCCATTCTCCGGTTCTTCAATAAATACCAATGGTCTTGCATCTTTTTCATACAATAACAGGTAATATGCAAATAATTTCAACGTACCGTCTGACATCTTCTGCGAATAAAAAGGCCTGTTAAATCCTTTTTCTAAAAATTCCAGCACTAACTGGCCATTTTGTAATTTAACCGGTGTTATCTGCTGGATTCCCGGCAACTTGGTCTGTATACTCTTTAATACCTTCATAAAATCTTTCGGGTCTTCTCTATACAGATATTGCGCAACATTATTCACATTATTTCCCAGACGGTTTAAATACTTTTGCGGTCCCGCATTTGGAATTTCCCTCGCTGCCGTCGGACTAAAATAACATAAGTACCAATTTTTCAAAAAGTTTTTAAATCGTACAATTCTTGGATGTTCTCTTAACTCTCCTAATGTTACAATACCAGCTGCCTTGGGTCTGCTAACTCAACATCCACTTTTTCCCCAATTTCCTTATTTTCTTCTTCTACAAATCCACTATTATCGCCTTTAAACGCATAACCTTTTCCATATTCCAGATACAAAAAAGACATTGGACGTCCATAACGTTCATTTGCACGTCTTTGACGAAGTCTTTCTTTTTCTACGATGGGTCTTTCATATTTATCCAGCCCAATGCACAGTTCATATGTAATAGGTGGTTCATTACTTGTTTCACGATAATAAATTTCAAATTCTATTGAGCCATTAACCCCCTGTGATATAATACTTTCATATCCGCCGCGATTATTCAAATCGCATGCAGTCTCAACACCTTTTTCCATACAGTCTGCTAAAAAGCCAAACGCATCGGCAAGCGTACTCTTACCCGTTCCACTCTGCCCTATAATGGCATTCATGTTGGTTAATTCCCTGCCGCTATTATCGCCTAATAATTTCCCCAGTTTTATATTCTTTAACGAACCGTAATTCTTAATCTGTATTCCTGCTATTCGACCATATACCAACCTCTCCGTTTTAAATTTTATGATAGTATACACAATACGCTTTTTATGTATACTATCATAAAAAATACATTGTGCAAGAAAAACTAATCTATAAATCTTCTAATCGTTATAATAGACATCATATGCATGTTGGAAATTTTAACCACTTCTCCCTCCTGTGGTGAATGAATAACCTGTCCATTTCCTACATAAATTGCAACATGTCCACTATAGCACACCAGATCGCCCGGCATAATATCATCTTCATCTACAGCTTCTCCCTGTCTTCTCTGTGCTGATGATGTCCTGTCTAAATCTATTCCAAAATTACTGTATACGTACTGTGTAAATCCCGAACAGTCAAATCCGGTATCTGGTGATGTACCTCCCCACGTATAAGGTGTACCCAAAAATTTTTCTGCATATCTTACAATCTGTTCACCAAGTCCCAGCATTGCTCCGGTTTCATCATCATAATAGTAGTATCTTCCATCACGTTCAACTTCTCCGGTAACCATTGCTCCGGTATCTGTATCAAAATAGTACTCGTCCCCATCAATTGTCTGTTCTCCGTACTGCATAATTCCGGTTGCTGTGTCATAATAGTAATATGCGCCGTCACGGTAATATTTTCCATGTGCCATTTTTCCGGTGGCTGTATCAAAGTAATACCGGCTACCGTCAATATACTGCTCTCCATACTGCATTCTTCCTGTGATAGAATCATAATATACCCATTTGCCGCCGGCATCATCATTATCCGGAATATTAGTAATTCCATGCGCCATCTTTCCGGTGGCTGTATCAAAATAATACCAGTATCCATCAATATACTGCTCTCCATACTGCATTTTTCCTGTGATTGGATCATAGTATACCCACTTGCCATTCGGATCATCTGACTGTGGAAGATTGACAAAACCCTTTGCCATAGCCCCTGTCGTTAAATCAAAATAATACCATGCACCGTTTTTGTAGCTTTCTCCTTTTACCATTCTGCCGTCGCTGTCGTAACGTGTCCACTTTCCTGTTCCGTCTGCATTTAATACAATAAAGACATCCTTATCCCTTGCCATTGTTCCATCTGCTTCAAACCAATACCATGCATCTGTCTGTGGATCATAAACTTCTTTTGACCGTGCCAGCACACCGTTATCATACCAATATGCCTGTCCGTTTTCATAATACCAGCCATTATAATTATCCTTCTGAAGTTCGGCGGCATAGGTCTGCTGATTTGGCCACAGCAATATACAGCCTGCCAGTACAAGCATACAAGCTGCCAGTTTGAACACACTGAATTTCGTATTTTTCATCTTTATTTCCTCCTAATTGTAATTTTATTTATTGCATATGCGATAATTTATTGCAATCATAGGTCTAAATCCCATAAATTTCAAGACAATTTTCCCCAATGACAGTTTTTTATACCTCAATGCCCTGTTTCTTTTTGACATCTTTATAATAAGACCTTAAAATACTTATATATTAAGTTATTCAGAAACGGGGATTCGTATGAATATATTACTTTTAGAAGACAATTGTACAGAATTACAAATTTTATATAATATTCTTAAAAAAACACTGGCCGCAATTTCATTATACCTGTTGTCAAAATTATAATGATGCTCAAAAATCCATTTTATCAGTTCAGTATGATATTTTTATTTCTTGACATACAGCTCTCATCCGCTTCCGATGCCTTTAACGGCATCACTTTTGCCCGGTATATCCGAAGCCTTCCTGCTTATCTGACAACCCCTGTGCTTTTTAGCACCGGCACCTCTGATACTATCCAAAAATGTGTTAATGAAGTCCACTGCTACCATTACCTTGAAAAGCCCTATAATGAAGCCGTACTGGTTCATGCCATGAAAGAGCTGCTTGTCACATTATCCAATACGACTGATAACAACTACCTGACCATTAAATTATTAAATGATGTTACGACTCACGTGTGTTTATCAAATATTTTACTCATAAAAGCAAACGGGCATTATCTGACTTTCAGTTATCCCGACGGCAGCTTTACAAGTAATACCTATTCTTTATCTTCCATTGCTAAAATACTTCCATCGTATTTCACCCGCTGCCACAGAAAATATATTATTAATACAAATTTTATTACATCCTATGACAAGACCAACCTTTATCTGCATATTCATAATCATATTATTCCTGTTGGACGAACATTTAAAAAGAAGTTAGAAAATCATCTGCTTTATTAGCAGGTGATTTCCCAACTCCTTTGATTTCCATTATTCTACACCGTCCGTTTCCCGAACATCAACAGATATTCCTGTGCCTTCTGCAATGAAATACTCAGCTTCTTCTGTAACCGCTCCAGTATATCCTGCTCTGAAAGTCCGAATTCGTAACCTGTTTCAATGATTTCTTCAGCTCGTCCCTCGGCAATTCCAGTTTCCTTTATTCCCTGACTCAGATTGCACATCACATCCACCTCCTGCTCTATGTCTTGCTCTATCGGTATATCATATTCTTCTTTTATGATATTTCTGTGATGAAATCAGGCGGCTTACGTAAAATACTGCCCTGTTTAAAATTCCATATCTCTGCGGTTCATCTTTTTGTGCTTCCACATTAATAATAATCTGCGAAAGTCCGTCTTTCATCCGCACATAAAATACAATGTCAAACCGCACCAACCCCTCTGCATGTTCCTGATTCTCTGTATTTAATCCCGTGATTCGCTGACCGGATTTCGCTTTCACTTTCCTGCCAAGATTTTGTTTTGCTTCTCCTGCTGCTTTCAGCTCCACCGCTGCCTTCATCACTTCCTGATTCGTCAGCCCCGGCTCTAACGGCATCCTGCTGATGTACGGCTCTCCCTCAATTAAAGTTTCCACATATCTTGGATTCATTCATTTAAATTCATCTACCGTTCTTACCAGTATCTGTGCCAGTATGCTTTTCTGTCCCAGCAGTCTTTTTGCACTTTCGTCATACTGCGTTCCCTGATCTGCCGCCGTTACTGCATTATATACCTCTGTATGCATTGCACCCCTCCTTTGCAAATGTATTAAGTTTTATATACTAGTATATATTCACCATATCATAGTTTGTATATTTTCGCAATAATAACTCTATTATTTTTATCATTTATATTATAAAAAAATAACGCAGCAAATATCTTTTTGATATCTTCTGCGTTTTTTATTTCACCTTATTTCTATCGAACTAAAAAGAATGCAAAGTTTTCAGACGCTTCATCATACTCCTTTACATAGAGTCTGTATGATGCCAACTCCGATGAATATTCATAACAGAGCGTATTGCCTGTTGCCACATTTGTAAATAAATAATTTTGTGTCGTACCGATTCTTGAAATGTTCCATTTATTATATTCATTTTCTGAATCATAGCCCTGTATTACAACTGTTTCCTTATCAGAAGCAACCGCAATACATAACTCCTCATTTCCATATCCAATCTTGTACTGGTCATCTCCCACATATTGAATATGAAATGCCTGATTTGCTCCATCAACATCTCTCATCAGCTGCACCTGCGTTCCCGCTATATTCGTAGCTCCCTGAACGTCCATTCTGTATGTTGCCATATCATTTGGCCGGATAATACAATACGAATCCCGTACAAGAATGCCATCCGTATGTAAATCCACCATACCTAATATAATCAGAAAAATCACAACCGCCGTTGCCGCGCAGCCTGCAAGCTTTATCCAATACTTTTTCATCAATTCCGCCCCCTTCCGGATCTTCCTTCCGTCTTCATGCTGCTAAAAAGCATAAACCAAAGCGGACAAAATGCGATATCTATCAGATGATGCTCTGAAATACCAAACAACAGCATAATAAGCAGTGCCACAATCATTGCATCTTTCTTACAATCAACCGCTTTATTAAAGCACAGATAATAAATGTATGTAATCACGGATAAAAATACCCAGCCGTACTTAATTGCAATACGGATAAAGGAGTTATCCAAAAAGAAATAGTAGCCAAGCGTTGCCTGATTTTCTTCTACAAATGAGCCAAATGCTGTAATGCCATACTGCGCCAGCCCCTGATACCCCAGTGAAAATCTCTGTGAAAATACGGTATCCAGCTTCTGATACATCGCATTTGCAGGGTCATAAAATGTAACTGCCGTGATACAGCCCACTACAAACAGCAGCATCAAAATGCCGCCAATCTTTAATCCCTTATACTTTGACAGCTGGATATTACACAGCCACAGCACTTTTACAATCACTAACAGCACACACATGACCACGGCACAGATAAAGTCATTCCGCGCAAATGTCTTCATATACACCCAGTAACTTACAACTCCCATCAGAGTAATCTCAAAAAAGGTGAGCTTCTTTTCCCGCAGCAGCATATACCAGCATGATAAAAAGCATATGGGCTGCCATATCTGTCGGATAATTAATTCCCAGTGAATGTCTGATTCCTCTATCCGACTGAACCAGAATATCTGCAATAATTCCCGTTGTTGCCGCATAGTAAGCAATTCCCTGAATCACGACCGCTGCGCACAGATAAACATAGGCAATCCGTTTCCAAGGAACATTTTTTGCTCCTACTAAAAGCAGCGCAAAATCAAACACTGCATTATCTTTAACCACATACGTTACAATACCGGCACTGACTAAAATCAAGCCCATGAAAACCGGTTCCAACACTGTGTCATACTGCTTCTGCCATACCACAAAGGCTATACTTATCAGTACATATGCCATCAGCGCATATCTTAAACCTAAATACAACGTATTAGGATAATTATACTCCAATACCGTTGATAACAAATAATACCGTATTGTTATTCCGGCAAATAAAATCAGATAAATATATTGCATATATTTACATATCTGATTTGCTATAGATTGATTACTTTTCATCTCATGTTCTCCAAGTTTCATTTTAAGTTTCTTATTCTACCGTTACACTTTTTGCCAGATTACGCGGCTTATCCACATCTAATCCTTTGGCTACAGACACATAATACCCCAGCATCTGTAATGGAACAACCGCCAGACTTGCCATAAAATGCACATCTGTCTTTGGCACATACACTGTAAATTCTGCTGTATCCTCCACTGTATAATTGCCATATGTAGTAAGTCCCATCAGATATGCACCACGACTCTTACATTCAACCATATTACTAATTGTCTTTTCATACAATTCTTCCTGTGTAAGCACACCAATCACTAGGGTACCATCTTCAATCAGACTAATTGTACCGTGTTTTAATTCTCCGGCTGCATATGCTTCTGAATGGATATAGCTGATTTCCTTTAATTTCAAGCTTCCCTCAAGACTCACTGCATAGTCAATTCCACGTCCGATAAAAAAAACAATCTTTTGCTGCTGCCTCTTTTGCAGCAATTTTTGTTATTTCTTCCTGATTATCAATAACTTCCTGAATCTTATCTGGTAATGTATCCAACTCTTTTATTAATTTTTCATATTCCGGCATTTCGATTTCATTGCGTTCTTTTGCAAACTGCAATGCCAGCGTATATACAGCAATCAACTGGGCACTGTACGCCTTTGTTGTTGCCACTGATATTTCAGGTCCTGCCAATGTATAAAATACATTGGCCGCTTCCCTTGCAATAGAAGAACCTACTACATTTACTATTGCAAGTGTCTTTACCTGTCTGTTTTTTGCCTCTCTTAAAGCTGCCAGCGTATCTGCGGTTTCTCCGGACTGACTGATTAAAATAACCAGTCCATTCTTGTCTAATAATGGTTTTCTGTAGCGGAATTCGGATGCCAGTTCTACTCTCACCGGAATCTTTGCCAAATCTTCAATGACATACTGCGCAACCATTCCAACATGCCATGCCGAACCACATGCTACAATATAAATCTGACTAATTGACTGAATATCCTCTTTTGTCAACCCAACTGCTGACAAATCAATACTGCCATCTTTAACAACTGAATGTAATGTATCCGCCACTGCCTTTGGCTGCTCATGGATTTCTTTCATCATAAAATGTTCAAATCCGCCTTTTTCTGCGGCTTTTGCATCCCATTTTATCTCCACCAGTTCCTTTTCAATTTCTTCACCGTCAAGATTATAAAATGTCACTTTACCCTTTTCAAGTTTGCCGATCTCCATATTACCAATATAATAAACATGACGTGTATATTTTAAAATTGCAGGAACATCGGATGCAAGATAAGCTGCATGATCCTGCACCCCGATAATCATCGGACTGTCTTTTCTTGCCACATAAATTTCTTCCGGATAATCCTTAAACATTACTGCCAGTGCATATGATCCCCTAATACGCACCATTGCATGATTAATAGCATCTACCGGTGTTCCAAGATACTTTTTATAATAATAATCAATTAATTTTACAGCTACTTCTGTGTCTGTTGAAGAATAAAATGTATATCCCTTTTTTAACAACTTTTCCTTCAGTTCCTGATAATTCTCGATAATACCATTATGTACTGCCACCACATTCATATCGTCCGTACAATGCGGGTGCGCATTTGTTTCTGACGGTTCTCCATGTGTTGCCCAACGGGTATGTCCGACTCCACAGTCACCTTTTAAGGCATGTCCATTATCCGTTTTTTCTTCCAGATTTCTTAATCTGCCTTTTGCTTTTACAATCTCGGTTATATTTTCACCATTACGAATTGCCAATCCTGCGGAATCGTATCCTCTGTATTCCAGTTTAGATAATCCATCCAACAAAATCGGAGCTGCCTGTTCATAACCTATGTATCCTACTATTCCACACATATGTATTTGTATTTCGTTTGTTGTATTGTTATTTGTTTATGCGAAAATACAAAACAGTTGACAAAATGCAATGTATGTGCGGATAAAAAAATTATTTTATTACTTATCAGTTGTGTGAATAGCGATATTCGCTTGGAGAAAATCCAGTTATTTTTTTAAAGATTAAACTGAAATATTGCACGCTGGGATATCCTAGTTGCTTGGCTATAATAGTTGGCATACAATCTTTTTGAAGCAACATCCTTTTAGCAGTTTCCAAACGCTTTAATTGAAAATATTCTTCAAGTGTTTTGCCCGTTTCAAATTTTAATAAATCTTCAAAGTATGCAGGTGATAGTCCCAGTTCTTCACTGAGTATTTTCGGATCAGGCATTATTCCATTTTGGAGTTGTCCCGATGCAATGTGGTGCTCGAGAAGTTTTTCCATTTGTCTAGGAGTGTTTTATTCTTGTTTTCTCGGGTAATAAACTGGCGCTCATAATAACGTGTACAATAATCGAGTAATAATTCGATGTGGCGTGAAAGTATTGTACTACTATGTGTATCAATGGGGTGATGCAGTTCGTCTTCAATGTTTTCCAGGCAACATGTTATTTTGGCTGTTTCCCGTTGGGACAAGTGTAATGCTTCTTCTTTCTTGTACGAAAAAAAAGTATAATTTTTTATATGATTATTCAATGAGGTGCGGAAAAGTAGATCAGGATGAAATGCTAGCAGATATCCTTTATTGGGCAAGGTATTATTCTCACTCATCCGGAATATTTCACCGGGAGTGAGAAACACCATTGTTGCATTCGAATAATCGTAATATTTACGCCCGCAACAGCAGCAGGAGTCAGGACATTCTTCTATCAGCAAGATTGCGTAAAACTCGAATTTTACAGCGTCTTGTTCCAGGTTGGGGCTTTCCAGATTGATAATGCTTACCTGAGGGTGTAATGTCTTGCAGCCAAGGCAACAGTTGCATTCTGTACACAGTTTTGAAATCTAACATATTCTTTTTGTCCTTATCTGTGGAAGTTGTTTATTGTTGATTGTTTTGTGTACGATATTCATTGGGGGTACAGCCTACTCGTTTCTTGAATAACCGGCATAGGTGTTGTGGGTACTGGAAGCCCAAAGAATATGCAATCTGGCTGACTGTATTTTCTGTAGCTGAGATCCGTTCCTTTGCCAGTTCTATGATTTTTTCCTGAATATATTCCTGTGGACTTTTTCCTGTTTCTTTTTTTAGCATATCACCGAAATAGTTAGAGGAAAGATATAGTTTGTCGGCAAAGTATTTTACAGTCGGCAACCCGTCCTGTTCGGCCTGAGGCCCTTCAAAATATTCATTAAGGAGATTTTCAAACCGTGTCAGGACATCACTGTTTGCTTTGCTGCGTGTCGTAAACTGTCGTTCATAGAAGCGCATGCAGTAATTTAACAGTAATTCGATGTGGTTTACTAATAAAGTTTTACTATGCTTGTCTATGCCGTGCTCCAGCTCCATGCGTATAATCTTTAATAACTCTTCGATAATACTTCTTTCTTCGGCCGACAGATGCAGGGCCTCGTTGACTTCATATGAGAAGAAAGTGTATTTTTT